>JAEEGJ010026927.1_pt1 | contig 11604 bp, 9 predicted proteins | sample 8958761 | NCBI WGS metagenome assembly JAEEGJ01 (sample SAMN16246546, study PRJNA631951) | gut metagenome | biome: gut microbiome; feature: rumen; material: RS-attached | host: Bos | place: Iran: Karaj | collected 2018-10
ATTCGAAGGCGGAGATCAAAGCAGAAGAGAGAAAGTCGTTGCAGGAAGTAAGGGCGGAGAAGAATCCTGAACCCTTATTTGTTAAGAATAACCCCGAGCCTTTGTTTGTAAAGAAGGATCCGGTTGTTTCGGTTAACAATGTATTTAATAAGCAGCCTATAGTTTCAAATATAATTGAGCCTAAAAAGGAAACTGTAGTTTCTTATGCTTCAGAATTGAAGAATGATGCTGCTAAAGATTCAGCTGTTGAGGAAGAAGATTTCTTTACGGATGAAGTTGAAATAAAAAAAGCAGAGGAGCCCGTATCTATTCCGGTAGTTGTTGAGTCAACAGTTACTGCTGAAGATAAAGTCACAGCTATTCCCGAAACACCAATCGTTTCCGAAGCAAAGCAGACAAATCTCTTTGAAGATAAGATATTAACTGTTGAAAATCGTAAGAAATATCGTATAATAGGACAGGTTTTTGAAACCTTCTGGCTTATTCAGTATGACAGAAAACTCTTTATTATCGATCAGCATGCCGCTCACGAGAAAGTTAACTATGAGCGTATGATGAAGAGATTTAAGAATAAAGAGATCGTGTCTCAGACACTTCTTCCTGCCATCATTGTTTCGCTTAATGGTGCGGAGGAAAATGTTTACAAAGAAAATGCTGATGCATTTGCTGCCCTTGGCTTTGAAATAGAGGCTTTTGGCGGAAATGAATATGCTCTTCGCGCTGTTCCCGTTGACCTTTACGGACATTCCGAAAAGGAACTTTTCCTTGCGGTTCTTGATGAACTTTCCGAAGGAAACAGCAGGGGAAGTTATCTTGCCATTGAAGAACGTATTGCAGATATGGCTTGTAAGGCTTCCATAAAGGGTGGAGATATTTTATCAAGAGCTGAGATTGAAGAGCTTATTGATGAGCTTCTTACTCTTGAAAATCCTTATAACTGTCCCCACGGAAGACCTACCATCATCGTGATGACTGAAAGTGAACTTGAAAAGAAGTTTAAACGTATTGTTGATTAAAGATTTATGTCTAAAAAACCACTGATCATTATCGCAGGCCCTACGGCTGTTGGAAAAACCGATATATCCATAAATCTTGCCAAGAAGATTAATGGTGAGATAATTTCAGCTGATTCGGTACAGGTCTATAAAAGGCTTGATATCGGGTCGGCTAAAATTTCGTCTGCGGAAATGCAGGGCGTACCTCATCATTTGATCGATATTCTTGAGCCCGGTGACGATTTCAATGTAGCACTTTTTAAAGATCTGGTATATGAAGCGATGGACAAGATCTATGCTAAGGGCCGTATTCCTATTTTGGTTGGAGGTACCGGTTTCTATATTCAGGCTGTTCTTAGGAACATTGATTTTTCAGAAGGTGCATCTGATCCCGATATCCGAGTAAAATGGGAAAAGTACGCACGAGAAAACGGTGCCGAGTCTATTCATGATAAATTAAAAGAGATAGACCCTGAGAGTGCAGAAGCAATTCCTGCAGGTAACGTAAAACGTGTTGTAAGGGCGCTTGAATTCTATGAAGTAACGGGAACTAAGATCTCTGTTCATAATGAAGAACAGGCCAAGCGCGAATCTGAATTTGATCACAGATTCTTTGTGCTTAACGATGACAGGGAATATTTATATAAACGCATTGATATGCGCGTAGATAAAATGATGGAGGCAGGCCTTCTTAATGAAGTCAAAAGACTTTATGATGAAGGCGTTTCAAGAGAAGCTGTCAGCATGCAGTCACTTGGCTACCGCCAGATATATGATTACCTATATGGCGATTACGACCTTGACGAAGCAGTATACCAAATTAAACTGCAAACCCGTCATTTCGCCAAGCGCCAAATTACATGGTTTAAGCGCGAGAAGGATGTAATCTGGGTTGATAAGAGCCTGTTCGCTCGAGACAACGCTCGCGTACTTGAATTCATGATGAAAAATATAAATTACTAAACAGGCGAGAGCGTTGATAGGTTCGTGAGCGAACCATGTAGCGACGCCGGCACTTAGCGAGTTCATAGAACGAGCTTAGTACCGCTGCTGGAGCGATATGAGCCGAGAGGCGTTGCCGGAATACATATATATACGTAGTAGGCCCACCGTCACTAGGATATACACACATAAGAAATGGAGATATAAATGAGAAAAGAATTACACGATATGTACAGTTCGCTTGGAATTTCAGAGCAAACTGCAAAATTTGGAGAAGAGATCCTTGATTCTTTAAAAGAAAGATTTGAAAAGATTGATGAGATCGCTGAGATCAATCAGCTTAAAGTCCTTGCAGCAATGCAGAAGAATCAGGTCAGTGAAGCCTGCCTTCATGGAACCAGCGGTTATGGTTATAATGACATGGGCCGCGAGAAACTGGAAGCGGTTTATGCTGATATCTTTCATACCGAGGATGCTCTTGTAAGACCTCAGATAACTTGTGGTACACATGCCCTTGCACTTGCTTTAATGAGTAACTTAAGACCCGGAGATGAGCTCATGAGCCCTGTAGGAAAGCCCTATGATACTCTTGAAGAGGTTATCGGTATCAGACCATCAAAGGGTTCTCTTGCAGAATATGGTGTTACCTACGCTCAGGTTGACCTTCTTCCTGATGGTGGATTCGACTGGGACAATATTAAAAAAGCCATTAATGACAAAACCAAGCTTGTTACCATTCAGCGCTCTAAGGGATATCAGACAAGACATACTTTGGCAGTAAACGAGATCGGTGAGCTTATTTCCTTTATCAAGAATATTAAGCCCGATGTTATTTGTATGGTTGATAACTGCTACGGTGAGTTCGTTGAGACCATCGAGCCCAGTGATGTCGGCGCAGATATGGTAGTTGGTTCCCTTATCAAGAATCCCGGTGGCGGACTTGCGCCTATCGGCGGATATATCGCAGGTAAGAAAGAGTGCGTTGAAAATGCGGCTTATAGATTGACTTCCCCCGGACTCGGAAAGGAAGTAGGAGCATCCCTTGGAATACTTAATTCCTTCTATCAGGGACTTTTCCTTGCACCGACGGTTACAGCCAGCGCTTTAAAGAGTGCCATCTTCGGCGCAAACATTTATGAGAAACTTGGATTTAATGTCCTTCCCAATTCTACCGAGGACAGACATGACATCATTCAAGCCATTACCTTTGGAAGAGCAGACGCAGTTGAAGCTTTCTGCAGAGGAATCCAGGCTGCAGCGCCTATAGATTCTCATGTTACACCTATTCCTTGGGATATGCCCGGATATGATGCCCCTGTTATCATGGCTGCGGGAGCATTTGTATCAGGTTCATCCATCGAACTTTCCGCAGATGGCCCCATCAAGCCCCCTTATGCGGTTTATTTCCAAGGCGGATTAACCTGGCCTCATGGCAAGTTCGGCATTTTAAAATCTTTGCAATCCCTTGTGGATAATGGCATTGTTTTGTGGTAAACTTATATAGTTAAGTATTTAACTCTTTTGCCCACACCCCGAAGAAGTGTCGGGAGAGTTAATGAAGTATACAAAAAATACCGATCAGCCCTACGAAAAGTATGTAAAGTACGGGCCGGGTGCTTTGTCCGATGCTGAGCTTTTAGCTATAATACTTCGGACGGGCACCAAAGAATCAGATGCTGCTGAGGTTGCATCTGAGGTTTTATCTCTCGGAAAGTATCCGAGGGAAGGATTACTTGGTTTGTATGATCTTTCTGTCAGCGAACTAAAGGAGATCAAAGGCGTAGGAGATGTAAAAGCCATTAAATTAAAGGCTTTGGCTGAAATCTCCATGAGGATACATAAAGCATCAGCTTTATCCACATTTCACGCCGGGAATCCCTGCAGCGTAGCTAATTACTTCATGGAAGATCTTAGGCATCTTGACCATGAGATAGTGGTCCTTGCCGGTCTTGATTCAAAGTTTCAGCTTATGTTTCAGATAAAGATCAGCGAGGGCAGCGTCAACAGGTCTTTGATATCTCCGAGAAGAGTCTTTATTGAGGCTTTAAGCAGGAGAGCAGTTCATATCATACTGGTTCACAATCATCCCAGCGGTGACCCCACACCAAGTAAAGCCGACAGAGAACTTACGGAAAAGATCGTAAATCTCGGCAATCTCTTAGAGATCAGATTAGCCGATCATATTGTCATCGGTGACAATAAATACTACAGTTTTAAAGAACAGGGAGATTTAATCTGTTCAAGGTGAAAGGAAATTTATGAGTAACGCATTTGGAATCGATCTTGGTACAAACAATATCAAAATATATTCTTTGGCTAACGATGAGATCATGGTTCAGAAGAATCTGATCGCAATTCAGAACAAAAATACAATCTTTGCTTACGGTGATTCCGCATATGATATGTACGAGAAGGCACCTGCAAATTTCGAGATCACATTCCCTGTTAACAACGGCGTTATCTCCGATCTTAACAATATGGAGAAGCTTATAAAGTTCTTTATCAGCGATCTTCAGGAAGGACAGCCCAAGCCTGCTGATTTCGTTGTTGCTGTTCCCACAGATATTACAGACGTTGAAAAGAGAGCTTTCTATGATCTTATCAAAGAAGCAAACGTTAAAGGAAAGAAGATCCTTGTTGCCGATAAGGCAGTTGCCGATGGACTCGGCATGGGCCTTGATGTTAAGAGCACTCAGGGTATCATGGTAGTAGACGTTGGTTATGAGACCACCGAGATCTCAGTAATTTCACTTGGCGGAATAGTTCTCAACAGACTCCTTAATGTAGGCGGTCTTGCTTTTGATGAGAATATTAAATCCCTTGTCAGAAACGATTTCCATCTTCATATCGGAAATAAATCTGCAGAGTTCATTAAATGCAGCTTAAAAGAGCATGAGGCAGACGGAAGTCCTGTTACCGTATACGGTAGAGACGTTGTTACCGGACTCCCTGTTGAAAGAGATATCCCCACCGATCTTGTCCACAAATCCCTTTTGACAGAGTTTGAGAAGATCGTTGATGCGGTTAAGGTATATCTTGATCTTACCCCTCCCGAGCTTGCTGCAGATATCTATAAAAACGGAATATATCTTACAGGCGGAGCTTCACAGGTAAGTCACCTTGTGGAGGCACTGGCTAACGGTACCAATCTTAAAGTTAATGCCACCGCAAATCCTATTACAACTGTAGCCGAAGGCCTCGGAAGAATACTTAAGGAATCTTATTATCAGAGTATTGCATACTCAGTTGAAGGAATGAGTAAATGAGTCCTGTAGTTAAACCTAAAAAGGAGAAATTTACTTTACCCGGTAAATATCTCCTTTTAATTTTTTCAATAATCAGCATAGTTCTTATGATCGTAACTTATGGCACCACAGCTTTTGACAAGCCTTTTAATGCTGCCATCGGTTACGTTGTTGTGCCTTTTGAGAAGGGCATTGGAAGACTTGGGGAATGGCTGCATAACAGATCTGATGAATTTACAGATGTTAAGAGGCTTCTTGCGGAAAACGAAGAACTTCGTGATGAGATCGCACATCTTACTGAAGAGAACGCCATACTTGCTCAGGATAAATATGAGCTTAACTCACTTAGAACCCTTTTTGAACTCAGCAATGAGTATGATTCCTACAACAAAGTTGGAGCCAGGATCATTGCCAAGGATAGCGGTAACTGGTTTTCATCTTTTATCATTGATAAAGGAACAAATGACGGACTTGAGGTCAATATGAATGTTATCGCCGGCGGCGGACTTGTTGGGCATATTTCCGCTATCGGCCCCAATTGGGCAAGAGTTATTTCCATTATCAGCGACGGTACTCATGTAAGCGGACAGGTTATTTCTACCGGAGAGACCCTTGTAACCGAAGGTGACCTTGAACTTATCAACAGTAATATTATTTCATTTTCAATGCTTGAAGATGATGATAACCTGGTATCCGTCGGTGATAAAGTCGTGACCAGTAAGATCTCGGACAAATATCTTCCCGGTATACTTGTTGGTTACATTCAGTTCATTGAAAATGATAACAATAACCTGACAAAGTCCGGATATATCACTCCCGCGGTTGATTTTGAGAATCTGTCAGATGTGCTTGTTATAACAGATATGAAATTGCACGATTACGATTAATGGTGATATATGCTTAGAAAGTTGATAATGGTTGTTGGAGCATTCGTTTTATTTCTGCTTCAAAACTGTGTGTTTACAGAATTTAATACCGGCGGGATCGTTCCCAATCTCATAATGCTGATCACCACTATTTATGGCTTTATGCATGGCGAGAGAGCCGGAGTTCTCACCGGTTTTTTACTTGGATTGTTTTTTGATATCTTTTACGGTGACGTTATCGGTCTTCATGCACTTATTTACATGTACATCGGATTTATCAACGGAAAGTTTTGCGGTATATATTATCCCGAGGATATTAAACTCCCCCTTGCGCTTATTCTTTTAAGTAATATTTCCGGTGGCGTACTTGATTATATTTTCGGATATTTGATCAGGGGAAAAGTTCACTTTATCTATTATTTCGGTCATATTATTTTGCCTGAAATGCTTTATACACTTCTTATAACCATTGTCCTTTATCCTTTGATAGTACTTATTTATTCCGCTTTTGAAAAGAAAGCCAGAAAAGAGGCATAGCTTTTGTTTAACAGCTTCAGAGAAAGATTAATAAATATATTTACAAACAGACTTACGATTCTCTGGGTCCTCTTTGCCCTTATGGGTGGTGTGCTTATTTATCGTTGTTACAGGCTTCAGATCATTGAAGGCCAGGAATATCTTGATAATTTTGTTTTGAATCAGGAAAAGACCAGGGATATTCCCGCAACGAGAGGAAATATTTACGACCGCAACGGTAATCTGCTTGCATACAATGAACTGGCTTATTCCATTAAGATCGAAGATACATTTGAGTCTTCGGGAAGTACCAAAGACAAAGAGTTAAACAGCCTTCTCTATACTCTGATAAGCATGATAGAGAAGAATAACGATAAGATCATCACCGATTTTAAGATCGTCATAAATGAGGACGGAGAATTCGAATTCTCTGTTACAGGTTCAGCTTTAACCAGATTCCTTGCAGATGTATACGACCATCCCCAAACCACGGATCTTACAGACGAAGAAAAAGCTTCTTCCGCATATGATGTTATGGTTCATTTAAGCCGTGCTTCAGGTAAAGGCTTCAGATACGGTGTTGGTCAGTATGAGGATCCTGACAATACCAAGTCTAAATGGCTTCCGGGTGAAGGCTATACCAAAGAAGAGTGGTTAAAGATCGTTACTCTTCGTTTTGCCATGAGCCAGACCTCATTCAGAAAGTATATCGGTACCACTGTAGCTACAGACGTATCCGCCGAAACTGTTGCTGTAATTTTGGAGAACTCTGATATTCTTCCCGGTGTTACGATCGAAGAAGATACCGTCAGAAGATATATCGATAGTTCATATTTCTCACATCTTCTTGGCTATACCGGTAAGATCTCTTCCGATGAACTTGAAGAATTAAACGCAAGATTGGAAGAGGAAGGAATTACAAACTATACTTACTCGAACAGCGATGTTGTAGGTAAGGGCGGTATAGAGAACTCCTTGGAGACAAGGCTCCAGGGTGTTAAGGGCTATGAGAAGGTTATGGTAAATAACACCGGTAAAGTTATTTCCGTCCTTGAAAGGTCCGAAGCCACCCCGGGTGAAGATGTTTATCTAACTATCGATAAGGACCTTACTATTGCCGTATATTCCCTTGTTGAACAGAAACTGGCAGGTCTTGTTGCGTCAAAGATCATAAATGCAAAAGAGTATGTGCCCGGTCCCAATTCCTCCAGTGCAAGCATTAAGATCCCTATTTATGACGTATATTTCGCAGTCATAAACAATAATATCGTTAATATCAAGCACTTTGAATCTGCTTCTGCACAGGATACAGAGAAGGAAGTCTATGAAGTCTATCTTGTTTATAAACAGGGTGTTTATGATAGGCTTTATGAAGAACTCTACAATAAGCGTACTGTTTACAAGAGACTTTCAAATGAGTATCAGGTGTATGAGAGTAACCTTGTGTCTCTTTTATACAAGAATAATATAATTATTACCGACAAGATCGATGAAAGAGATGCAACTTACAATGCCTGGACTGTGGATGAGACCATAAGTCTTGGAGAGTATCTTGATTATTGTATCTCTCAGAACTGGGTTGATACATCAAAACTTGAAATTGATGAGAAGTATCCTTCATCAGAACAGATCTTTGATGCTCTTTACGAAAAGATCATAGAGCTCATTGATGGTAATAACGAGTTTCAGAAGCGTTTTTATAAATACATGCTTTTAAACAATAAAATCTCCGGAAAGCAGATCTGTATGCTGCTTTATGAGCAGGATGCCTGTAATATTCCCATTGATGAGATCGAGAAACTGAAAAAAGGCAGGATCTCGTCTTATCAGTTCATGATGGACAGGATAACTAACATTGATATAACCCCTGCGCAGCTGGCTTTGGACCCTTGTAACGCTTCGGTAGTGATTAATAATGTCAATACCGGTGAAGTGCTTTGCATGGTTTCTTATCCCGGATATAACAACAATCTGATGGCCAACTCCGTTGATGCCACTTATTACGAGAAGCTTACAAACGATAAGGCTTCACCCTTGTTGAATTTTGCAACTCAGTATAAAGCGGCGCCCGGATCAACATTTAAGATCGTTACTGCTACAGCCGGACTTATGGAGAATGTTATCACACTTCGTAATCCCATCAGATGCCTTGGAACATTCGAATCCATTACTCCTTCGCCTAAATGCTGGAATGTTTGGGGACATGGAAATGAGAACGTTCAGACAGCTATCAGGGATTCATGTAACTATTATTTCTACGAAGTAGGTTACAGACTTTCTATGGTAGATGGCGTATACAACGACGAAGAAGGTTTGGCTGCATTGGCTGAATATGCTGATCTCTACGGACTTTCATCAAAATCCGGCGTTGAGATATCAGAGTACGATCCTGATGTTTCCGATAACGATGCTGTTCGTTCATCCATCGGACAGGGTACCAACAGCTATACCACAGCTCAGCTTGCAAGATATGTTTCCGCTATCGCAAATAAAGGAACGGTATATCAGCTGACTCTTATAGATCATACCCAGAGAGCTAACAGTTCAACTGTTTCATGGCAGAACGAACCTGTGGTTAGAAATGTGGTTGATATTCCCGATGAGTATTGGGATACTTTCCACAAAGGCATGAGAGCTGTAGTTCAAAATAAATCATATTTTAATGATGTTGCAGTTAATGTTGCAGGTAAAACCGGTACAGCACAGCAGTCAACATCAAGACCTTCACACGCGCTTTTTGTAAGCTTTGCGCCCTATGAGGAACCCGAGATAGGTATGGCGGTTAGAATACCCTTTGGTTATTCATCTGACTATGCGGCACAGCTTGCACGAGATATTTACAAGTATTACTTTGATCTTGTAACTGAAGAAGAGCTCATTGACGGTAAAGCCGATTCACCTGACGGTGGAATTACTAATGAGTTGTAGGAGAAAGGGTATTTTATGAATAAAAAAATGCCGGTAGTGATCAGAAGTTTTAAAGACGGAATCAAGCTTATCATTGATGAAGAAGCATCTTTTGATGAAGTCAGGGATGAGCTGGTTAAAAAATTTACCGAAGGACGCAACTTCTTCGGTGATGCTACTGTAGCTCTTGCCATTGACGGTAAGAAGTTAAACGACGATCAGGAACTTGAGATCCTTAATATCATTCACACATATTGCAATCTCAATGTTTTATGTATCGTCTGCGATGATGAGATACATAACCAGCATTACCTTAAGGCTGTTAAGCATATGATGGGTATTGCCAAGCCGGGTGACACCGGTCATTTCTACAGAGGAAGCGTAACCGATGGTCAGGAGCTTTCATATGATGACGGTATCGTTATCCTCGGAGATGTTAATCCCGGATGTGTAGTTAAAAGCTCAGGCAGCATCATTGTTCTTGGCGGATTATACGGTGAAGCATATGCAGGCGTTGACTTTGAAGAGACAGATGCATTTGTCATCGCCCTTGAAATGTCAGCAGAAGCAATTGGCGTAGGAAATCTTAAGTATGTTCCTGATACCAAACCCAAGTGGGGCTTCAAAAAGAAGATCCAGCCCAAGATCGCTTATGCCGAAAACGGAGAGCTTGTATTTGACCTTTTAAACAAGTCAGTTTTGGAGCAGGTTTATGCCCTTTAAGAAATTTAAGATCAGAGATTATGATTTCAAGTTAATAATCATGGTGGGACTGCTTGCAACCATTGGTGTTTTTGCTGTAGGAAGCGCCAGTCCTTCGCTGATGCAGAAACAGATGTATGGTGCCATAGTCGGATTTGTGGTGATGATCCTTGTTTCAATGGTAGATTACCATTTCATTTTGAAGTTTTATTGGCTAATATATATAGCCAATGCAGCGCTACTTGTTTTGGTATTGTTTACAGGTGAATCATCCCACAATGCACAAAGATGGTTGAAGATAGGATCGATCAAGTTCCAGCCCTCGGAACTCGCCAAAATATTATTGATTTTATTCTTCGCACAGTTTATTATGTTACAGAGGGAAAGATTTAATACCTTCCCTATTATTTTGTTGTGTGTTTTGTTCATTGGCGGGCCTATTGTACTTGTCCTTATGCAACCGGACCTATCAACATCAATAATGCTTGCGCTTATCTTCGCAGTCATCATGTTTTCCGGTATGTTGAAGAAGAGGATAATCATTGGCATTTTGGCTGTGGTAATACCGGCCGCACTAATTTTCCTTACCATTGCGCTTAAACCCGGAAGTGAGTTGATCAAGAGCTATCAGATGGAAAGAGTGTGGGCCTTTCAGGATCCCGACAGTTATCCCGAATTAACATACCAGCAGCGCAATTCCGTTACAGCAATTGCCTCAGGTATGCTTGAAGGAAAGGGATACCGTAACAACGAAATAACATCGGTTAAAAACGCAAATTTCCTTGATGAAGACCAGACAGACTTTATTTTTGCCATCATCGGTGAAGAGTTCGGATTCAGAGGAAGCCTTATAGTAATTGTTTTACTTGTTCTTGTTGCTCTTGAATGTGTGTCCATCGGTAGGATGACACCGGATGTGGGTGGTTCTATTATAGCCGCCTCCACAGGAGCGCTCATAGGTTTTCAGTCTTTTATCAATATCGGAGTTGCGACTTTTATTATGCCAAACACAGGATTACCACTTCCTTTTGTCAGCTACGGACTTACGTCGCTACTTACGATATTCTTTGGAATAGGTATTGTGATCAACGTTCGTACACAGGCGAAGAGGGGTAATTCGGCTGTTGATGAATATATTTTTAATGAAACTATTAAATTCTAGTATTTGGAGGTATACGGGGTATGAACATTGCGCTCATTGCGCATGACGCAAAAAAGAAGCTTATGCAGAATTTTTGCATAGCTTATAAGGGGATTTTAAGTAAGAATGAACTTTATGCTACAGCAACCACGGGTAGACTCATTGAAGAGGTAACTAACCTCAGCATCCATAAATCTTTAGCCGGACACTTGGGCGGCATGCAGCAGATCGGTGCACTTATCGAGTGTAACCAGATTGATATGGTCATCTTTTTAAGAGACCCTCTCAAT
>JAEEGJ010026928.1_pt1 | contig 11603 bp, 6 predicted proteins | sample 8958761 | NCBI WGS metagenome assembly JAEEGJ01 (sample SAMN16246546, study PRJNA631951) | gut metagenome | biome: gut microbiome; feature: rumen; material: RS-attached | host: Bos | place: Iran: Karaj | collected 2018-10
CGCGCCCTCACCTACCGCGTTGCCTACATGATCCAGGAGGGCGTCGACCCCTTCAGCATCATGGCCCTCACCTTCACCAACAAGGCCGCCCGCGAGATGAAGGAACGCATCATGCAACTTGTCAACGCCAGCGACGCGCGCAACGTGTGGATGGGTACCTTCCACTCCATTTTTGCCCGTATCCTGCGCATCGAAGCAGAGAAAATAGGCTTCACGTCCAACTTCTCCATCTACGACACCGATGACTCAAAGGCTCTCATCACACAGATATTGAAAGACTTAAGCCTCGATACCAAGGTCTACCCTGCCAAGCAAGTACTGTCACGCATCTCGGTGGCCAAATCAAGCCTCTATTCACCCGAAGACTATGCCAACGACCCCGAAATCCAAGAGACCGACCGCAAATCGAATAAACCGCTTATCGCGCAGCTGTTCAAGCTCTACAACGAACGTCTCCATCGAGCCAACGCCATGGATTTTGATGACATTCTGTATTTTACGAACATCCTTTTGCGCGACAACCCCGACGTGCTTTACAAATACCAGAACCACTTCAAATTCATCCTCGTCGACGAGTACCAGGATACCAACTACGCACAATATCTCATCGTGAAACGCATCGCCGCCCTCTTCGAGAACCTCTGCGTGGTTGGTGATGATGCCCAAAGCATCTACGCCTTCCGCGGGGCAAACATCCAGAACATCCTCAACTTCAAGAACGACTACCCCGACTACAAACTCATCCGACTGGAGCAAAACTACCGATCCACCCAGAACATCGTCAACGCCTCAAACGCCGTTATTGCCCACAACAAAGACCAGATCAAGAAAAAGGTGTGGAGCGACAAAGAGAAAGGCGAGCTCATCGGCCTCATCCACGCCAACAGCGACACTGAGGAAGGCACCATGGTGGCCAACAGCATCTTCCATTACAAGATGAACCGCCACCTGCCCAACAAGAGCTTCGCCATCCTCTACCGCACCAACGCCCAAAGCCGATCGATGGAAGAGGCCCTGCGCAAGCAGAACATACCTTATAAGATATATGGCGGCCTGTCGTTCTACGACCGCAAGGAAATCAAGGACCTGCTGGCCTATTTTCGCGTCGTCATCAACCCTGAGGACGAACAAGCGCTGCTGCGCATCATCAACTACCCTGCCCGTGGCATCGGCAAGACCAGCATCGAGCGCATGATGGTCACCGCCAATGAACAACGCACCAGCATCTGGAAGTGCATGGAAAACAACGTGTTTCCCCAAGACTTCAACATGGGCACTATCAATCGCTTCAAAGATTTCATGGTGATGATCAAGAGTTTCCAGACCCTGCAAGAAAAGATGAACGCCTTCGAGCTGGCCAAACACATCACCAACACCATCGGGCTCATCAAGGTGTTGAAGGAAGACGACTCACCGGAGGGCGTCTCGAGGGTCGAGAACGTGGAGGAGCTGCTCAACGCCATCATGGAGTTCAGCGACCGACAGGTGGACGAGACCACAGGTGAGACCGCTCGCGTCGACTTAGTGCAGTTCATGGAAGACGTGGCTCTGCTCACTGACAGCGAGATGAAGAAGGACGACCCCGACGAAGACTACGTCAGCCTGATGACCATCCACTCTGCCAAGGGCTTGGAGTTCCCCTACGTCTATGTCGTGGGTATGGAAGAGAACCTCTTCCCAGGCATTCTCAGTCTCAGCACGAGAGAAGAATTGGAAGAGGAGCGCCGTCTATTCTACGTGGCCATCACCCGCGCCATGACCAAACTGACCTTGAGCTATGCCGAGCAGCGCTATCGTTACGGCAACCTCACTCTCAGTGAGCGTTCACGCTTCGTCGACGAAATCGATGCTAGTCTTATAGAACAGACCCAAAAAGCCTCATTCAGAGGTACCACGCCGGTGGGTGGAAGACCTTTCGGTCGCCGCATCAACGAGCCCGAACAACACGGCTTCCGCAATATCCCCAACACACCCACGGCAAGGCCTACCACAACGCAACCCTCCGCACCGCAAAACCTTGAGCCTTCCAACCCCGACCTCTTGCAGGAGGGCATGCGAGTGATGCACGCCAAGTTTGGCGCAGGCACCATCCTCAGCGTCGAAGGCGCTGGAGCCAACAAGAAAGCCTCAGTCCATTTCGACACCGCCGGCGTGAAGATGCTCATGCTGAAGTTTGCTCGATTGGCGATAATCAAATAAAAAAACCTATCTTTGCGGCAAAATTAACTACGTTGAATCTAACGATTTGAATCATTATGAACAAACCAGGATTAACCTATAATACAGAGAAAGAACAAATTGTCATCTCGGAATACGGTCGCTGCGTACAGGAGATGATCAAGAAACTGCCTGAGATTGAAGACCGCGAGCAGCGCACCGAAGCCGCGAAATACATCATCAGTGTGATGGTGCAGATGAATCCCAGCATCAAGCAGTCGAGCGACTATGAACACAAACTCTGGGACCATCTCTACATGATTTCGGGCTATAACCTCGACGTGGACAGCCCTTACGCTCCGCCCATCCCTGTAGAGCAGCAAAGCAAACCACATCATATTGGTTACCAAAACAACGACATCAAATACGGGCATTACGGGCAATACCTTATTAAGATGATTGAGGCCGCCTCGCAGGAGGAGAATGATGAAGTTCGCGAAGCCCTCGCCTATTCTCTTGCCAGTCAGATGAAGCGCAATTACCTGGAATGGAACAAGAGCGTCGTCAACGACCAAGTGATTATCGACGACTTGAAAACTATCAGTGGTGGACGTCTAGTCATCTCCGATGAATCAAAGCTGAACAGCAACAGCGACATGTCTGGCAAAGGCCAACAACAGCCTAAGCAGCAGCAACAGCAAGGCAAAAAGAAAAAGAAGAAAGTGCCGAACCTGAAGGCCAACATGAATAACCCGAACAACCCGGCGTATAAGAAGCGCATGCAAGAATTAGGAAAAATGTAAGGCCATGGCATCACTGAAAATCAAGGGCGGCGGCAAACTGCAAGGCGAAATCATCCCGCAAGGCGCGAAAAACGAGGCCATGCAAATCCTCTGTGCCTGTCTGCTTACCGACGAGAAAGTCACCATCCACAACCTCCCCGATATCCTTGACATCAATAACCTGATTGCCCTATTGGAAGGCATGGGAGTGAACGTGGAACGCACGACAAGACACGACATTACGCTGCAGGCCAAAAGCCTCAACTTTGACTATTTCAAAGGTACTGACTATCAAAGTACTGCCTCCAAACTGCGTGGCAGCGTGATGATGACCGGCCCTATGTTGGCCCGCTTCGGTAAGGCTTACATGCCCAAGCCAGGCGGCGACAAAATAGGCCGACGCCGATTGGATACGCATGTCATCGGTCTACAGAAGCTCGGAGCCATCTTCGATTTCAACTCATACGAGGTCGAAGTGCAACGTGGCGGACTGAAAGGGTGCTACATGCTCCTTGACGAGGCCTCCGTCACCGGTACGGCCAATATAGTCATGGCTGCTGTGATGGCACAAGGCACTACCACCATCTTCAACGCTGCCTGTGAGCCTTATCTCGTACAGCTCTGCACCATGCTCAACAACATGGGTGCCGACATCAAAGGTGTCGGATCCAACCTCTTGACCATCAATGGAGTTAGCCGATTGCATGGCACCGAACACACCCTTTTGGCCGACATGATTGAGGTGGGTAGTTTCATCGGCATGGCCGCCATGACGGGTAGCGAAATCACCATCAAGAATGCGGGCATCGCCCAGTTGGGCATCATCCCCGACGTGTTCCGCCGACTCGGCATCCAGATGGAATACCGTGGCGACGACATCTTCATCCCTGCCCAAGACCATTATGAGGTGCAGACCTTCATGGACGGCAGCATCCTCACCGTGGCTGACGCCCCATGGCCCGGCTTCACGCCCGACCTCATCAGTATCGTGCTGGTGGTGGCCACACAAGCCAAAGGCACTGTGCTCATTCACCAAAAGATGTTTGAAAGCCGTTTGTTCTTCGTCGACAAGCTCATCGACATGGGTGCGCAAATCATCCTCTGTGACCCGCACCGCGCCAATGTCATCGGCCTTGACCACAGCCACGCTTTGCGCGGCATCCGCATGGCCTCACCCGACATACGTGCTGGCGTTGCCCTGCTCATCGCCGCCCTCTCTGCCGACGGCACCAGTATCATTGACAACAGCGACCAAATCGAACGCGGCTACCAATACATCGACAAACGCGTCAATGCACTCAGCCTCGACGGTCCCATCATCGAGCGCCTCTGACCCCTTCCTTTCCTCCCCCTCTGCCATTTTGTCAAAACCTATGCTTTGGCAAAGGATTTGATAGTGTTGCCGCAAAATGGAAAAAAAGTAAAAACCACACATATCATGACAGAAAACGAAAATGTTAACAACCAGGACGATGCCTTGAAAGACACCGTCAACCCCGACATGGAGAGCAACCAAGAACCCGTCGAAGAACAACCGAAACAAGAAGATGCCACCGAAACCAAAGCGGCTCCCAATGACACCGTTTCAGACAAAAAGTCAAAGCGGTTCAAGATTCGCCATGCTCAAGAGAAAGCCTTGGAAGAGGAAAAAGCAAAATATGCCGAGCTAAACGACAAATACCTTCGAATGTTCTCGGAGTTCGACAACTACCGCAAGCGCACCGCCAAAGAAAAACTGGAGCTGACTGCTACGGCATCGGAAAATGTTATCAAGGACATCCTGCCCGTGTTTGACGACTTCGAACGTGCCCTGCAAAACATGGAGAAAAACGGCAACGAAGCTGACATGCAAGGCGTTACCTTGATCTTCAACAAGTTGAAAGACACCTTGAAGAAGAAAGGCTTGGAAGAAATTGAAGCTATGGGTGCCGAGTTCAACACCGACGAGCATGAGGCCTTGACTATGATTCCAGCCCCCGAAGAAGACAAGAAAGGCAAGGTCTTAGACGTTATCCAAAAAGGCTACAAACTGAATGGCAAGGTGATACGCTTCGCCCGCGTCGTCGTTGGTAACTAAGAAAGGAATTAAAAATGGCAGAAAAAAGAGATTACTACGAGGTGTTGGGGGTCAACAAGAACTCCACGCCCGACGAGATAAAGAGCGCTTATCGAAAGGCAGCCCTCAAATGGCACCCCGACAAGTGGGTGAACGGCACCGATGCCGAGAAGAAGACCGCCGAGGAGAACTTCAAGGAAGCCTCGGAGGCCTATTCCGTTTTGAGTGACGAGAACAAGAAGGCGCGTTACGATCGATATGGCTTCGCAGGCATGGACGGTGGTTCAGCAGGTGGCGGTGGCTTCAGTGGCTTCGGCGACTTCGACCTGAACGACATCCTGAACAGCGTGTTCGGTCGCGGCTTCGACTTCGGTGGCGGATTCAGTGGATTCAGCGGTTTTGGAGGCAGCGGTAGTCGTGGCGGCACCGTGAAGCAGCGTGGTTCCAACCTTCGCGTAAAGGTGAAGCTCAACCTTCAAGAGATCGCCCATGGCACAAAGAAGAAAATCAAAGTCAACAAATACGTGGCTTGTACGCACTGCCATGGCAGCGGCTCTGAGGATGGTTCCACCGAGACCTGTCCCACCTGCCATGGTCGCGGTCAAGTGGTGCAGACCGTCAACAGCTTCTTCGGACAGATGCAGACCGCTTCGGTGTGTCCCACCTGCGGCGGACAAGGCACTGTCATCAAGAAAAAATGCACCTATTGTGGCGGTGAGGGCATCATGAAGGGTGACGAAGTCATCGAAATCGACATCCCTGCCGGCGTGGGCGAAGGCATGCAACTCACCGTGCGTGGCAAAGGCAATGCCGGTCCGCATAACGGCGTCAATGGCGACCTGCTCGTCCTCATCGAAGAAGAGCCCCATCCCGACTTCGAGCGTGATGAGAGCACCTTGATTTATAACCTGTTCATCACCATCCCCGAAGCCATCATGGGTACGCAAGCCGAAGTGCCTACCGTCGACGGCAAGGTGCGCGTGAAGATTGCTCCCGGCACACAAAGCGGTAAGGTATTAAGACTGAGAGGTAAAGGCTTGCCTATCCTCAACGGTTACGGCAGCGGCGACATGCTCGTCAACGTCAACGTGTGGATTCCAAAGAAATTCAACAAAAAGGAAGAGGAACTGCTTCAGCAACTTGCACAATCGGAGAACTTCAAGCCCAATCCCACTGCCGAGGAGAAGAGCTTTTTCAGTAAGATAAAAGATTATTTCAACTAATGACAAAAATAACCGTCAACGAGGTCACAAAGAAATACGCCGACCACACCGCCTTAGACCGTATATGCATTGACATTCCCGAGCATTGCATATACGGCCTTTTGGGTCCCAATGGCGCGGGCAAGACAACCCTCATCCGTATCCTCAACCAAATCACCGCACCCGACTCGGGCGAAGTACTCATCAACGGCGAAAAGCTGTGCCAGAAGCATATCGCACGCATCGGCTACCTGCCCGAGGAGCGTGGTCTTTACAAGAAAATGAAAGTCGGGGAACAAGCCATCTATCTGGCCGAGCTGAAAGGCATCAAGAAAGCCGAAGCCCAGAAACGGCTGAAAATGTGGTTCGAAAAGTTTGAAATCGATGACTGGTGGGACAAAAAGGTCGAGGAGCTGAGCAAAGGTATGCAGCAGAAGATACAATTCGTCACGACCATCATCCACGAGCCCGATATTCTCATCTTCGACGAGCCTTTCAGCGGCTTTGACCCTATCAACGCCAACCTACTGAAAGAGGCCATCCTGGATTTGCGCGACAAAGGCGCGACCATCCTGCTCTCCACGCACAACATGGCTTCTGTTGAGGAACTTTGCGACAGCATCACCTTAATAAATTATGGTAGGAGCATCCTGCAAGGCAAAGTCGGAGACATCAAGCGGCAACACGACACTCACCAAAGGGAAATCATCGTCCGCTGCGACGACAACCTTAAGGTGAGAAACATCGCCGACAACTATAATAATATAAAGGTGGAGCCGACCGACCAACCCAACGAGACTAAACTGACGCTTTTCTGCGAATCGCCCAACGACCTAATCAACCAACTGCTCCAAGTCGGCCAGCTTGTCTCCTACAGGGAACTGCTGCCCTCGATGAACGACATCTTCATCCAAGAAGTGCAATCCCAAAACCAAGCCTCATGAACAAGATCGGACTCATCATCAAGCGCGAATATCTGACGCGTGTGCGCAAGCGCAGTTTCATCATCATGACCATCCTCGGCCCCATCCTGATGGCGGCCATCTATATTATCCCCATCATGCTCGCCCTCAACTCGAGCACCGACCACCTCCGCGTGGCCGTCGTCGACGAGAGCCGTTGGTTTGAAAGCAGCTTCACCAGCAACGAGAACCACACTTTCGTCCCCATGCCCGGCCAGCCCATCGATTCCGTCAAGGAAATGGTGAAGAGTGGCGTATTCGACATGGCACTTTATGTGTCGCCCACACAGCTCAACATTCCTTCAAACGCGGTAGTGTACAGCATACGGCAAGTGCCCATGGAAGTGGAGACTTATATCAGCAGCGTGATGGAGAAAGAAATCAAAAACCAAAAGCTGATGGCCAAAGGGGTTGACCCCGAGATTGTCAGCGCGGCAAAGGCTGACGTCAACCTATCGATTATGCGCATGGACGAAAAAGGCAATGAAAAAGAGACCTTTACCGAGGTGCAGTTTGCGCTCGGTGTCATCTTAGCCGCACTGGTCTATTTTTTCATCGTTTTCTTTGGCGGTCAAGTGATGCAAGGCGTATCGGAAGAGAAGAACAACCGCATCATCGAAGTCATCATCAGTTCCGTGAAGCCGTTCCAGCTGATGATGGGCAAAATCATCGGCGTATCGTTGGTCGCCCTTACCCAGTTTGTGCTATGGATTGTGCTCACCCTCGTGCTCTATCTCGGTTTCTCGGCCTATCTGGGGCTCAGCAATCCTGAGATGCTGTCGCAAGGCACCGTGATGGCGCAGGAAATCACTTCCAACGACATCATGAGCAACGAAAGTGTGCAAAACATCCTGCAAATCGTTCATTCCATCGACTTCGGCACCATCATCCCGACCTTCCTCATCTTCTTCATCCTCGGCTATTTGCTGTATGCCACATTATTCGCCGCCATCGGCTCGTTGGTCGACAGTAATACCGACTCACAGCAGTTCTCGCTGCCTGTCACCGTACCTTTGATGGTCGCCTTCTTTTCCTTGTTCTACATTCCCAACAACCCCGATAGTTCACTATCTGTTTGGTTCTCAATGATTCCCTTCACCTCCCCTCTCTCTATGATGGTCAGGATTCCGTTCGGTGTACCCATCTGGCAAATTGTGGTTTCGGTGCTACTCTTGGCCGGCACTTTTGTCCTGATGACATGGATTGCCGCCAAGATCTACCGCACGGGCATTTTGATGTATGGAAAAAAGCTTTCCTACAAGGAAATTTTCAAGTGGTTGAAATATAAATAGAAATATTTCGTATTTTTGCAGGCTCGTACTGGAGTAAAAGTACATATTTTGAAATCTAACAAATTAAAAGTCAAATAATTAAATTAGTTTTACAATGCAAAACAAAGGAGCAATCAGGACGATAGCCATTATCTTCGCGCTCATCTTTCTCTACCAACTCTCCTTCACTTTGGTGACCAAACGAGTGGAAAAGAAGGCTGAAAAGTTCGCCGAAGCAGAGGCTACGAAACTTGCAAACGGAGACGAGTCACAGTTTAACCTCATCAAAGATGAGAAGGAAACCTACTATCTGGACTCGGTGAGCAACGTGGATGTGTACAACTTGCTGGTCAAGAAATACACCTATCGCGATGCAAAGGAAAAAGAAATCAACTTAGGTTTGGACTTGAAGGGCGGTATGAACGTCACCCTCGAAGTCTCAGTGAAAGACATTGTCAAAGCCCTGTCGGGCGACTCTCAAGACCCCACCTTCTTGAAGGCTATGGAACTGGCCACCAAGAGACAGGAAGAGAGCAAGGGCGATTTCGTCACCCTTTTTGGCGAGGCTTTCAAGGAAGTTGACCCCAACGCAAGCCTTGTCTCCATTTTCTTATATGAGTTCAAGGACAAAGGCATCAACATCAACTCGAGCAACGATGACGTGCTGAAGGTCTTGAAGAGCGAAAGCGACGGCGCTATCGACCGTTCCTACCAAATCCTCGGTACTCGTATCGACCGTTTCGGCGTAGCTCAGCCCAACATCCAGAAGATGGAAAACTCGGGCCGTATCCTCGTCGAACTGCCTGGTATCAAGGATCCGAAGCGTGTGCGTAAGCTCCTCCAAGGTACAGCACAACTTGAGTTCTGGGAGACCTACAACTTCTCGGAGATTCAGCAGTTCTTCACCGAAGCCGATGCCAAACTGGCTCAGACCAGAAATGCAAAGAACGCTTTGGATGAGACCAACGTTGAAGAGCCGGTCGTTGAAGAAAACGTTGAGGAAGTCGTGGCCGAAGTAGCTGACAGCACCTTAGCAGCCGTTGCCGACAGCACCGCTGCTGACGACCTCCTCGACCAACTGGCAGAGAACAAGGATGAAGAGCAAGTGACCGAAGAAGAAGACATGAACCAATTTGCTCAGAACCATCCTCTGTTTGCTAAGTTGCAGCCCATTAACGGTGCTTCTGCCCGCGTGGGTATCGCCCAAGTGAAAGATACCGCTGCCATCAACCAGATGCTGGCTGAGACCAAGGGTATCTTCCCCCGCAACCTGAAGTTGGCCTGGACGGTGAAACCCGAGACCTATCCTGGTGAAAACGGCGAAAACATCGAAGTCCTCGACCTCGTGGCCTTGAAGATGTCGCGCGACAACAAGTGCGCCCTCGGTGGTGAAGTCATCACTGATGCCCGTCAGGACTACGGACAAAGCAACCAAGTTGAAGTCACCATCCAGATGAACCCCGAAGGTGCCAAGGCTTGGAAGCGCCTCACTGGCGAGAACGTCGGCAAGCAGATCGCCATCGTTCTTGACGATTACGTCTACTCCTACCCTGTCGTCAACGGTGAAATCCCGAACGGTCGTTCGTCCATCAGCGGCGGCGGCATGACCATCGAAGAGGCTCAAGACTTGGCCAACATCCTGAAGGCCGGTAAACTGCCTGCTCCCGCCAGAATCCTGGAAGAGCAAGTGGTTGGTCCTTCACTCGGTAAGGAAGCCGTGCAAAAAGGTATGTGGTCCATGGTGTTCGCCTTCATCCTCGTGCTGGTCTACATGGTGTTCTTCTACAAGAAGGCCGGTTTTGTTGCCGATATCGCCTTGTTGGTCAACGTGTTCTTCCTGTTTGGTGTGCTGGCTTGCCTCGGCTCCGTGCTGACCTTGCCTGGTATTGCAGGTATCGTATTGACCTTGGGTATGGCAGTTGACTCGAACGTGATTATCTTCGAGCGTATCAAGGAAGAAATCAAGGCTGGCAAGGGCATTAAGCTCGCCATCGCCGACGGTTACAAGAACGCTTACTCCGCCATTATCGACGGTAACGTCACCACCTTGATTACCGGTATCATCCTGATCATCTTGGGTACGGGTCCTGTCCACAGCTTTGCCGTCACCCTCTGCATCGGTATCCTAACCTCTCTGGCCACGTCCATCTTCATCTCGAGATTGATCTTCGAACATATGCTCGATAAGGACAGAGAAATCAGCTTCAGCACCAACTTGACGCGCAACTTCTTGCAAGACAAGCACTACGACTTCATCGGTATGCGCAAGACTTCGTTCATCATCTGCATCTGCTTCCTCGTAGTCAGTTTAGGTTCACTCGCCTTCCGTGGCTTGAACCTCGGAATCGACTTCAAGGGTGGTCGTAACTACGTTGTCCAATTCGACGATCCGAGCATCAAGGTCGAGCAAGTGCGTGATGCTTTGTCCACTGTCAACTTCGACAAGAACGCCATCCACAGCGCCCTCGAAATGAGAGAAGACCAAGAGGTGGACGACTGGTCAACGCCTGAAGTGAAGACCTATGGTACCAACGGTCAGGTGAAGATCACGACCAAGTTCTTGATCAAAAACGACAGCCCCGCTGTTGACTCCGTCATCCAAGTCATCCTTTACGATGGTTTGAAGGATCTCTACAGCAATGGCCTGAACATGAACCAATTCTCTTCGGAAGACGAGACCGTGGGTATCTTGAGCACCCAGAAAGTGGGCGCCACCATCGCCAGCGACGTTACGCGTAAGTCCATCTGGGCCATCATCGTGGCTTTGGCTTTGATGTTCGTCTACATCGCCATCCGATTCAAGAAGTGGCAGTATGGTGTGGCCTCCATCATGGCCTTGACACAAGACACCATCATTGTGTTGGGTATGTACTCCTTGTTCTACAACGTGCTGCCCTTCACCATGGAAGTCGACCAGAGCTTCATCGCCGCTGTGCTGACCGTCATCGGTTACTCCATCAACGCTACGGTGGTTATCTTCGACCGTATCCGTGAGAACGTCGGATTGCATCCGAAGTCCTCTTGGAAGACCAACATGAACAACGCTGTGAACAGCACCTTGACCCGTTCGTTCAACACCTCGGGTTCGACCTTGGTCGTGTTGCTCGCCATCTTCATCTTCGGCGGCGACACCATCCGCGGCTTCATCTTCGCCCTGTTGGTCGGTGTGCTGG
>JAEEGJ010026930.1_pt1 | contig 11602 bp, 11 predicted proteins | sample 8958761 | NCBI WGS metagenome assembly JAEEGJ01 (sample SAMN16246546, study PRJNA631951) | gut metagenome | biome: gut microbiome; feature: rumen; material: RS-attached | host: Bos | place: Iran: Karaj | collected 2018-10
GATGTTCACGTTTTCACCGGTTGCCATGACGTGGTCGAGACCACCGTAACCGATGTCGTATGCCCAACCGTCACAGTATGAAGACCGTTCGCGCTAGACGCAAGCGGGGCACTCCGGTCGGCGCTCACTCTCGCCTTCGACGACTCGTTAAGACGAGTCGCCTACGGCTCACAGAAGATCCACACGGACTTCTTCACGAGGTAGTCGGCGAATTCGTCGCGGAGGCTGACAGATGCGTCGTCGGTAGCACCGGCGAGAGCGGCCTTAAGGGCAGCGACGTTTTCACGCTGGGCCTTGATGCCGGCTTCGTCGGACTGGTCCTGGGTCGTGAGCTTTTCCTTGAGTTCGGCAGGAACGTTCACGGCTTCGAGGAGGCTGAGAGCCTGCTTGGCATGCTTCGTGATAGCGAGACGCATACCGAGACCGAATTCAGCGTTGTCTTCGAAGAGGCTGTTGGCCCAAGCGGGACCGCGGCCTTCCTTGTTCTTTGCCCACGGCGTGGTCGGGAGGTTTCCGCCGTAAATGGAGGAGCAACCCGTAGCGTTGGCGACAACCATGCGGTCACCGAACAGCTGGCTGACGAGACGCACGTAAGCGGTTTCGCCGCAGCCTGCGCAGGAGCCGGAGAATTCGATCAGAGGTTCGAGGAGCATGGCCTGCTTGACCAGGTTCTTGTTGACCTTGGTGCGAATTCCGGGAGGTCGACGAAGAAGTCCCAGCACTTGCCTTCCTGAACCTTGATGGGTTCCTGCGGCACCATGTTGATGGCCTTCTTGGTTTCGTCGGTCTTGTCCTTACCGATACAGGAATTTTCTTTTTGGGCGTTCCCGCACATATATGTGCGGTCGGGCTATATTTTAGGGGCCGCCGCCGTCGCTTCGCTCGTCGTCCGCCTCCTAAAACCAAGCCCCGCTGCGCGGGTCTTGTCCCCAAGGGGTCACTATCCCTAACGCGAAACGACGGAATTGTGTAGTAGCCTAAAATACACTGAAATCAATGAACTTGTAAAAACCAGTGCTTTTCGCCGCTTCAAATTCACTTTCGTCAAAGGACTTGTTTGCTAGACCATCTCGAATGATTTTGACAAAGGTCTCTTTTAGTGGATCAAGGTCGTTCTTTATCGTGTCGTAAACGACAAACGAGTCAAGCCCCGCATAATCGTGAACAATCCTGTTGCGCATACCGCGGATTGCCTGAATGTTTTCGTTTGCGATACCTGCTTTGGCTGTGTCCGAGAGTTTGTTGATGGATTCGCCTATGTTTGCAAGCAAAGTCAGACACGCGTTGAATACCATCTGGTCTTCTTTCTCAAGAAGTTCTTCAGTGGAATGAATATCCCGTGTATACTTTTGAATTTTCAACAGGGATTCGAGCATTCCCAACAAGTGGAAAAGGTCGTTCCTGAGGTCACTCGACACGGATGGACTCCTTGTTTGCTCGATACAGGATAATGGGGTTTGCAAACTTCTCTATGACAACATCCACGGACTTGCCTGTCTTCTCGGAAAGTTCCTTTCGCAAGGACAACAGGTCATTGTAGTCCTGAAAGTCACGGACTAGCAGGTCGATGTCGTTGGGTGTTGCTGTTCGAACTGACGAACCGAATACAAAGACATCCTTCAGGCGATACTTCGCAAGAAGTTTGTTTTCACGGAATATCCGTAATATGTTTTCGGCGAACACCATAATTTTCCCTTATTACATTACCAATATACATTTTTCAATCCGTTTGTGCAAGTATGATTGAGTTTTGCAAGAATATAGAGCAGATCATTTACAGACTATTTTGCGTAAATTGTCTTTTTCAAGTAATCAGGCAAGGTTCCATAATAGGATTCATCTATTTTTTGTCCAATGGCGTTGAACAGTTTCGTTTCATGTTCATCACTTATTTTTTTCAATGCGGAGATGTAGGGCGAATTGTAAGGAACCGCCGTCGTTTGCGGCAAATCATTGCGAACTAAATAGACAACCAAAGCATCTTTTGAACGGGTTAGAAGGAATAACTTTTCTTTTGTTTTGGCCGCGTGAGGCATCATCGACACCGACTTAATATCAGTCTTTGTTAATTTACCGCCATTATAGATTTGCAAACCGTATTCTCCTGTTGATGCTGTGTATGGCACTAAAAAACAGGTCCAAGATTTATCGCTCTTGTAGAAATTTTTGTAAAACAAAAGGTATGTGTAGTAATAGGAAGTATCAATCACTCCTGTTAAATCCATGGAAAATTCAATTTCCATAGATTCAAGATTTAAAATTTTCACCTCCTCCCCAGTTCTAAATGTGTAGTAATGGGACATTAGTTCATTCGTTTCTTCCACATCATAAGTAATATTGAGCTGCACCTTCAATGACGGGATTTTTCCCGTGGAAGAAATCGGCGTTTCAAACACCTTGGTGAATTGTGCGTTTGCTCCAACAGCAAACAGGAATAACAAAATGAAGAGGATTCTTTTCATATAGTTATGTTTTTTAAGAATATTGTTACAATAAATATACGTTTTTGTTAAGGCATAGTCAATATTTGATTTGAACGAGCCGTACAAGTTCCATGTTATTTCTTTATGGATACGATTATTTGCTCAAAAAAATAAAATGTATATTAAAAAAAAATCGTGGAATGTATATGAATGAGCAAGAAATCTGGCAACGTTTGCGTGCTTTAGAGAGCTTTGATAATGTTCAAAAATGGTTCGGTATTGTGCACAAGCGAAATCTCAATTCACGAAGAACAACAGAAATTATTTGTTCTGCGAAACAGGCAAGGGAATTTTTTCTAAATGCAAAACAATCTGATTATTCTGTTCGATCTCTGCTTACATTTTATGGAATCGCTAGCTTAAGCAGAGCTGTAACTCTTCTGTTCAAAGAGAACGGAGGCGAGGAAACTTTAACCAAAGGACATGGTTTAGAAGTATGTGATTGGAGTTCAGTTTTGTCAGGTGATATATCTGAAGCTATTGCAAAAATAGGATTACTTCAGGTTTCAACATGCAAGGGGTTGTTTAATGATTTTTTGACTGCCACAAAAAATACTCTTTGTATGCACATCAATAGTTCTGGTATTGATTGGACTCTTCCTTATACACTACCTGAATTGGGTGTTACAATTTCTTTAGCAGATTTGCTATCTAGGTTACCAGATTTTTCAAATGACATAAAAAACATTTCCTCATCTACATTGCATTATGCTGTAGCGGGCGATATATCGTATAGCCCAAATGGTGGTTTTAAAGTAAAAGTAGGTAAGGATGCTTGTGGATCTTTATTGGGTTGTTACGAACGGAAAGGGTATACAATAACAAATGCGGAATGCTCTCAGTATATATTAACTTGTTCAAGTGACGTTTTTTGTAAGAATATGCCTTTATTTTTGCATGATTATACAAATAAAATGTTTGGTTCAATACCTCAATTGTATATTATTGAAGTTTTGGAAAATGGTCATAATTATTCAGAAATGGGATTCTGTTATCTTTTAGCTTATTTTATGGGCATGTTGTCTAGGTATTATCCAACTCATTGGGTTTCTCTTATTAGTGGACGAAAAGGGGATTTATATTGGCCTATCATAAATCGTGCTCAGAACTACCTTGAAACAGTGTTTCCTGAATTGATTGTTGAGTATATTGAGAATGAATTAAAAAAAGAATAAATGGTTTGATTCTATAAATTGCTGGTCTATATGACAAAAAGGTACCTGAAAACAGGTACTTTTTGATTATATGACATTTGGGTACCTGAAATCGTCCGCAAGCCTTTATCTGCTTGGCTTGCGCGCATAAAAAAGTCTCTCAATTAGCATTTTTCGCCTTTCCAACGACATTCCGTTATGAATGTTCAGCTTACGCTTCAGCCATGAAAACAGCGATTCCATTTCGTTATTCGTGTTGGGAATTCCCAGCTCGATATTATTATAGAAGGTCCAGAGATACGGCATGTTTCGCTTTAGGCTCAGGTATGCGCTTCTCAGGTTCTTGTGGGTGTAATGGGATCGCCCGTTGCTGTCCGTAGACCTTTCCTTTATGAATGCTTCCCAACGCACAAACCACTCGTTCATGACGCCTTCAAATGATTCTTTATCTGTACGACACAGCAAACGGGAAATGTCCAGCAGTTCGATTGATGCCGGCAGCTTCGGGTGGTTTGTCAACTTGTGCTTTATCGTCTGAAGCTGATGGAACTGGCAGTATTGATATCTATAGCCGGATAGCCGTTCTCTCAGTCCTTTCAAGCCGTCGCTGACGATGCAGATGATTTTATGCCCGTCCTTTTCTAATGCTCTGACGCCCTCTACGTAATCATCAACACGCTCTTTGCGATTGATAAATTTATGCCACAGCATCTCGCCCGAGATGTGGTCCTTTATGGCCACCACACCAAAATTCCATCCCCAGTACGAAGTGTCCATCATGGCGATAACAGACCCTGGAGCGTTGTTTCGAGCCGTAGCCTTATCGCATTTGGCAAGATGACGGTATATGGTCCGTTCATTCACTTTCAATTGAGTTGCAATCTGTCTTACCGTCAGGTTCCCTTGCGAGTAAAGTTCTATCACTTGAGAATCCTTGATTCTAGAACTTGGAGTGAAAATGTGTCCGCAGGTCTTACAAAGCCACCGCTGCTTGCCCTGTTTAAGACCCTTCTTGATGACCTTGTTTGACCCACAAAAAAAGCAAATTTTTCCCATAAAAGAAAAATTTGCTACAACGCCTTATAAATCAAAGGGTTACGAGAAATTTAGGTACCCAAATGTCATATAGGCCAAATTTTAACATCATTACATATTTTATTCTTACGGAAATAAGATTATATTAAAGATAAGAGGAGTGTGTTTGAATCATGAAAAAATCCGTAGCCTTCACCCTACCCTTCGTGCTGGCATCAGCACTTACCACGGCATCTGCATTCACGCTAAACGGAACAGTCTTTGACGAATCCGGGAATCCAGTTTCGGGTGCGCTCGTAAAACTCATCGTCAAGGGATACTCCGCCCAAACGGATAAAGACGGCAAATTTTCCATCCACGAAGATGAAGAAGTATCCTTGCGTCCCGGCAATTTCACGCCCGGACACATCAGCGTCAGCGATGGTGTGCTACGTTATGCACAGAGCAGCAACACTCCCGTGCAAGTAAGCATCTTCGATGCGACAGGGAATCAAGTCCTTCGACAGGAACTGCTCGGTTCAGGGCAGGTGGACTTGAGGCAAGGCGTCACCACCCAAGGTTCCTATTTTGCAAAAATCCGTGTCGGTAGCGCCGTCAAGACAGTGCAATTCACTGCAAACGGCAAACAGTTCAACAGCGCCATCTGCGAAAACCGAGGCCACAAGGCATTGCTAAAACCCAGCGAAGGAGACTCGCTGCGCGTCACGGCGCCCGGGTTCGATACATTAAACGTCGCCCTCTCCAATCTCGACACAACCATAACACTGAGGCTCCTAAAAACTTCCGGCGAACAAACGTACGCCTTCGGCTACGCCATAGGCAACGCCCCAACACCGAGCAAGGGTTGCGGCAAAGACAACACGTTAAAGGACTACTTCAAATTCACGGGTGGCGGCATCGAACACGAGATTTACCTCACGATGCCCGAGAATTATGACAAGAATAAGCCCTACCGTCTTGTATTCGGCATGCATTATATGGGCGGTTCCGCCAAAAACGTGGCAACTAAGGAAGCTTATTACGGATTCCGCAACCAAAAGGGAGCCAAAGAAAACACCATCTTCGTGGCACCGCACGGATACACGGATGAAAACGGCAAAGAAAATCCATGGCGTTGCAACGACAACAAAGACCACCTTTTCTTCGATGAATTCCTCACCTACCTGAACGAAAACCTCTGTGTCGATACATCGCGCGTGTTCTCCATCGGGTTCAGCTTTGGTGCAATGTTCTCTAACGCGCTTGCCCAGGATTTCCAGCACCGTTTGCGCGGCGTGGTGGTATTTGCGACAATGGACCAAGTGATTTATATGCCCAAGAACAAGGGTTTGCCCATCGCATGGATGGGAACGGTCGGCATGGAAGACAATCTGTGCACACCAAAGCTCGGACGTAGCGCCCGCGACAGAATCCTCAAGAACAACGGTAAACCCGATGATGACGGAAACTTCACCGACGCCAGAGGCGAACAGGCCGAAGAATACACTGGCAGCGGCAATCACGTGTGCTATGATTACAAGACCGTCGATCCGCGCTTCCCCGTGAAATGGTGTACGTTCAAGGGCGAGCATACATACACCCCCCGCGAAGACGGCAAGGTTTGGACAACAGAAACCGGCTGGGAATTTATTACACAGTTCTAGAAAACGCCCCCAAAAAAAACGACCCCATCCCGGCACAAGGCCGGGATGATAACGTAACAAACAATGTAACTGGATCCTTCGTGCTTACGCACTCAGGATGACGTTACCGTCAACATCCGAAAAACTCAGATTACTAAGAGAAACGCCGCATAGCGAAGGTTCCGTGAGCGAAAAACGCCCAGTATTAACTGGGCGTGGTCGCGAGAGCGAGGCGATATTACATTTTATTTTTGCAATAGAGCCGAGCGGTCTTATATGAGCTTTTCGACTTTACTGCAAAGGGTCTCAGCCTCCTCAGCAGTCGGCGCTTCGGCAATCACGCGAATCACGGGTTCCGTGTTGCTGGCGCGCACATGCACCCAGGACTTTTCGCTCCCGAGCCAGAGACCGTCGCGTTCGTCCGTCTTCCAGCCAGCAAATTCAGCCTTGACCTTCGGGAGAATGTCAGCAACCTTCTTGTCGCCGAGTTCGAACTTTTTCTTCGGCATCACGTAAGCCGGATTTTCAGCCACGAACTTTTCCGGACCGCCATTGTGATGGGCCATCCAAGAAAGCACGAGTGCGGCAGCCACGAGACTATCGCGACCGTAATGGAGCGCCGGGAGAATCACGCCGCCGTTACCTTCACCACCGATGACGCAACCATTTTCGATCATCTGCAAGCTCACGTTGATTTCGCCCACCTTGGCGCGGCTGAATTCACAACCGTACTTGGCGGCAACATCTTCGTTCATGCGGCTTGTGGAAAGGTTCACGCAAACGCTGCCCTTCTTTTGCGCAAGAACTTCATCCGTTGCAATTGCAAGCGTGTATTCTTCACCGATACTTTGTCCCAAGCCATCGACGAGAGCGCAGCGGTCTGCATCCGGATCCACGGCAAAGCCGACTGCACAACCATTATCCTTGACAGCCTTGCGCAAGTCACCGAGATTTTCAGGAATCGGTTCTGCACCGCGCGGGAACGTGCCATCCGGGCTGCAATGAACGCGAACAACTTCGCAACCGAGCTGTTCCAAAAGACGCGGCACAATAAAGCTACCAGCACCGTTCACAGCATCGACAGCAACCTTGAAATGCTTGGCCTTGATGGCTTCAACATCCACGAACGGGATCTTGAGTGTGCCGTCAATGTGAATGCCATCGGCATCCGAGGCAACTTCGTACTTGCCCATCGTGCGATAGTCAGGATAAGCAAACTGGTTTGCATCGGCAAGAGCAAAGAGCAGCTTCACATCATCCGGGCCGAGGAAAAGTCCCTTGTTGTTGAGGAACTTGAGAGCGTTCCATTCGAGCGGGTTATGGCTTGCGGTAATGATGATGCCCGCATCAGCCTTGAAATGCGTCGTCAAAAGTTCCACGGACGGAGTCGTCGAAAGGCCAACATCCACCACGTCCACACCAGAAAGGCGGCAGATGCCAGCGACATACTGCACAATCGCATCACCTGTGGGGCGGCTATCACGGCCAATCACCACGCGCTTTGCCTTCGTGATTTCGAGGAAAGCACGCACATGGCTCTGCAAAACCTGCGGAGTAAGGGTATCGCCAACGATTCCGCGGATACCAGAAATAGAACGCATTAATTTAGACATATTTTCTCCATTAAATTAAACTTATCCGAGTTCTGGAACCGTCGCATAAAAGACGAGATCTTCCGGACCTTCGTTAATCAAGCTGTGGGAGTGGCCCTTCGGGCAGAAATGGCACTGGCCGGCTTCGACATATTCAACGCCATCATCAAAAAGAACCTTGCCTTTCCCCGAGACAAAGAACATAATTTCGCTGTTGGTTTCGTGCTTGTGATAACCGATAGAAGCGCCAGCCTCGAGCGTCCCGTGCATAATGCGCGTCGTACCGTCGAAATACATTTTGGCCTTGTATTCTTTTTCGCCGCCCTTAAAATTCGGGAGCACCGTTGTTTCCATGCCTTTTAAATCAATAATCATTATGACCTCTTTGAACGAGGAAATAATAGAATTTTAAAAAGCAAGCGCCACCCTGATCACCTAGCCGCCACGGCGATATCCGCTCAAAGCAAGGGACACAATCGCAGGGACATAGAACAGCCATATAAAATTATTCGAGACAGAGGCCAGAACTTCCATGGTCGAATGATCTGCGCCTGTCAAAAGCGAAATCCCAGTAAGTATGTCGCAGCACGAGAAAAGCACCATTCCAAGCATTATAAGCCAAGCATTGTTCTTCGGGAAAAATCCAACACCCGTCGTTTTGCACGCAACAATCAGAGAACACAACAGCGTTGGTGCATAAGCGAGGGCCGCCATGAGCATCAGGGATTCGAGCACCTGAAAATACGAAAGAAAAACCATCGCAATAATCGCCGCAAGCGGAATACAGCAGATCCACGGAAAACTCCAATCGTCATCGCTAGTGCGCGTATGACGATAAATAAAAATCATTTGTGCGAAAAAGAAAAAGCAGATCCCAAGCGAAATAAAATTTTCGCGATTTTCAACCGTACCAAAATAATTATACAGAATTTTAAAACAAAAGTCGGCACAAAGAATCATCACAAAAGCCGACTGCACAAAGAAACGATCTCGATCAGTTATCTTATGCTTGCCAATAAAGAAAGCAAGTAAAGTAGTCAAAAAAGTCACAATAAACTTGGTAATATTCTGATAATCACTCGTAGAATCCAGGCAAGACTGTACAGCACCGCACTGGTGAAGGACAAACCAGTCACGAGCAAAGAAAGTCACAAAAAGCGCGGCGATAATAGCAACAAATAAAGAAACTACTTTCGAGTAAACCATATTTTAAATATACAGCGGACTCGATCAAAAAGGAAAAGAAAGTTTGAAAATTTTCTTGTATGCGACAATAAGCAAGTATTCAATACAAGATTCTTGTTACTAAGCGCCTTTGGCGCAGTTACTAGAATTAAGTTACTAGAATATCTTGGCATGAAATTCTCTAGCAACTCAGAACTAGGAACTCCTAATTATTCTTCGGCTTGATTTTTGCAGTCATGTAGCTGAGCACGAGGTTTTGCCATACAACATAGCATGTCGGGGCGAGCGCCACCACCGGGCCTGCATAAAGGCTAGAAACCCAGATAACAAGCGTCGTGTTCTTTTGTCCCATGCTCTGCGAACCTTCAATCGGACGGCGACCGCGTTCGCAAACCCAGCCAAGCCAGAACTGCAAAAGGCAAAGCACGAGAGACACCGCAGCCATAAGCGGGAGCTTTCCGCTATTCCACAAATCGGCAAAGCCCATCTCGCGAATGTCGAAGCTCGCTTTGGACAAAATAATGAACACAGAGAACGTCCACACAAACATTGTGTACTTCTGGTATTTTGCGGCACGGTCAGCAAGTTCCGGGTAAAAGTTGCGCAGTCCAAACGCAAACGCGAGCGGGATGCTGATAATCGGCTGGATCGTGTTGAAAATCTTCATCGCGATTTCGGAGAGGTCCGCTTCGGCACCCGTCAAATAGCCAAAAATCACAGGGATGCTAAAGCATGCAATCAGGTTACCGCTGAGGAAAATCTTGAGCGCGAGGGAGGCACTGCCGCCAAGCATCTTCGCCATCGCAGGCGCCGCATTCGCAGGCGGGCAAAGCGCAATAATCGCACCGCCCAAAAGCACTTCACGCGGCAAGTGAAAAAGCTCCACAACGCCCCAGAGGGCTGCAATCATCACGAGGCTTGCAACAAATGCGCGGGCTTCAATCTTGAACGTGTAACCGTGCGTCTGCGGCGGAATTTTCGTCACGAACGTCAGAAACATCATGATGCCGATAGTGAACGGCAAGAGCGGCGACAGAAAGTGCGCCTGAGGAATGAGGATGCCAGCGAGAATGGCGACCGGCATGAGAATAGCGCGTAAGTTACCCATAGCGAGAGCAAAGGTAGTAATTTAGGTATGGGCTATGGGGTCGCTTCGCTTTGGGGTTGTGGGCGAAGAACTCGTTATAAAAAGGCGACCCCGGCACAGAGGCCGGGGTGACAAGCGCTTTTGCGAGAGCGGCTCATTACCGCAACGCAATAATGCGATTCGAATTTCAGTATTGAATTAGAAACGAGCAGAGCAAGGCGCGAGCCTCCGTAGCGTACTAAGATGTACGTAAGGAGGCGAGCAACGCCGCTATGCGAAATTTATAATTCAATAATCCTATCGTTTTGCAGCAATTGTTCGAAAGTCTGGCGTTCACGAATAAGCTTGATTTCGCCCTTCGTGTACATCGTTTCGGCAGCGTAGCGACGGCTGTTGTAATTGCTGCTCATGGCGGCACCGTAAGCACCGGCATCATGGAGAATTAGGAGGTCGCCCACCTGAGCCTTCGGGAGCTTGCGCGTCACGACAAAGCCACCTTCTTCCTGCGTGAACACATCGCCGGATTCGCAGAGCGGGCCAGCGACAACGGCGTCAACCGTTTCGTTAAGTTCACGACCATCACGGGCGACCACAGAAATAGCGTGGTAGCTGCCGTAGAAGCTCGGGCGAACGAGATCGGTGAAACCAGCGTCGAGCAAGTAGAACAAATTATTTCCCTGCTTTTTGACAGCGCGGATTTCAGCAACGAGGTAGCCACTCTCTGCAACAAGGTAACGGCCCGGTTCCACTTCGAGATGGACATCGTGACCAATGCTCTGCTGGATGCGCTTGCGGGCGTTGTCCCACAAATCGTAGTAGGCCTTCACGTCAATGCGGTTGCCCTTTTCTTCTTCGTGATACGGAATCGGGAGGCCACCACCAGCGCTAATCGTGCGGAGGTGAGAACCGAGATGACGGCTGGCATCAACCATGGCATCGCAAACCTGGGCCAAGTGTTCAAAATCCGTGCCGGAACCGATGTGCATATGCAAACCGGTAATCCACATGCCGTTGCTCTGGGCGAGCTTGATGCAGTCCTTGATCTGTTCGTGCCAAATGCCGTGCTTGGAAAGGTCGCCACCGGTGTTCGTCTTGCGGGAGTGGCCATGGCCAAAACCCGGATTTACGCGGATCGTGAGTTCAGACTTCACGCCGAAATCAGCGAGCTGCTGGATCATGTCCGGAGAGCCAACGTTCACGGCGATGTCGTACTTCTTCACAAGTTCAAGAGCATCGCGGTCAAAGATATCGGCAGTGTAAACAATTTCAGGGACCTTGCCCTTCTGCTGTCCACCCTTGAAGCCGGCCTTGAGGGCACGCACGATTTCGCCAGCAGAGACAGCGTCAACAACGCAGCCAAGCTTGCGGATGAGCGAAACCACAGAAAGGTTCGGGCATGCTTTCTGAGCAAAGCGCACAGTGTCAAAAACCTGTACGTCCTTTA
>JAEEGJ010026931.1_pt1 | contig 11602 bp, 10 predicted proteins | sample 8958761 | NCBI WGS metagenome assembly JAEEGJ01 (sample SAMN16246546, study PRJNA631951) | gut metagenome | biome: gut microbiome; feature: rumen; material: RS-attached | host: Bos | place: Iran: Karaj | collected 2018-10
ACCTTGGCATCCAGGCCGGCGTGGTACGGCAGGGCCTTGATGCCGTTGATGCACAGCAGCTCCGCCATCTCCTCCACCTTCTTGCGGCTGAGGCAGTAGATGATGCCGGACTTGCCGGCGTTCTGGCGGATAAACTTGATCAGGTCCTTCTCGGGCTCGACCTTGTCGCGGATCTCGTAGTAGAGGTTGGGGCGGTTGAAGGAGGACTTGAAGACCGCGGCGTCCGGGATCCCCAGGTTCTTGAGGATGTCGCTCTGCACCTTGGGCGTGGCGGTGGCCGTCAGCGCGATGATCGGCGCGCGGCCGATCTGCTCCACGATGGCGCGGATGCGGCGGTATTCCGGCCGGAAATCGTGGCCCCACTCGGAGATGCAATGGGCCTCGTCCACGGCATAGAAGGAGATCCGGACCTCCCGCAGGAGCATCACGTTCTCCTCCTTGGTCAGGGACTCCGGCGCCACGTACAGGAGCTTGGTCTTGCCGGCGAGCAGGTCCTCCCGGACTTCGTCGATCTGCTGGCGCGAGAGCGAGGAGTTCAGGAAATGCGCGATGCTGCCGTCCCCGGAGACGAACCCGCGGAGCAGGTCCACCTGGTTCTTCATCAGCGCGATCAGCGGGGAGATGATGATCGCCGTCCCTTCCATCACCAGAGCCGGCAGCTGATAACACAAGGATTTGCCGCCTCCGGTGGGCATCAGGACGAAGGCATCACCCCCTCCGATCAGGTGGCGGATGATCTGTTCCTGGTCCGACTTGAAGGTGTCGTAGCCGAAAAATTCCTTGAGGGTCTTGCGTACCAGCGCGGGATCCGGTGTCATATCTTGTCAGTCTAGGGTGTGAATGGCCAGTCCGGAGCGGAGCTTGGGCTCGAACCATGTCGTCTTGGGCGGCATGATGTTGCCCGTATCCGCGATGTTGATCAGCTGCTTCATCGAGACGGGGTACAGGGCGAAGGCGACCTTCATCTCGCCGGAGTCCACGCGGCGGGCGAGCTCGCCGAGCCCGCGGATACCGCCCACGAAGTCGATGCGCTTGTCCGTGCGCAGGTCCTTGATCCCGAGGATCTTGTCCAGCACCAGGTTCGACAGGATGGTGACGTCCAGCACCCCGATCGGGTCGGCGTCGTCGTAGCGGCCGGGCTTAGCGGTCAGGCTATACCATTTGTCGCCGAGATACATCGAGAAGTTGTGCAGCTGCGTCGGGGCGCAGGGCTTCGCCGGGCGGCCGCAACGCGGCTTAGAGGCGACGCTCACCTCGAAATCCTCCTCCAGCGCTTTCAGGAACTCCTCCGGCTGCAGGCCGTTCAGGTCTTTGACCACGCGGTTGTAGTCGATGATGGCGAGCTGGCTCTCCGGGAAGCAGACGGCCATGAAGAAGTTGTACTCCTCGTCCCCCGTATGGTTCGGGTTCTGCGCGCGCTTCTCCGCGCCCACGCGGGCGGCCGCAGCCGTGCGATGGTGTCCGTCGGCGACGTAGAAGGCGTCCACGTCGCGGGTGAAGATCTCCGTGATGCGGGCGTTGACCGCATCGTCGTCAATCACCCAGAAAGTGTGGGTGAAGGAGTTCTCGTCGACGAACTTATATTCGGGGGTGCCGGCGGAGGTCTTCGCGATGATCCCGCCGAGCTCGGCGTTGTCCTTGAAGGCGAAGAAGACCGGCTCGATGTTGGCGTTCTGGATGCGGACGTGGATCATCCGGTCATCCTCCTTGTCCTTGCGGGTCAGCTCATGCTTCTTGATCACCCCGGCGGCATAGTCGTCGGTATGGGCGCAGAGCACGATGCCGTACTGCGTGCGCCGGCCCATCGTCTGGGCATAGACATAATATTTCTCCTTGTCTTCGCGCACCAGCCATCCCTTCTGCTGCCAGGCCTTGAAATTCTCCACGGCGCGGTCGTAGGTACGCTGCTCGTGCTCCCCGGCGATCGGGTCGAAGTCGATCTCGGGCTTGGTGATGTGAAGCAGGGACTTCTCCCCGGCCATCTTCTTGGCCTCTTCAGAGTTCAGGACATCATAGGGCGGCGCCGCGACCTGCGTCACGATGCCTTTGGGCGGCCTCAAGGCCGCGAAGGGTTTGACTCGTACCATATTTCAAGCAAAATCTATATCCGAAGATACTCATTATTATTCACAAATCAAAATAAATGCGGGAGCCAAATGAATTTGACTCCCGCAGGTCTGAAGCGCAGCAGCGCTTACTTGTTCAGCTGGAACTTCGTGCAGCCGTCCTTGAAAAAGGCCACGATCTGGCGCGCGGCGGCGAGGCCGGCGTTGACGTTGGCCTCGGCGGTCTGGGCGCCCATCTTCTTGGGGGTGGCGAAGACGCGCACGCCGAACTTCTCCTGCAGCATAGGGAAGCAGTCCGGGGCGACGTCGGCGACGTACTTGAGGTCCGGACGCACGGTGAGGGCCTTCTCGAGCCCCACCTCGTCGATGACCTCCTTGCGGGCGGTGTTGACGAGCGTCGCGCCCTTGGGCATCTTCGTGATCAGGTCGAAGCCGATGCTGCCGACGGTCTGCGGCGTGGCGGGAATGTGCAGGCTGAGATAGTCGCTGCCGACGTAGAGCTCCTCGAGCGAATCGACGGGCTCGGCGCCTCCGGCCTTGATCTGGTCCGGGGTGAGGAACGGGTCGAAGGCCTTGACCTTCATGCCGAGGGCCGCGGCCTTGGCGCCCACGAGGCGACCGACGTTGCCGAAGGCCTGGATGCCGAGGGTCTTGCCCTCGATCTCGGAGCCCGTGACGGGTGTGAACTGCGTGCGGGCCATGTAGATCATCAGCGCGATGGCCAGTTCGGCCACGGCATTGGCGTTCTGTCCCGGCGTGTTCATCGCGACGATGCCGCGGGCCGTGCAGGCAGGCAGGTCGAGGTTGTCGAAGCCGGCGCCGGCGCGCACGACGATCTTGAGCTTCGGGGCGGCGGCGACGACCTCTGAGGTGACCTTGTCCGAGCGGACGATCAGCGCATCGGCGTCGGCGACGGCCGCGACCAGGTCGGTCTGGTCGGCATATTTCTCGAGCAGGGCGAGTTCATAGCCTGCTTCTTCTACGATCTGGCGGATGCCCGCGACCGCTGCGGCCGCAAAGGGCTTCTGGGTGGCGACGAGGACTTTCATGGCTGGGCTAGGCATGGAGTTTCTCAAATTCCTGCATGGCGGCCACGAGGGCTTCGACGTCCTCCTGCGTGCAGGCGTTGTAGGTGGAGGCGCGGAAGCCGCCAACTGAACGGTGGCCCTTGATGCCCACGATGTCACGCTCGACGGCGAACTTCAGGAACTCGTCCTGGAGGTCTTCGCGGCCCGGAGCCATCACGAAGCAGATGTTCATGATGGAGCGGTCCTCCCGCGCGGCCGTGCCGACGAAGAGCGGGTTGCGGTCGATCTCGGCATAGAGCGTGTCGGCCTTCTTGACGTTGATGGCGTGGATGGCCTCGACGCCGCCGATGCCCTTGAGCCACTTGAGGGTCTCGTTCATCACGAAGATGGAGAAGACCGGCGGGGTGTTGAACATCGAGAGTTTGTCGATGTGGGTGCGGTAGTCGAGCATCGTGGGGAGATAGCGGCTGACCTTGCCCAGGCTGTCCTTCTTGATGATGGCGAAGGCCACGCCGGCAGGGCCGGCATTCTTCTGCGCGCCGCCGTAGATGACGGTGTACTTGCTCACGTCCACGGGACGGGAGAGGATGTCCGAAGACATGTCCGCGATGAGGGGCACGGGGCAGTCGATGTCCTCGCGGATCTCGGTGCCGTAGATGGTGTTGTTGGTCGTGATATGGAAATAATCCAGGTCCTTGGGGATCTCATACCCCTTGGGGATGTAGCAGTAGTTCTTGTCGGCGGAACTGGCCACGGCATAGGCTTCGCCCAGGCCCTTGGCTTCCTTGAGGGCCTTCTTGGCCCACACGCCCGTCTCCAGGTAGCCGGCCTTGTGCTCGAGGTAGTTCATGGCCACGTAGAGGAATTCCAGGCTGGCGCCTCCGCCCAGGAAGACGACCTCATATCCTTCGGGGATGTGCAGCAGCTCCTTCCAGAGCGCGCGGCATTCATCCATCGTCGCATCCCATTCCTTGGTACGGTGGGAGATACAGAGCAGAGAGACACCGGTCCCCTTGAAATCCTTGATCGCCTCGATCGAAGCGTCTAGCGCTGCCTGCGGCAGGATGCAGGGGCCTGCATTGAAAACGTGTTTTTTATTCATGATGATAATAGTTAGACCTATAATTCACTTAAAGATAGCAAAAAATTCCGGGTTCTGGTCAAAAAATCTTCATATTGTGAAAGCCGGACGCGGACGTCCAGGCTGCACTCGTTGCCGAAGGACTGGCCGGACTGGGGGATGTCGAGGTCCTTCAGGACCCGCATCACGGGGTTCATCGACAGGTAGTCGAACGTGATCCGGAAGCGGCGGGCGGCGGTCTTCTCGACCGCCTGCGCGGCCGCGAGCGCCTCCTGCGTCGCCGTCTTGTAGGCCCGGATCAGCCCCGGGATCCCGAGCTTCACGCCGCCGAAGTAGCGCACGACGACCACCAGCACGTCGCTCAGCCCCGCGGAATCGATCTGGCCCAGGATGGGGCGTCCCGCCGAACCGGAGGGCTCGCCGTCGTCGTTGGCGCGGTAACGCGCCCCGTCCAGGCCCAGGCGGTAGGCATAGCAGTGGTGGCGGGCGTCGTGGTATTTCTTCTTCAGCGCATCCACGAGCGCCTTTACCTCGTCTTCGGTTTCCACGGGGAAGGCCAGGGACAGGAAGCGGCTTCCCAGGTCCTTGAACAGGCCCTCGGAAGGCGCGGAAATGCTCTTGTATGTGTCTTGAACGGGGTCCATGCGGGGTGCGTCCTTTTCAAATTTAGCGATTTTGGGGATTATTTGCAACGGGATTGAAATATTTTGTATTTTTGTATTGCGAACAGCTATTCAACCTACAGCAACCTATGGCCTGTCAGTATCGAGTCACCTTAAGCGGCATCAAGGGTTTCTACCGGGTATACCGCATGAGCGCCACCAGCACGCTCTACGCTTTCCATAAGCAGATGAGGGCGGACATGGAGTTCCCCGCCGACCAGCTGATCCTTTTCAAGGGATTGGACGCCGAGGGCAACGTGGTCGCCCGCTACGGTCTCTTCGACCTGGGTGACGGGGCCGCCGACCAGGTGACCATGGCCCAGACGCTGCAGAAAGGCATCGTGTCGTTCGTCTATTTCTATGACGTGACCAACCGCAAGAGCGTCAACGTCACTTTCGAAGAGGAGACCCCCGAGAAGGCCGGCGCCCCGGCGCTGGTCGACAGCAAGGGTCCGGATCCCATCGATTTCGAGAACGGTTATGTCGCTTTCGAGGACTTGCCCGCCGACCAGCGGCACCTGCCGTCCGAGAGCGACAAGAAGCGGCGCAATCCCCTCGAGGACATCCTGGGCGCCTTGGACGACCTGGATGACGAGGAGGATGAAGATGAAGATGAAGACGGGGACGAAGAGGAGGATGATGATGACGACGACGAGGCCGTGGAGGTCTATGACGGCACCGAGGAGCTGACTCTCTAGCGCCGTGCAGCACCGGCTCATCATCCTGCTCGGACCGACGGCTGTAGGCAAGACGGACTACAGTCTTTCTCTCGCGCGACAATACGGTTCCCCCATCATTTCCTGCGATTCGCGGCAGATTTACCGCGAGATGCGCATCGGCACCTCCGTCCCGTCGGCGGAGCAGCTGGCCGCCGTGAAGCATTATTTCATCCAGACGGTTTCGGTCAGGGATTATTATACGGCCGGCATTTATGAGCGGGAGGCGCTGGAGTTGATCCGGCGTCTGTTCGAGGAGGGGCACGAGACCCTGGTGATGACGGGGGGCTCGATGTTTTATATCGATGCCGTGTGCAACGGCCTGGGGAGTGTCCCGACCGCCGACCTGGCTTTCCGGGAGGAGCTTCGGCGCCGCGCGGAGGCGGAGGGTCCGGAGTGGCTCGCGGGCGAGTTGGAGAGGCTGGACCCGGTGGCGTACGCGGCGATGGACCTGAGTAACCGGCAGCGGCTTTTCCGGGCCGTGGAGATCTGCCTTTGGACGGGGCGGCCTTATTCTTCTTTCAAGCCCGAGGCGCCTGCGGCGCGGGGTTTCGAGATCGAGAAGGTCGGCTTGACGCGGCCGCGGGAGGAGTTGTACGGGCGCATCGACCGGCGGGTCTTGCAGATGATGGATGAAGGGCTGCTGGAGGAGGTCCGCAGCTTGCTTCCTTACCGCGATTGCAGCGCGCTCCAGACCGTCGGTTACACCGAGCTTTTCGACCATCTGGACGGCAAGACTTCCCTCGAGGAGGCCGTCCGCCTGATCCAGCGCAATACCCGCCATTACGCCAAGCGACAGCTCTCCTGGTGGCGCCGGGACCCCTCCATCTGCTGGATCGATGCATAAAAAAAGGCCGGCCCGGAAAGGGCCAGCCTTGTAAAACCAAGCGGAAATACTACTCGGCGGGAGCCGCTTCCTCCTTCGGGACGAACTTGTGAACCTCCACGACATCCACGTCGAAGAGCAGGGTCGAGTTGGGCTCGATGCCCTGGGTGCCACGCTCGCCGTAACCCAATTCGGAAGGGATCACCAGCTGGATCTTGCCACCCTCGCCCACGAGCTGAAGGCCCTCGGTCCAACCCTTGATGACGCGGTCGAGCGTCAGACGGACGGGATCGGCATCCTCCTTGGTCTCGTCGAACACGGTGCCATCCAGCAGGGTGCCCTTGTAGCGCACCAGCACGGTATCGGTCGGGCCGGCCTTCAGGTCGGGGTTGCCCGCCTCGATGATCTTGTACTGGAGACCGCTCTCGGTCACCTCCACGCCGGCCTTCTTCTTGTTGGCCGCCATGTACTTCTCACCCTTCTCCTTGTTCTGGAGGCCCATGTAGGCCTGCCTCTTCTCAAGGTAGTTGTTGAACAGGTTGTTCATCTCCTCGGGGTTGACCTTGAACTGCTTGGCGAAGTCAGGATCGCGCTGGTTGCCCTTGGAATTGATGAAGTCCATCATGCCCTTCTTGATCTGGGACATGTTGAGGTCGCCGAAATTGTAACCCTTGATGAAGCTTCCGAACTGGATGCCCACCAGGTAGCTGACGGAATCGATCTGACCCTTGGTCGGGGTGACATCCTTCAGCGTCTGGGGAGCCTGCGGGGCCTGAGCCTCAACGGCGGGAGTAGCTTCCTCGCCCTCGGCCGGAGCCTCGGCGGGTTTGTTGCAAGCCGCGAACAGCACGCCCGCGGCGACAGTGATCAAAACAAAAATCTTTTTCATAATATGATTGGTTTTAAAGTTCCCATGCAAGCGCGGACGCGCCCAGGATGGCCGCATCCGACTCCTTCAGCGACGAGAAGAGGATCTTCACCTTGCCCTTCCAGATCGGGAGGAGGTTCTCGTTCATCGCATTCATGATCGGGTCATACAGGAATTCCTTCGCCCGGGCGAGACCGCCGAAGAGCACGATGGCCTCCGGGGCACTGAAGGCCACGAAGTCCGCGAACTGGCGGCCCAGGAGGGTGCCGGTGTACTCGAATACGCGGAGAGCCAGCGCATCTCCTTCCTTGGCGGCGTCATAGACGCTCTTGGAAGAGATGCTGTCGCACTCGCGGAGCTTCGAAGGCTCGTCGCTCGCCGCAAGCCACTCCTGCGCCGTCTTGGCGACGCCGATGGCGGAGCAGTACGCCTCCAGGCAGCCCTGCTTGCCGCAGCCGCAGGTACGGCCGTTGTTGCGCACCACGCAGGTGTGACCCAGCTCGCCGGCGAAACCGTCGTGGCCGTAGACCACCTGGCCGCCTATCACGATGCCGCTGCCGACACCGGTGCCCAGGGTAATCATGATGAAATCCTTCATGCCGCGGGCCACGCCGTACGCCATCTCGCCGACCGCCGCCGCATTGGCGTCGTTGGTCAGGGAAACGGGGATGCCGCCGAGCTTTTCGCTCAGCATCTTCGCGAACTCGATCGAGCCGTTGGCGGCCCAGGCGAGATTCGGTGCGAAGGCGATGGTGCCCGTATAATAGTTGCCGTTCGGGGCCCCGACGCCCACGCCGCGGATCTCACCCACCTTACCGGCGGCTTCCACGACCTTGGTAATGGCGTCCGCCAGGGCGGCGACATAGGCCCCGGCATCGGTCCCGTAGGTATCCGTGCGGATGACGGACTGGGTCAGGACCTCACCGCGGGTGTCGACGACACCGATCTTGGTGGTCTGGCCGCCGACATCGACGCCCACTACGAAATTCTTCTCTTTTTCTTCCATGGTTCAGCGGATTATTCGACGGGGATGTCCTTGTTGACGTTCTTGCAGCCGATGAGGGCGTAGTACAGCAAGTAGAGCAGCATCGCGATGACAAGCCAGTAGCTGTTCATATAGCCGGAGCCCTTGGCGATGAAGTCCTGGATGAACGGCATGATGCCGCCGCCGACCACGAGCATCATGAAGATGCCGGAAGCCGCCTCGGTGTACTTGCCGAGTCCTTCGACCGCCAGATTGAAGATGGCGCCCCACATCAGGGAGGTGCACAGACCGCAGAGGACGAGGAACAGGCAGCTCAGCGGCACCTGGAACATGGCAAAGCCGTCAGCCGCACTGTAGCCGGGCATGTTGACGGTGACGCTCTTCGGCGTGAAGATGGCGGCGATAACCAGCGCGATGGCCACCGAGCAGACGGTGATCATCTGGGTGCGGGTGCTGACCTTGCCGGAAATGAGGGTGCTGCACAGACGGCCCACCATCATCAGCAGCCAGTAGATGGCCGCGATGGCTCCGCCGATGGCGGCGGCGCCGGCGAATCCCGCGGGATAGGCGCCCTTGCCGGTCGCGTCGGCCAGGAAGAAGTTGACCTGGGACGGGATGCCGATCTCAATGCCCACATAGAAGAAGATGGCGATGGCACCCAGCACGAAGTGGCGGAAATTCCAGGGGCTGTGCTCGTACGCCTGGGCGTTGCGCTCCTGCGCGGGCTCGGGGATCTTCACCATGGAGATGATGATGAAAGCGATGGCGAACACGGCCATGGCAATGAAGAGCAGCGGGGTGACATCCGACATGGAGGTGTTGGCGGTCACCGTGCCGATCATGGCGCCGACGAGCAGCGGAGTGAAGGTGCCGGTCAGGGAATTCAGCGTGCCGCCGATCTGGATGTACTGGTTGCCCTTGTTGCCGCCGCCGCCCAGGATGTTGAGCATCGGGTTGACGACCGTGTTGAGCATGCAGACGCAGAGACCGCAGACGAAGGCGCCGATCAGATAGACGACGATCGCGGAAGTGTCAGCGCCGATCTTGCTGGAGATCCACTGGATCACAATGCCGAAGAAACCGGTGGCGAGGGCCACGAGCGTGGTCTTCTTGTATCCGATCTTGACGAGCATCTTGCCGGCGGGGATACCCATGAAGAGGTATGCGGCAAAGTTCATCAAGTTGCCGGCCATCTTGGACCACTCGAATTTGTTGCCCCAGATGTTGCCGAACGGCGCCGCCATGTTGGTGACGAAGGAGATCATCGCGAAAATGAAGCACATCGTCACGATGGCGACCATGTTGGTGTTTTTCTTTGTCATACTGAAAGATTTATTAGTTATTGTACACTTTCCAAAAAGTCTTGCTAATATACGAAAAATCTTCAATTCGACGCACATTTCAACCCATAAAGAAGAAGGATGCCTTTTCACAAAGACATCCTTCGCATATAAAACGAACTTAACAACTGAACACGAATGATAATTTCAATGTTCGAGAGCAAATTTATGAATACTTTTTACAAAAACAAAAATTTTGATTTCATTTTTCAATTCAAATCAAGATTTTCTATAATCGCTGGGGATCATGCCCGTATGGAGCTTGAAAAACTTGTAGAACGACGACTGGTCCGGGAAATGCATCTCATAGACGATCTCCTTGATGGCCATGTCGGAATACTTCAGCATGTTCTTCGCTTCCAGGACGAGGAAGGCGTCGATCCACTCCGGGGCGGAACGGCCGGTCACCTCGCGCACCAGTTTGGACAAATACTTCGGCGTGATGCCCAGTTTCTCCGCGTAAAAGGCCAGGTAATGCTCCGTCATGTGGTGCTCCGTCACGAGCCGGATAAACTCGTCCACCTTCTCCCGCACCTTGGGAGAATGACTCGGATAGTCGCCCCTATGCTCCTGGCGTTTCCGCATCCAGAAGGACTGGAAGAAAAAGATGACGGCGGCGACCAGCGAATGCAGGGCTTCCTTGCAGCCGGGAATGTCGGCGCGCACCAGGCTCTCCGTCAGTTCGTAGAACTTGTTGACCGTCACGACATCCTGTCCGGAAAAGGACAGGCAGGGGTCCTCGTGCACGGCGACGGAAGTAGTGTACAGGCGGGCGATATCCTTCTCCACCTCACGGATGAACTCCATCGAGATGGCCGTGATGCGAAGGCGGACCGGCTGGTCCGGGGCCTGCTCCGAACGATAGAAGCGAAGGATGTTGGAAGGTTCGTAGACAAAAAGAGAGTCCTTTCCGAGATTGAAGGACTTCAGGTTGAGGTCGACGCCCAAAGACCCTTCCGTGCAGAGGATCGTCAGATAGCCGTCGAAACGGCAGGGGTGCTGGAACAGTCCGACCGGTCCGTCCAACTCGATATCCGCGACCGCGATGTCATCCGCGTTTTTTCCCGTCATGAAAGCAGGATACATCCTGACCAGCTCCGCCAGTTTGATCTCCTTGGGTACTAGACTCATAGTTTTTCAATGGTTATTAATAGTAAGTGCAGCACGATTTAGCCTTTTTTTTCTATTTTTCCAAAGGACTCCCCTGCCTTTTTCCACTATTTTGCCATTATTCGCGTAAATTGTTTCCTTTTCTCAAACAAAAAGGGCCGCCCCGCAGGCGACCCTTTTCCCTTATTTCAACCCGCAGGCCCTTACAGGGATGCCAGGTTTTTCTCGTTGAGCAGGTTCTTGCCCTCGGCCGTATAGGCGTAGGCCATCCGGTCGGCATAGTGCTCCTCGACCTTGCCGCGCACGATCTTCATCGTCGAGTTCATCATCTTGTTGGCGATGGTGAAAGGCTCGTCGCAGAGGACGACCGCCGCCGGCAGCCAGCGCTCGGGGAACAGGCCCTCGTGGGCGCCGCCCTTGCGGTAGGAGTCGATCTCGGCCTGGATCTTCTGCAGCATCGCGACCTTGCCCTCGCGGGACTCCGGGTCGAGACCCTGTCCCTTGACGAATTCGGCGAGCGCCTCCTTCTCGGGCACGATCATCACGATCGTGTAGGGATCCTGGTTGTTGTGCAGGACCACCTGCGAAACGAACTTGGACACCTCGGGGAGGCTGTCCTCGAAGCCTTCCGGCGAATACTTCTCGCCGTCGGAGGAGATCAGCAGGGACTTGAAGCGGCCCACGACATAGAGGAATTCGGGATCCCAGGGGCAGATGTAGCCCATGTCGCCGGTGTGCAGCCAGCCGTCGATGATCGTGTCTTCGGTCGCCTTGGGATTCTTCCAATAGCCGGCCATCACGTTCTCACCGCGGATGACGATCTCGCCCTTGGTGCCGTGCGGGACCTCGTTGCCCTGCTCGTCGCAGATCTTGCAGTCCATCGGCTTGACGATGCGTCCGGAGGAACCGAAGATGGCGTG
>JAEEGJ010026933.1_pt1 | contig 11601 bp, 5 predicted proteins | sample 8958761 | NCBI WGS metagenome assembly JAEEGJ01 (sample SAMN16246546, study PRJNA631951) | gut metagenome | biome: gut microbiome; feature: rumen; material: RS-attached | host: Bos | place: Iran: Karaj | collected 2018-10
AGTACTTTGGATCCAGACGGTCAAACGGGAAAAGAACATCTATATAAAAGATTCCGTTGGTTTCTTCGTCACTTATAAAAAGAGGAATATCGGAACCGTCGGCACCCTTTACAGTTTTGAGTTCAACCTTTGGCTCGTCCACAGTTTTTTCAAGCTCGCTCACCTTGGTATGAGGAATGCATGCAAGCTCTTCCGGTGTTTCTACACGGGCCTGATTTTGATGCAGACGTTCCAGGTCTTTTTTGAGGGCTTCTTTATCGGCAGATTCACCAAGCTTTTGAACAAGTGCAGCTTCGGCTTTTGCCCTGTCTGCAAGATAGTCTGCAGAAGGTCTTACTATGAGGCGGCACTCCGGTTCATCATTCAAAAAGTATTTTTTGATAAGCTTTTGAACAAGCTGTTTGTCGGACTTGATGCGTTCCTTGAGAGCTTCGAACTTTGTTATTGGATCCAGCTGGCTTGTACAGGCTTCTCCCCATACCCAGCCTTTAAGAGCCTTTTCCATAATGTTTATTGAATATGGCCCCCACCAGCGGTTTTCTTCGCGCAGGTTAAAGTCAATTCCCATAACTGCAGAATCTATATCTTCCTGAGAAACGCCTTTTTTATAAAGCTTTTGAATCTGCTTTTGCATAAGGGCAAAAACCTTTTCCTCATTGCCCTCTTTTACACCGCCAATTCCAAGTACCCAAAATTCTTCGCTAAACTGTCCGTAGTTTCCGGTATAAGGCATGTCTCCAAGACCAGATTCCTTTATTGCCTTTGCAAGAGGCGAACTGTCGTTTCCAAGAAGAACTTCTCCAAGAAAATATTTTTCCATATCTGGACGGCCGGTATATTTTGCAATGATTGCAAGGTTTCCAGTTGCACCCTGCTCCGGAGCTGTTTTTTCAAGCAGTACAGATTTTTGCAGTTTATTGAGCTTGAGCAGTTCCTTTACTTCCGGCTTTACATACGGAAGCTTCTGGTCTGCATAAGGAACATCTGCAGTGCAGTTGTATTTCTGCTCCAGACGGCGCATGTATTTTTGGTCCATAAAGTCCAGCTGGTCGGCAGTAGAAATATCTCCATAAAGCAAAAGACAGCAGTTATCAGGACTGTAGAAGGTTTTATGAAAATCCAGGAAATGTTCATAAGTAAGCGACGGAATATCTGCAGGATCTCCACCACTTGAAAAAGCAGGATATGAGTCCGGGAACATTGCAGCAAGTATTTCGTCATTCGCAATCTGATAGAAGGTTGTAAAGTTTGCCTTCATTTCGTTATAGACAACACCCTGAATGCTAAGGTTACCCTGGTCGTCCATCTCCAGGCGATGGCCTTCCTGAATAAAGGTGTCGTGTGTAAGCTTTGGGAAAAATACGCTGTCTGCATAAACGTCCATCATATTAAAATAGTCGCTGCGGACAAGAGAAGCGCCTGGGTACACGGTCTTATCGGGATAAGTCATAGCATTTAAAAAAGTATAGATACTCTGGCTGCCCAAAGTTGTAAACGGCTCTTTAAGAGGAAATTTTTCGGAACCACAGAGTGATGAATGTTCCATAATGTGGGCCGTACCCATTGAATCCTTTGAAACAGTACGGAAAGCAAACGCAAAAAGATTTTCGTGGTCGGGTTTTATAAGATGAAAAACCTCAAGACCTGTACGCTTGTGCCGCAGAAAAACCGACTTACATTTATAGTCGGGAACATCATCTATGCTAAGGAGCACAAAGCCCTTGTATTCTTTGCCAAGATTGGCAGGGTCCAAAAAATCAAACTTTTCCATAATTAATCCTTTTATATATATGCTTCTTCGTTGCGTCCTTTTATTATAAGATCCCCGTCCTCGTAGGCGCGGCGGAGTATTCCAACAAATTTGTTTGTAATGTCTTCGCAGGTAGATTTGCGCATTGGCTTTAAGATTTCTTCCTGCTCCAGAACCTCGTTACGGCGGCTGTTAGAAATATTGTCCAGAATCTTGTTGCGGAAATCATCAGACTTGGCAGCAATAAGATAAGCAATGTCTTCGTCATTAAACTCACGCAGCTGCTTTTGGACAAATTTGTCGTCGGCAGCAATAACATCGTCCAGAGTAAACAGGCGTTTTTTAAGGTCGTAGCCAAGGTCCGGGTCTTCTGCAGAAAGAGACTTTAAGATATCGCTTTCGGCACCGGAGTCCATCTTTTTGAGAATCTGAGCAAGTGCGTTGCGGCCGTCTATATTCTGTGCATGCTCTGTAGAAACGTTCTTTGATTTTTCGTACATTGCATGGTCTACGCGGTTTAAAATTTCCGGAGAAATTGGTTCCATTTTTGCAAGGCGGAGCACAACCTCTTTACGCTGCTCTTCGTCCATAGCTTTGATTACAGCAGCTGCCTTTTGCGGAACCAGATGAGAAAGAACAAGCGACTGAACCCCGGCGTTTTCGTCCTTTAAAAGCAGGCCAATTTTTTCTGTATCGGCATCATCAAGATATTCAAACGGCTTTTTGGTCTGAGCAGGCATAGCCTTTTTGAGCATTTCGTTGGCACGGTCTTTGCCATAGGCCTTGGTAAGCATTTCGCGAGCAGTTTCCGGGCCACCGCTTTGCTTTGCGTTTTCCAAAAGAGTCTGAAACTCTTCGAGAATAACAGTAGCTTCTTCCGGCTCAACCGAACGTATAGAAGCAATTTCGGGAATGATTTTTTCAATTTGTTTTTCTGAAAGATGCGGCAGGATTTTTGCAGCTTCGTCTTCGCCAATTAAAAGCAGAAATTTTGCAACCCGGCGATATACCGAATCCTTGCCTTCTTCTGTCGGCTCTTCTACAGGAACCTTTACAAGCCCCTGCTCCTTTATTATTTCTGCAGCAGCGGCGGCGCCAAATTTTTTAAATCCCTGTCCAACAGGTGTATCGTCCAAAGGAGCCGGCCCTTTTTTATCCCCAGCCCCTCCCGCTGTATATGCATTTTTTCTTAAATCATTGAGGTTCATGTAAACAGTATAACACAGATTGGGGAATTTTTCATCACTTTTGCATAATCTCGGACATAACAGTTGTAACACGAGAATCACCCATATGTGCAATCATTACATAATACTGTCCTTGTTGAATTGTATCAAATTTCTCAGAGCTTATTGTATATACAGACATGTTGTAAGAATCAGCGTCATAACTATTTTGTTTGTTTAACTCAGAACAATGCACTTCTGTACCATACTGAAGCCATTGATAAAAGGTCCAGTCTTTAATCTTTTCATATGGTAAATCTGTTTTAATAGTATGCGCAAACACACATGCATTCGAATTAATTATTGCAGAATCTTTAGAAGTCTTCAAAATAAAAGAGTTTTTTTCAGATGTGCCTACTCTTTGACCGGTGTAATAATATGATATTTGTGGTCCACGCCATGTGGAAGTTCTTAGTTCATACCCAATTATTTTTATCCACTTTCCCGCAAAATCTGATGAAGAGAAAGAACTGCCCGCCGTATCATGTAAAATATTCCAATAATTAGTATTCCAACCATATATTGTAACCTTATCAGTACCTCCTAAGTTAAGAGTTAGATTGTTCGTTGAACTATTAAAATTTATAACATAAGTAGGAGATGCACTCATCATTGTTTTAGCAGAATCAACGACTCCCCATGAGAAACTGCAGGTTCTGGATGCAACATTATCATTATAATCATATGCAACATATTCGAAATCTAATTTAGAATATTTGTAATTCCCTTCATAATAATCTGTAATATTTTGAATTATTTCATTAATGGGCACACTAATAAAGCGCACCCCTGTTCTTTTATATACTTTATCTCCAATCGTTAGCTCTGCTTTCTTTACCCCTACTCCATTTGCATCTTTAAGATTAAAATCCCAACTGGAGTATCTTCCATCATATTCAAACTCTATATATGGAGGTACATCATCATAATCTGCTTCGTTAAGAGCATCAAGTGTTACAATATTATTTGTTTCTGCATTACCTGAGGCTACTTCTTCATCATCACCCAATGCATAAGATTCTGTTGCCCCACTAAAAATAAAGCTTACTGGTTCATCAAAAAGAAATTTATCAATTTTTTTGGTTGAATCATAATAATAATTTTTCTTAGTTTCATAGGTATAAGTTGTTTCCTTTGTATCTATAAAAAAGTCTTCTGAGTTTATCCAGTCATCGCCCTTTTTAACCCGTACATATATACTTTCAAAATCATCCCAGGTGTCATCTGCAAAGGTAAAAGTAAGATTTATATGATTATTTTCATCTTTAGAAATCTCATAATCTTCAATATCTACTGTTTTTGTAGGCTTTTTAATCTCTATATAATCAGAACAAATTCCATAAAAATTATTGTAGAAATATCCTTTGGGGGTATAATCATCATATACAAAATCAAAATATCTTTCTGAAGAAGAAGGCGACCTATATGTTTTATATGACAAAGACTGGTCTGCATTTTTTTCAATTATTACCCTTCCGCCATATACATCCGAGGAGAAAGCATACTTTTTACCAACACTATAATTATGCCAGGTCAATTGATTTTTCGGAAGCGGGTCTACATTTATCTGCCCTCTTGTTCCAAAATAATCTTCTACTGTAATGACAAAAGGAGTAAAACAAAGGGAATCAACATCAAAATCAAAGCTCCAGTAACCATCGGAATCAACATGATTTTCAAATTCTTCTTCTATATGTTCTATTCCATTTTTGTCGGTATAAGTACAATAAATTTTGGTATTTTTATCATGACTAAATACTCTTTCACATAGTTTTAAATGAAAATCTTGAAAATAGATTTTTAAATTATTAGGATTACTGTTTTTATAATTTTGAATGTACAAATTTATATCTGTATGTGTAATACTATCTATTACAAGGTTTTGTGTTTTATTATACATGAAAAAATTCATATCCTTTAAAGTAAATTTGTTCCAGCCAAATTCAATTCTTGAATAATTATCATACGATCTTCGATTTATTACGGAGAAGCGCTGCTCTTCAGAAGGATTCCCGCAGGCGTCAACGACAGTAACTGTTATAACAAAAGCATCATTAAATTTTTTCAAATCATACTTAATACAAAATTCTGTGTTACCCTGTTCATCAACCTGATATTCCAGATTATCTGTTCCGATTGAATATTCATTAGAAGTACATCCCTGCTGTTGTACAATTACTTTACTCACTCCAGAATCTCTGTCAAAATATTTACCATAAATATACAAACTGTCTTTTATTCTGTTTTGTTTATAAAAATACCAATCATCCGTAGTATTTTCTGTTAGGATGGGATGTGTATTCAAATTAAGTCTTTTTTTATTTTTAAAGACAGGACTATCGCTTAAATGTATTTCATCACCTGTAGCAAAAAAAGCTTTCTTTTCTGGAGGAGTTTCTTCCATATCTTTTTTATATCTAATCTTAAAATTGGATTTTTCGTTTTGCTTAAGCGGCAAAGTCAAGCCTTCTTTTTTGACAACAATCTCCGATGCAAAAGATATAGCAATATCAATAGAAGGAATTGTATTTCCTATAAAATTACTCAATTGCACAGATTTTGGAACAAGTCTAAGTTTTTTCTTTTCTACATCGAAAACCGGTTCTTCAAAGTATGCGCTCATATCATGATTATTTTTTACAGAATCTGTATAGATTAAATAAACATTCGGGTACTTAAAAAGGCTCTGGTCTGCGGTTGTTTCGGGGTCTTCCATAGGCATGCTAAAGGTTATTTCTATAGGAGTGTTGGCATACTGTTCTACTCCGCTTATAGGCGAATAGCTTACAACCTCCGGGAAAGCAAGGCAGGTTGGACGGATTAATAGTTCTTTTGTATCTTTAAGAATTGTAACGTTATATTTGTAGATTCCGTTTTTTTCATCCTTTTCTGCTTCTTCAAATTTTACAGAATCGGTAAGCGGAGTGTATTCGGCGTTGTTAGCAACTGCTTCCAGACCTAAAAAAGCGTAGGACTCTGCATTTACTTTAAACTGAACCAGCGAAGCAAACCCTACCTTAAAGGTTTCTTTTTTGTTTCCAAGAAATTCTCCCATCCCTTCTGCCGAAAAAGTAACCGAACACGAAGGCGCATTGGCATAGGCAATCTGCTCATCAAGCTGCTTTTTTACGTCTGCCCCTTTTAAGAAATTTTCACAGGAGGTAAAGCACGTTAGTGCGACAAGCCCCCCCCTAACAAAAGTATAGTGGTTTTAAGAGTTTTAAGTATTGCAGAGCGTCTATTCATTTTGGACTCCGAGAGGTTTGGGATAATATATTATTTTACTATATGGGGTATGTATTGTAAAGAAAATATTTATACTACCAAGTGCACTGTACTGCCGCCGGTACGTTCTTTCTTAACTACAATCTGCCGGTCGATTTTTTCTTTCAGGAGGTCTACGTGGGAGATTATACCGACAAGGCGGTTTCCTTCTGTTATGCCCGAAAGTGCTTTAAAGGCTTTTTGCAGAGCTTCGCTGTCAAGGGTGCCAAAGCCTTCGTCTACAAACATGGAATCTATTTTAATTCCGCCGGAAGAACGTCTTACTTCGTCAGAAAGTCCAAGGGCCAGTGCAAGAGATGCCTGGAAAGATTCTCCGCCCGAAAGGGACTTTACGCTGCGCTGCCCTCCGTTGTAGTGGTCAATTACATCAAGCTCAAGACCTGTCTGAATGCGCAGATCCGAGGCTTCTTTTTTACGAACAAGCTCATACTGATTGTCGCTCATTATCATAAGGCGTTTATTTGCATGGGCAATTATTTTATCAAAGTAGGTCATCTGAATATATGTTTCGAGCTTAATTCTTTCTTTACCGCCGGCAAGATTTCCGTTTGCAGTTTTAGAAAGGGCTGTAATCCATGTCTGCTTTTCTTCAAGACCTGCAAGTTCTGCAGCACCTGCCTTGATTTTTTCAAGAGCACCCTTATTCTTGCCAAGGCGAACATCAAGCTCAGAACGCTTTTGTGTAAGTTCCTCTTTTAAAGCCCTTAGTTTTTCCTGCTCTTTGGTAAGCGCCTGGGAATCAATTTCGTCGGCTTTTTCCAGCTGACCTTTAATTTGTATTATCTGTCCATCCAGGGTCTTAATATCTTCATTTATCTTATCATAATCTGTCTGGGCTTTTTCTGAAGCTTGTTTCATTAAAGTTATTTCTTCATCAAGTTTATCAAGGGCAGCCTGTGCTTCTGTCTTGCCGGCATATTCGAGAGTCTTCTTTAATTCATTACTTTGATTTTCTGCTGCCTTTAATTTTTCTTCCAGAGCAAGAACTTCGTTTGCACTCAGGCGTTCTGACTTTTCAGTTGTGGTCAGCTGTTCTTCAAGTTCCGGAAGAGACTTTTCTATCTGTTCTTTTCTCTGGACATTTTTATTTTCTGTTTCTATCTGCTTTTCAAGCTCTGCAATTTTCTGTTTAAGAGAATCGGTTTCTTCCCGACATACCTTTTCCAAGGCCCCGTAATCATCGTCTGCCTTATCTTTAAACAGTTTTTTGCTTTCTTCTGCAATTCTTTTTTGAGCATTTTCGACATTGGTGTTTGCAATTGAGCATGCAGCGTTAGCATCTGTCATAAGTTTATCTGCTTGATCTACTGCCTGCTGAAGCTCTTCCAGTTCTGTCTGAGTAGGAGCCTTCTGCGTAATAACAGCCAGCTTTGGATGTTCCAGAGAACCGCATACAGGACAAGGACTTCCCGCTTCGAGTTTAGATGCCAGAATACCTGCCTGCTCGTCCATAAAAAGTTTTCTTTTCTGGCGGCATAGTTCATCCTTTTCTTCAAAATCCTTTTGCAAAGCTTTATATTTTTTCTGAGCATCGTTAAGGCTTACATTCAGTTCGGCATATTCTTCAAGCAAAATCTTAAGTGTAGAAACTTTTTCCGAACGTTCAGAAAGCTTTGATTTTTCGTTTTCAAGATTTACAAGCTTTGTATCTGTTCCGGAAAGCTTCTTTTGTTCTTCAATAAGTTCATTTTTTTTCTGCTTAAGACTTTCAAGTTCGGCAAGGGCTTTTTCCTGTGCCTTTTTGGAAGCCTCTTTATTTTTGCTTAATTGACCGGCAGCCTCTTCCAGTTCTTCAAGCTTATCGTAATTCTGCATCTTTTGTTTTTTGACAGCAAAGTCTGCTTCTTTATTTTTAAGTTCATTCTCACTGTCTTTATGCTCCTGAAGGACTTTCTTTAATTCATCATGCGTAATTCTTATTGCTTTGAGTTCAGATTCCTTTTCTTCAAGACTCTTTTTAAGCAAATCAATATTCTGGGCCTTTGTAAGGAGTTCGGTTATTTTTTCAAGTTCACCCTGGTTTTCTTTCTCGGCCTTATCAACAGCGTCTTTTTCTTTTGTATCTTCGTCAATCAGTTTTTGAGTAAGTTCAAAGACTTCTGTTACAGGGAGACCTGTCGTCTTTGCCGTCTCCACATCAATCTTAAGCAGACTGTCTTCTTTGCACACAAGATTATCAATATTATTTTTAATTGCAGCCTTTCTTTCGTTGACAGTTTTTTTAATATCATTTTCTGCATCGCTAAGCATTAACTGCAGCTTAAGATAATAATCAGTCTTAAAAAGTTTTCTGAATATTTCCTGACGGCGCTCTGTATTTTCCATCAAAAGCTGCTGAAAGTCTCCCTGGGCTATCATTACAATCTGCGAAAACTGATTTTTATCTATTCCAAAAAGCTCTGTAATATAAGAAGTTACCTTTGTATTCTGAGTGATTACAGTGCCGTCTGGTTTAATGAGTGTTGCATCGGCGGCCTGTTTGATTACACCTTCCCCTCTTTTTGCGCGGCGTTCATAATCGGGATTTCTTTTTACTGTATAACGCTCTCCCTTATATTCAAAGACAAGTTCAACTTCGGTAGGAGTATCAAGATCTGCAAAGGTTGAACGAAGCATGGACACCTGTCTGTTCTGGCCGTTTACAGTGCCGTACAAAGCATAAGTGATTGCATCAAAAATTGTTGTTTTACCGCTGCCGGTATCGCCTGTAATAAGATAAAGGCCGGAAGTTCCAAGCTGTTCAAGATTTATCTGAGTTGGTTTGCAATAGGTTCCAAAGCCTGTGATATTAAGAAGTAAGGGTCTCATTTTTCGCCCTCCCAGATTTTTTCTATAAGCTCTTGAACAAAAACTTTCTGTACAGCGCTAAAGCCTGAACCGTTGAGTTTTTCATAAAACTGCTCAAACAGATCTATTGGAGCAGTACCTTCTACATCTACAGCATCGTCAACCTTGTCTGCTGCTCTGGTGCGGGCATTGTCATAGTCAAGTTTTACAAGATTTTTATAAATGAGCTGCAGTCTTCCAAAACCTTCCGGGATTTCTTCTTCGTCGGTAAGTGTTATATGAAGATAATCTTCTACTACAGTTTTTTCGTAATTTGGCTTAAAGGTAAGTTCTTCGTAAGTTCCTTTAATTTCGCGGACATCGTGCTTTGGTTCAAACAAGACCTTTTCAATCTGAAGCTCACCTTTTTTACCTAGTTCAATAATAAAGCCACCTTTTTTGTGATTTACTTCTGAAAAAGAATATTTTAAGGGGCTGCCACTATATTGGATTTTTTCGCTTCCACATTTTTGTGCTCCGTGAAGATGGCCCAAAGCAACATAATCAAAGCCATTAAAAACAGAAGCATCTACATTATCAAGGCCACCTATAGTCAATTCTTCGGAATCGCAGCGTTCACTACCTGTAACAAACTGATGAGCAATAAGGACATTGCGTTCCTGGTAATTAATTTGTGCTTTTTCAAGAGCAAGCTTTACGGCATCTGTATAGGAAGTGATTTTATCTGCTTCGTCGGGGAAACAGGCCTTTACAACAGCTGGTTTAATAAAAGGCATAAGATAAATATTTACAGACCCGTTTTCATCCTGCAGTACATAATGGCCAAGCTTTCCGTTATATGGTTTTGAAAAATAAAAGCCACTTGTTTCCATTAAAGCAGAACCGCAGCTCATGCGCTCGGGAGAATCGTGGTTACCGCTTATTATAAAGACCGGAATTTTCTTTTGAGAAAGGAGTCGCAAAAATTCATCAAACAGATCAACAGCCTCTACAGAAGGAATTCCTTTGTCGTAGATGTCTCCTGCTATCAAAAGAGCGTCCGGTTTTTGAGAATCTATACAATTTAATATTTGTAAAAGTATATAACGCTGATCTTCAATCAAAGAAAACTCGTTCATACGTTTTCCAAGATGAAGGTCGGAAATGTGTAAGAATTTCATGATTATATATTAACATGTTTTTTTGGACATTGCGAGTTTAAAAACGTGGATTATCTTCGGCTCTATAATAACCTGATAACAAAACATTCCCATATATATGTCAAAAATTGAAATTCTATGGGAAAAAAAATGACATAAACTTATAAATCTAAAGCTGTATCATCTGACTTTTCCCATAGAAATAAAAAAAAATGAAATTCTATGGGAAAAAATCAGGTATAAGTTCGTATAAATTATGTTTTTCGATCAAAATTTTCCCATAGAAATTGAAATAATTAATTTTCTGTGGGAAAAAAACATAGATCAGTTTGTAAATATAATGATGTTCTGTCAAAAATTTCCCATAGAAATGTCCAAAGCTTTATTTCTGTGGGAATAATGTGGATTGCTTCGCTCCTCGCAATTGCGAGGCCGAAGGCCGTGGCAATCTACGACTTACACCCCATTCACCAGCGCAGCGTAATTACCACCCAGTGCCATGAGTTCGTTGTGGTTACCGCGTTCTACAATTTCGCCGTGGTCTACAAAGAAGATTATGTCGGAGTTGCGGATAGTAGAAAGGCGGTGTGCGATGATAAAGCTGGTGCGGCCCTTCAAAAGCTCGTCCAATCCTTTTTGCAGCGCCTTTTCTGTCTGAGTATCTACAGAGCTGGTTGCTTCGTCCAGAATTAAAATGCGCGGGTCCGAAAGCAATACGCGTGCAAAAGAAATAAGCTGCTTCTGTCCCTGGGAAAGTCCTCCACCGTTTGCGGTTACCTTTGTATTGTAGCCGTCCGGGAATGCCATAATAAAATCATGGGCCTGTACGGTTTTGGCAGCAGCCATACATTCTTCGTCGGTTGCGTCCAGGCGGCCATAGCGGATATTTTCCATAATAGTGCCGCTAAAGAGGAAGGAATCCTGGAGCATTACACCAACCTGTTTACGGATAGATTTTATCTGCAAATCCTGAATATCAAGACCGTCTACTAAAATCTGTCCCTCGTCAGGGTTATAAAAGCGTGTGAGAAGATTTACGATTGTGGTTTTGCCGGCGCCCGTAGGTCCGACAATTGCAACGCTGGTTCCCGGTGTAATTGTAAAGTTTACATCCTTAAGAACAGGGTTACCCGGCTCGTAGCTAAAGTTTACATGATCAAAGCTAACGTGTCCGCGGATTGGAGGAAGTTCTTTTGCACCATCACGGTCGGTAATATCTTCGGGTTCGTCGAGCAATTCAAAAATGCGTTCTACATAGGCGCCGGTAGTTACCATAGAATTATAAAAGTTTCCAAGGTTTTGGATAGGCATCCAGAAGCGCCAGATATAACCTGTAAAGGCAACAAGGGTTCCGACAGTTACAGTGCCGCCCATGCCGTCTCCAAGCCAGGCAATACCGGCCATATAAACAAGG
>JAEEGJ010026936.1_pt1 | contig 11601 bp, 6 predicted proteins | sample 8958761 | NCBI WGS metagenome assembly JAEEGJ01 (sample SAMN16246546, study PRJNA631951) | gut metagenome | biome: gut microbiome; feature: rumen; material: RS-attached | host: Bos | place: Iran: Karaj | collected 2018-10
GTGGGTCAGCACCCCGTCGCAGAGGAAGAGCTCTGCCCGCCGTCCCGGTACCGGAAGGCCCAGGGAGGCCAGATAGTGGATCTGGCCGAAGGCGCGGGCGAAGGTGGTCTTGCCCCCCTGGTTGGGGCCGGTGATCACCAGGATCTGCTCCGGGGGCGTGAGATAAAAGCCGTTGGTGACGATGCTGCCGGGCTTCCGTATGGCGAGCGCCAGATCGAAGCCCTCGTCTACCCGCATCTCCTCCTTCCGCTCCCGGAAGACAGGACAGCAGAAGGGGAGACCGGCCTCCTTCAGCGGGGCCGTCAGCTCCAGCCAGCAGAAGTAGAAGCGGACCTCCAGAGCAAAGCGGACCACCACGTCGTCAAATACCATCTTTTCCGTGCAGAAGCTCCTGAGGGCCTGAAACTCCTCCGGGTACTGTCTGCTGAGCCGCTGCAGGATCTCGTTTTCCACAGATTTCGAGAAGGGGGCCTTCGACAGCCTGCGCCGGAAGTCCATGGCGTCCGCCTGCCGGAAGCGGCCGAAGAGGCCCTCGATCAGGGTGACATAATCCTCCCGCTCCTCATAGGGCAGGACCTTGACCTCGCTGCCGTCTTTTTTGATCCAGAGGCAGTAACGGAGCTGGTCGAAAAACTCCCGCAGCCGCTTTGCCTCCGTTTCGATCTCCTGAAAATGCTCCGATTCGCAGTAGGAGGCCACATAGTCCGCAAAGCCCCGCAGCCCCTGGGAGCGCAGCGTCATGCTCCGGACATGACGGGCGAAGGCGGCCACGGCGCCGGTGAACTCAAAGGCACTGGAGAGCATCCTGCCCATCCCCATCCAGTTGTCGGCGTTTTTGCCGAGCCGGAAGAGGTCGTTGAGGCTGAATTTAAAGCGGGGGCCATAGCTTCTGTCGGGCGGATCGTCCTGCCGGGCAAGCCCTCCCTGCAGCTCTTCCATGAACGTCTTCAGGCCGCCGAAGCCCTCCACGATCTTCAGGACGGCGGAGCGCACCGCCGGATCCTCCAGCTCCTCCATGACCTCCTGGCGGTAGCGGAGCACCGACGGGTCCGTCACCGGGGTAAAGAAGATCTCCTCCAGGCCCATGTTCTGCCGGTCCTGGAGGGCCTGCTTCATAATGAGGTCCAGCTGCAGGTCCCCGAAGCAGTCCGGCATTTCCGTCCGCCGGGGAAGGGCGACGCTTTCCTCCGTGGGGAACAGTACGCTGTAGAACACTATTCTTCCTCCTCTTCCTCCATGCCCCGGCGCTCTGCCAGCCGGACCAGGGCCCGGTACTCCTCCCGGTCCTCCAGGGCCCTGAACCAGGGCGAGTGCAGCACGCTGAAGGCGTGGATCCAGCCGTCCGGGAAGCCCGTGCTGTCATTCTGCAGGCAGGCGAAAAGGGCCTCCGAGGTCTCCGGGTGCCGCCGGGCCTCCCGCATCCGGCGGGAAAGCTCCCGGAGCCGGTCCAGGGTGTCCATGGCGGCGTCCGGCTCTCCGGCCCGGCAGAGCTTTTCCGCCCGCAGGACGCAGAGGGAGGAGAGCCGGTCGATCCGGTCCCGCTCGTCCCAGGGATAGTCCAGCAGGAACCTCTCCGCCAGGTCCGGGTCCAGATTGTGAAGATAATCCCAGAACTTATGGGCAGCCTTGGCCGTCACCAGACGCCGCTGTTTCTTCCAGGCCTCCGGCTCCTGCAGGACCAGGAGCAGCGCCTCGTCCGGATCGGGCAGCCGCCGCACCAGGGCCTCCGCCTCCGAATGCCGTCCCAGCCGCACCAGGACCCTGGCCCGGTGGAGGATCGCCTCGCCGAAATCCGGGAACTGCCGCAGGATGGCACGGTAGTGCATATCCGCGTTCTGAAGGAAGCGCTGCTTTTCCTCTCCCTCCCGGAAGGCAGCGGCCATTTCCTCCGCCTGGGCCAGCTGCCAGAGGAAGTGGAGCTGCTCCGGATAGTATTCCAGGGCCTCCAGGGCGGTGCGCACCGCCTGGCCCGGGTCCTCCGCCAGGATCGCCCGGCGCCACTCCTCGTCCCACTTCTGGTCCTGGCTCCGGTGGCCCAGCAGCTCGTCGGTGCTGATGCCGAAGAGCTGCGCCATGGGGACCAGAAGGGGAGCTTCCGGAAAGCTCCTGCCGCTCTCCCACTTGCTTACCGCCTGGGGGCTGACTCCCAGGGCCTCGGCCAGAGCCTTCTGTGTAATGTCCTTTACCCGGCGAAGCTCCCGCAGCCGCGCTCCGAAGCTCTCCACCCCGATCCCCCCTTTTCCGCTGAACTGCCCGCAAACGCAGGATACTCTTCTGATAGATTACCTTTCCGGTATATTTTATGTCAAGGGCCTTTTGGTTAATCCGCCTCAACCAGCGGTTGACCGGGGGCGAAGGCCGGGCGGGAAACAACAGGCGCTGCCCCGCTCGGCTCCGGTGAGCCGCAGGGGACAGCGCCGCTGTATGATTGCTTTTTCAGTCCAGTTCCTCCGGAACGCCGTCGTCCTCCTCCGGGGGAGGAAGGTCCGGGAGGACGCCGGGAATGGCCCCGCCATGCCGGGCGGCCCACTCCTCCCGGGTGATGAGGACCGGTCGGGGCTTGGAACCCTCGAAGGGGCCCACGATCCCCTGTTCCTCCAGCTGGGCCACGATCCGGGCGGCCCTGGAATAGCCCAGCTTCAGCCGCCGCTGGAGAAGGGAGACGCTGGCCAGCTTGGATTCCAGCACCACCTCCACGGCTTCGTTGAACAGCTCGTCCAGCTCGCCGCTGTCCTCCTCCAGGTCGTCGTCCTCGGCGGAAGCCTTTTTGCTGTCCTTGTCCGCGGCGCGCTCGATCTCGTCCTGGATGGCCGGGTTGTAATTCGCCAGGCCCTGCTCCTTGACGAAGTTGATGACCTCCTCCCGCTCCTCGTCGGTGACGAAGGCGCCCTGGATGCGGGTGGGCTTCCCGGCGCCGATGGGGGCATAGAGCATGTCGCCCTTGCCCACCAGCTTTTCCGCGCCGGAGGTGTCCAGGATGATGCGGGAGTTGAGGGCGCTGTCCACGGCGAAGGCGATGCGGCTGGAGATATTGGCCTTCATGAGGCCGGTGATCACGTCGGCGCTAGGCCGCTGGGTGGCGATGACCAGGTGGATGCCCGCGGCGCGGCCCATCTGGGCGATGCGGCAGATGCTCTCCTCCACCTCTTTTGCGGCGGTCATCATCAGGTCCGCCAGCTCGTCGATCAGGATGGCGATCTTGGGCAGCTTCTGGCCCCCCTCGGTCTTCTCCATCAGCTTGTTGTAGCTGGCCAGGTCCCGGGCGCCGGAATCCGCGATGAGGGCATAACGCTTCATCATCTCCATCACGGACCACTGCAGGGCTCCGGCTGCCTTCTTCGGGTCCGTCACCACGGGGATCAGCAGATGGGGGATGCCGTTGTAGACCCCCAGCTCGATCATCTTGGGGTCGATCATGATGAGGCGCACGTCCTCCGGGCTGGATTTATACAGCAGGGAGAGGATAAGGCAGTTCATGCACACGGATTTGCCGCTGCCGGTGGTACCGGCGATCAGCAGGTGGGGCAGCTTGGCGATGTCCCCCACGATGGGCTCGCCGCCGATGTCCTTGCCGATGGCGAAGGTGAGGCTGCTGCTCTTTTCCCGGAAAGCGGGGGTGTCGATCACGTCCCGCAGGTAGACGGTGGTGGTCTTTTTGTTGGGGACCTCGATGCCCACGATGGAGATCTTGTCCGGCACCGGGGCGATGCGCACGCCGCTGACCCCCAGGGCCAGGGCGATGTCGTCGGAAAGGTTGGTGAGCCGGTTGAGCTTCACGCCCTGCTCCAGCTCCACCTCATAGCGGGTGACGGTGGGGCCCCGGGTCACGTCGCAGATCTCCGCGGGGATGCCGAAGCTCTTGATGGTGGCGCTGAGGCGCTTGGCGTTGAGCTGCATCTCCTCGTAGCCCTCGTCCCCGCTGCCGCCGCTCCCGGCGGTGAGCAGGTTCATGGAGGGGAATACGTATTTCACCGGCTGGGCCTGGGCCTGGTCGGCCAGGCTGCCCTCGATGGAGGCCACCATTTCGTCCCGGGCCTTGACGGTCTCCGCCTTCTCCACGGCCTTGGCAGCCTTCTCCTCCGCCAGCACCGCCGCCGCTTCCTCGGGGGACACGCTGGGGGCGGGCTTGGATGCGGGGCGCGCCGGGGTCCTGGGCGGGGCGAAAAGGTCCTCCTCCGCCGGGTCGGGCAGGGGAGCCTGGGGGGTCTGGGCGGCCTTTATTTCGCCGGTGCTCACGCCGGGCACGGTCTCCTTCGGTTCCATCTTCGCAGGCTCGGGGTTCCGGCTGCCGGGCCTGATGGCGGTCTGCACCACCTTGTCGGCGGCGCTGGAGCTGACGCCGGTATTACGGCGGCTGCGGTCCTTGGTGAGGATGTCCGCCAGCCAGTCCTTTTCGCTGACGCCGATGCGCGCGCCGGCGGACGCCGCCGCAGCCGCCGCTGCGGCCTTCTCCGGGGCGGGGGCGGGGCTTTTCCGCTCCTCCCGGCGGTCAGCGGGCTCCTTCGGCGCCGGTTCGTCGTCCAGGGGGATGTCGATGGTGCTGCGGCGCCTGCCGCTCTTTTCGGCGGTGACGGGGTGGTCGGGCAGGGGAATGTCGATGCTCTCCGGCTTCCGGGAGGCAAGCTCCCGGATCTTGCGCTGCTTTTCCTCCTCGGCGGCGGCCCGCTTGGCGGCCTCCTCCGCAGCCTTCTTCCGGGATTCCTCGGCAATGGCCCGCCGTTCCTCGCTACGGCGCTGCTCCTCCTGGCGCATGAGCTTCCATTCCTCGGCCTTTACCTTGGCCGACTCCCGGCTGCGCTCGATCAGGGCCGCCACGGTCACATTCAGGGCGGCGAAGAGAAGGAACACGGTGGCCAGGAACAGGACGATGGCCGCCCCCACCCGGTTGAAAAGGCTCTCGAAGCAGAGGGCCAGGATGCCGCCGATGACGCCGCCGCTGCCCGCCTCTCCGGCCAGGGAGCCCGCGTCATAGAGGTTGCCGGTGAGCTTCCAGTCCCAGCTGAATTCCGTGGTGCAGCCGAACAGGTGCCCCAGCGCTCCGGCCATGACCGTCAGCAGCAGGGCGCAGGTGATCCGCCCGCCCAGGGGCCTGTCCCGGACATAGATGAGCATCACGGCGCAGTAGGCCAGGGCCACGGGCAGGAAGTAGAAGCCCTTGCCGATGAGGCCCATCATGAACTCCCGGAATGCCCCGATGAAGATGCCCTCCTTGGTAAAGCAGCCGATGAGGCTGAAGATCGCCAGGGCCAGCAGCAGGAAGGCCTTGACCCCCCGGTTGCGGATGGGGTCCTTGGCCGGAGCGGGCGGGGCCTTGGTTTTTCGTGTGGAGGTGCCGCTCTTTCGGGCCGTCGTGCTCCCGCTGGTTTTCCGGGGAGCCGATTTGGCCGGAGCGGTCTTTTTTCCGCTGTTCGCAGTTGCCATGAATGACAGTCCTCTCAAGTAAGAATACTCGCAATGATCGCGCCGAGGCCTGCGGTCCAGCAGTACCAGGCGAAATTTCGGAATTTCCCCCGCTGTGCCAGGGTCCGCACCAGCCGGATGGCCAGGAGGCCCGACAGGGCCGCCGCGGCGAAGCCCGCCAGGGCGGGGAGGAGCAGAGCCTTGTGGAACCCTGAGCGCAGCGCCTCCGCCAGCTTCACCAGGCAGGCCCCCAGGACGGCGGGGAAGGATAAGAGAAAAGAGAAGTCCACGGCGTCGGGCCGGCGTAGACCGGCCAGCACCCCGGCGGTGACGGTGCTGCCGCTGCGGGAGATGCCGGGCAGGGCGGCAAAGGCCTGGGCAAACCCCACGGCCAGGGCCTGGTCCGCTCCGGCGGCGGGCAGGCTTTTCCGCCCGGCGAGGAGCTTGTCGCTTATGTAGAGCATCGCGCCGTTCACGATCAGGGCCGCGCCGATAAATGCCGGGTCGCCGCAGCGCGCTTCGATCCAGCCCTTCAGGGGCAGGACCAGTCCCAGGGGCAGGGTGCCCAGCAGGAGCAGCCCCGCCAGATGCCGCCCCGCCGCCCCATCGCCGCCCCTTGGACGCAGAAGGGAGCGCGCCAGCCTTCCCAGCTGACGCCGGTATACCGCCGCCAGGGAAACGAGGGTGCCCAGGTGCAGCAATACGTCGAACAAAAGACCCTCCTCCGGGGCCAGGGAGGGGAAAAAGGCCTGCAGCAGGGCCAGGTGGCCGGAGCTGGAGACGGGCAGAAATTCCGCCGCGCCCTGGATGAGCCCGAGTATGACCGCGAACCAAAGGGACATAGCGCTTTCCTTTCATATTATCATAAATGGGGATTTCTGACAAGGGGGATATTATGTCTACCGTTCCCCCGCCCGCCCGTGGAGATAATCCAGCGCGTCGGAGAGGCTGCCCAGGGCGTCGATGAGGCCCAGGCGCACCGCCTCGGCGCCGTCGATGACGCTGCCCACGTCCCCCGCCAGCTCCCCCGTGCGCAGCATCAGCTCCGTGAGGGTCTCCTCCGGGATGCGGGAGTGGCCGGTGATGAAGCGCACGATCCGGTCCTGCACCTTCCCCAGATAGCTGTAAGTCTGCTCCACGCCGATGACCACTCCCGTAAGGCGCACGGGATGGAGGGTCATGGCGGCGCTGGGGGCGATGAAGCTCCTGCTCGCCGCCACCGCCAGGGGCACGCCGATGGAATGGCCGCCCCCCAGCACCAGGGAGGCGGTGGGGGTCTTCATCCCCGCGATCAGCTCCGCCAGGCCCAGCCCGGCCTCCACGTCGCCCCCCACCGTGTTCAGCAGGATCAGCAGGCCCCTGATCTCCGGGCTCTCCTCCACCGCTGCCAGCAGGGGCATCACATGCTCATATTTCGTGGTTTTCGCCGCGGCGGGGAGGAGGGTATGCCCCTCGATCTCCCCCACGATGGCGAGACAGTGGATCTGCCCCGCCTCCGTGCTTCCCAGCTCCCGGATGGCGGGCAGCTCCTCCCGAATAAGCTCCTCGGACATGAAATGACCTCCCGTTGTGGTATACCATCAGTATGCCGACAGCGGGAGGTTTCATTCCTTTTTGCGATCCTTATTTCTTTTTTCGCTTATTAAGGGCCAGGGCGAGGGCGGCGCCGCCCACAGCCAGGACCCCCAGGGCCGCTGCGATCAGGGCGCCGGGGCCCTTCGGCCGGGGCGCGGGCAGGGGGCTGGTCGTCGGTTCCGGGGTCGCCTCCGGCGCTTCCGTCGGTGCGGCGGGACGGTTTTCCGCATGGCTGTCCGCGACAGGCACCGGGTCCGGGCCGGTCTCCAGCCAAGGGGCCACGGCCTGCAGGCCGCCGTAGTTCCGCTCCCAGCCGTCCAGCCCGTCCAGGACGTCGGCGGCGAAGGGGTCCGTGTTCAGCAGGGCTGCCGCGGCCCCGCTCATGGGCTCGTCGAAGAAATACCAGCGGAGGTATTCCGCGATATAGGCCGTCTGCCAGGGCTCCGTGCCGTGGCCGCCCTTTTGCCGGAAGCAGAATTTCACATAGTCCTCCGCCCGATAGCCCAGCCAGGTATACACGCTTTTGGCGATCTCCAGGCTCAGGGCGTCCCCCTGGGACTGGTCGGCGTAGTCGTCCACGGTATGCTCCAGTACGATGGCCCGGGGCCTCTCCGCGCCCTGCCGGGGGGCCAGCACCAGGGAGGCCACCAGCTCCTCCTGGTCGAAGGGCAGGCGGCAGCCGTAGCCGTAATCGCTGCCCTCCCGGGCATAGAAGCTGCCCGGCGTGAGGAAGCGGCGGAAAAGCTCCGTGGTCCTGCCGGGGTTATGGCGGACAGAATCCGCCAGCAGCTCCCCGCCGGGGACCAGGCCCCAGGAATAGAGGTTGCCCCCCTGGGGGTAATTCATGTTGTAGCGCCAGACCGCCGGGCCCGTGGCTCCCGCGGCGGCGGGGATGCAGACGTCGATGCGCTCGTCGAATACGGCGGAGACAAAGGCATATTTGCCGTAGATGGAGAAGCCGTTCACCGCCAGCTTGCCGGGGTCGATCAGCGTCCCGGCCTTCCCCAGGCTGCCGATGGCCCTGTCCTCCGCGGCCAGGGCCTCCAGGGCGTCGATGCCGATGCTGCACCCCAGGGCCGCCAGCATCTCGTTGGAGATCTCGTTCAGGTCCCCGTCCCGGTGATAGGGGAAGAAGCTGCGCAGGGTCCCGGGGCGGTTGCCCCCGGTCATGCGGTTCAGCCAGGGGTCGTTCCGGTCGTCGGTGGTGACGGAGGCGGGCACCTCCAGCACCGCGATGCCCTTGCTCAGGAAACCGGCGCTGTCCGCCCCGAAGGAGAGGAGCACCGGCGCGGGGCCGTCCGCCTTTTCCGGAAGGGCCAGGGTGTATTCGATGGTCTCCGTCTTGTCCCCGTAGGTGACGGCCACGGGGATCACCCAGCCCGCAGGCTGATTGGCGAAGGTGGCCCAGTCAAAGCCGCCGTTTGTCCAGCGGAGGGGCCCGATGGCGATGCTGTCCGGCTGCGGGGGCTTGCAGCCGTATTCATAGAATTGGGCCAGGTCCAGGATCTCGGCGCGCCGCGCTTCCCAGTCCTCCGGCCCCGTCACGGGGCGTCCATCGAAGAACTCGTAGATATTGGGCAGGGTGGTCACCACCGGCAGGTCCATGGGGTCCGGATACCGGGTGTCCCCCCAGCGGAGGGCGGCCACCGCCGCCTCCAGGGTTTCCGAGGCCCGGTCCACTTCCTCCTTGCTGCCGGTCTCCAGGGCGGCCTCCGCCTCCCGGACGGCGGCGTCCAGCCCTTCCTGGCTCTCGGGGGTCCAGACCCCCTTCACGAAGCTGGGGCTATTAAGCCAGCGGAGCCGGGTCCTGAGCTTCCAATCGTCATAGGGGAAGGGGTCCTGGCCGTTCCAGCCGCTCAGCTCGATCTCCCCCCAGTCCACGTTGTAGTCCTGGCTCCCGGCGGGGAGGCTGTCGTCCTCGTGGCTCCAGTATACCCGGGAAGTGCGGGCCTGGCCGTCGGCGGGGCTGTCCCCGATCATCACGTCCAGGCCGATCAGGGTGCCGTTTTCCAGCGCCGCGCCGTACAGCTCCAGGCAGAGGAAGACGTTGTAGCCGCTGCCGTCGTCCCGCTCCCGCACCGCCCAGGCCGCGATGCGGTCCGAGTATTCCCGGTTGGACTCCATGGCATGGAGGCTGGAATGGTTCACCACCGTGCTGTTGCGCTCATAGGTGAGCAGCCCTTCCCGGGTGACGGTGAACAGCCCGTCGTCGTCCTCGAATTTGCCGCTCTTGTCGTTGCGGAAGTCCAGGGAAAACTCTACCCCGTCCTCGCTGCGGTAGGTGTCGGGGTCGTTTTTCTGGGTGAAGAAGTTGTAGCCCCCGCCGCTGCGCTCCCGGCCGGGGTTGGCCAGCCCGGAAAAGGCGGGCGTGGCGTCCCATACCTGGACGAGCAGGTAGAGCCGCTCCCCGTCCCAGAGGGCCTGCAGGGTGCCCCGGGCGTCCGTCCCGGTCCCCGCCGGGGCGCCGTCCCTCTTGACATGCCCGATCCCGGCAGCCTCCGCAGAAGCCCAGGGGCCGCCGTCGGTGCCGTCTATGGGGATCGTTTCCGTGGTGAAACCGGCCCGGAGCCGCGCCGGAGACGCCGCCGCGGCGGGCAGGCAGCACAGCCCCAGCAGCAGGATGACGGCCAGCAAAACAGTGAGCATACGCATCTCCCTTCCTCCTTTGGAAAAACACACCCGGAAGCCCGCTGAAGCGGGCTTCCGGGTTGAAACGCGAAGCATTATTCCGGCGTATTGTCGAAATACTTCTTGATGCGGAATTTGCCCAGCTCCCGCATGAAAGCGCCGGTGATATTCAGGTTCAGGCCGTTGTGGCTGACGCCGTAGAAGAAGCCGCCGTCGTGCTGGATCTTGCGGTTGATGCACACCAGGCCCTGGCTGCCGTTGCAGTTCTCCTCGACCCACTGGAACAGGTAGACGTCGGGCCGCAGCTTGATATAGAAGCAGGGGCTGGACCAGGTGGCGCCGCCGGAGTTGTCCCCGGAGAAGATGGTCCAGGAATAGCTCTCGGGGGAGGAGTAGACATGGATGGAGCTCATGGTCTCGCTGTAAGCCCAGGCGAAGCACTGGCCCACCAGCTCGTCGGTGAAGTGGTGGCGGCGGGCAAAGGGCGCGGCCTGCACGCCCGGGGCCTCCACCGTGCCGAAGAGGACGTTGGCCCCCGCTTCCCACTCGCTGTGCCAGTTGCCGATGCCGGTCTTGATGGTGGTGCTGAGGCCGGTCTTGAAGTCCAGAACCTGGGCCACCATGGAGTAGTCGGGATCGCCGGTGAGCATGTGGGCGAAGAAATACAGCTCCTTATCCGGCTCGAAGCAGAGGTACTTCTCTTCCTTCCAGTTGCGCCCGCCGTGCCGCCACTTGAGGGTGGTGCCGTCGATGACCTGGTATTCCCAGGGCTTGCCCTTGTCGCCGCTCCAGGGGGCCTGGGCGTATTTCTCGTTGTCGTTCCAGACCTTGAATTTCTTGCCCACCAGGGCGAAGCACTGGGCCATGTTGTTGCCGGAGGCCATGATGTTCTGGCCGCCGCCGAAGATGAACTGCTTCTCCTTGGCGTGGGCCAGGGCTTCCTCCCGCTCCATGGGGATGTCCATGTCGGCGGGCCGGTAGGAGTAGCGGCCGCCCTTGGCCTTGAAGGAGGCGGCCATGGGGCGCTCCTTGTCGCCGAAGGAGGTGATCTGCTCCAGGTGGGCCGCGTCGCCGGTGAGCTCCAGCTCCGCCCGGTTCAGCCGGTAAGTCAGCTTGTTGTTTTCCTCGAAGCCGAATTCCACGCCGGCGGCGGTGAAGTCAAAGAAGTTCATCACTTCGATCCACATCTTGCCGGAGAACTCCACTTCCCAGCGGGCGTAGATATAGTTCTCGTCGTCGATGCGGATATAGTCGGCGGGGTTGGTCATGGTGATGCCGCCCATCGCGCCGCCCAGCTCCGTGAAGGTGGTGCAGCAGACGCTGGGGTTGAAGGTGAGGATCTCGTAGCCGGAATCGAACTTCCAGTGCAGGCCCCGGCCCTCGATGCGGTTGGTGGTGGTCATGAACTTTTCGGGCTTCTGGTTGTCGCCCTTGTCCAGCCAGCCGAAGTAGTATTCCCGCTGGATCTCCCGGGGGATGTCCCGGTAATGGGTGGGCTTGCGCTGGCCGAACATGTCGCCGCCCACGGGCACGGTGATGCCGAACCAGGTCTCAAAGGCGGTGCAGGCCCAGGTCCTGCGGTCGATCACCAGATGCCAGCCGCGGCTGGTGCCGGGGATGAGGTGGGTCAGCAGGGTGATGGGGCCCTGGGAGATGGCGGAGTAGGGGGCGGTGTACTTCTTGCCGTTCTCGTTGACCACCAGCTCCTTCTTGTCCGTGATCTCATAGCTGAGCTTCTTGGGCGCGAACTCGCCTTCCAGCTTCACGGTGAATTTCATGCCCTTCAGGCAGGGGCAGCTGTCGCCGGCGGCCCGGCCGACGGCCTTCGCGTTTTCCTCCACATACTCCGGGGTCAGGGGATCGAATTTGGTGAAAAACATGCTTTTTGACCTCCATTTAATGTTTTGTTTTGTTGATTTTATTCTATCCGCACGGAGGGCAAATGTCAATCGGATTCTCCCGGCGCGGCGGGATATTCCGTGCAGAGCAGACGGTAGG
>JAEEGJ010026937.1_pt1 | contig 11601 bp, 6 predicted proteins | sample 8958761 | NCBI WGS metagenome assembly JAEEGJ01 (sample SAMN16246546, study PRJNA631951) | gut metagenome | biome: gut microbiome; feature: rumen; material: RS-attached | host: Bos | place: Iran: Karaj | collected 2018-10
AGGCCGGGCACCAGGAAGCCCAGAATACCAGCACCACCTTTCGGCCCTGGAAATCACTGAGCTTGAACGTTTTACCATTGACGTCCTGCAGGGCGAAATCCGGCGCCTGCGTGCCGGGGTTCAGCAGATCCACTGCATATTGGGCATCCAGATCTTCTTCTGTGGTATTCTGAGCAGCCAGTCCCACGCAAGCAAGCAGGGCGGCCATTAAAGTCAACATTTTTTTCATCGCGTTCATTTTAGCCTCCAAAATTACGCAATTTACGGGGATTATGCAATTTCGCCGCGCGGGACCACTCAAAATGAGGGGTCCGTGCACCGGGGAGGGTCCTGGGGTGCTCGGGGGTGTCAAAAAATCTATCGGCACCGAAGGGGGTGCCGATAGATTAATGAGAGTGTGGCCAGGGGCTACTCGGTTTCGCCGTTGATGGAGTAGACGTAATTCACTCCCGCTACGGTTTCCGGGGTATTTCCCCTGTAGTTCATGAGCGGACCATAAATGATCACTTCGTCACCCACGGCAATCTGCTTGTTACCCTCTGCCCATTTTTGCTGTCCAAAGTACAGGACACGGTAGGCATAGAACGTGGAGGTAGCCTCCTCGGAGTCTGCGATGTAGAAGGATGCGTTGCCATACTTGGCGCCAAAAGCCTCCCCGATAGTAGTGATGACTCCCTTCACGTAGACGTCTTCCGTCTTCTCGTAGTTCTTGCTGTCTGTCCAGGACAGGGTGGAAGCCACGGCAATGGCATCGGCTACGGAATAAGGATCTTCCAACGTACCGGCGTGTTCGGTGGTCGCCGGTTCTTTCTCTCCCTGCTGGTCTATCATCACACTTGCCGTTACGCCATCGTAGTAGAAGTTAAGGATACCTTGGCGATCTTCACCTTCGTTTTGTGACACGGTAACAGTCAGGACATACCAGTCGGAGCCGATGTAATCCCAATAACAAGACAGCCAGTCCGCTTCGGCGCGCACTTCCGGTTTCCCGAAGCAGCGGAAGATAAACTGAGTTTCGCCTCCCGAAGCAGCCATTGAAGCATAGTTGCTAAGGAATCCCAGCGGAGTCAGTCTCTGTACGGAAACCAGCTTCACGTCCTTCAGTTCCACAAGGCCGTTATAGGTGATCCTGACACCCTCTACCTCTACGTAATCTCCAGGGAGCAAGCCGAATTCATCGGTGAACCAACCACCAGAGTTTTTGGGATAAAGACCTTGGCTGTTCACCGTACCGTAAATATAGAGCGTATTATCGCCATACGGCTTATCGGCAATATAATAATTGCCATAATTGGTGTTTTCCAGTCCGGACACATAACCGCCAACCCAATAGGTTTCACCGTCGGTACCGTTAAGAACCTCATCGATACTGACCACAGAGGGCAGATCACCGGTCCATCTGGCATATATATACGGCCCATAAGGGTCGAAATAGACCTGGTACATTCCGTCTTCGGGGAGCATCAGGTTGGGACCACCTTTCCTCAGGGTATAGAAACGACCCGTTTCAATTACCTGTGATTCCCAATAGTCAGAATCATAGCCGTACTCCAGGAACCAGTCTCCACCGAAACGGATCTTGAACTCATCTCCTACCCGATACTTGATGTCGAAAACAACCATCGGGTGAATGACATCATTCTCCACAGTGACATAAGAGGAATAATCCAACATATGATCCCGCTGCCAATCCAAGCCTTCCAGGGTACCGGTTATGCCCCAGGTACCACTCTCTCCAACAGGGTAGATTTCCAGACTGCTCTTTTCTCTGGGATACCAGAAGAGTTCATACACGCCCCTCTTGTCAAAGGTGATACTGGCACCATCTTTCACCAGGGTATTACCACCCCATCCCCACTTGGCTCCTTCTTCAAGGCCATAGTTCACTTTTCCGTCCTGAAGGAGCTTAATCTCGTCTCCTGCATTGACATAGACCAGGGCATAATAGGCGTCGGTTCCCGAATAGCAGTTGTACATAGGAAATTCCAGATCCCAATTTGTACCCTGGAACTGTCCATACACGGACCAGTTCTCCCGGCCGGGCATGGGGAATTCAAGGTCGTTGTTGTCCGTCCACTCTGTTACCTCCGAAGTGAAATCGGTGAAGATATCGTTCTCCTTCAATGTCACATAAGCGGTGTAACTGCAGGACTGGTTAAACCAGATATCATAAGTACTTTGATAGGTGAACTGCTTTCCGTCGGCCGTAGTGATCATCAACTGGGGCAGGCTACTCTGGGCGGGGATGATCACGGCCCATACGGGCTCCCCTTCCGGAGTAGTGGCCTTGCAGGTTTTGATGGTACCGGGGAGACCAATCGTATTGTAGTATTCACTGACTTCTCCCTCTACACGCCCCCTCACATTAGACAGATAGATGTCGGTAATCTGGAGGTCCTGCAACTGGTTGTCCACATGGATGACAATCTTGGAGAAGCAATGCCGGAAATTGAAGCTTACTACTCCGTCGGAAGGGTTGGAGGCCGTAGTGGCCACCATGAAATCCGACGCCGTAAACAGCGCATGAGTAGATTGGTCGGCATTCACGAAGTACTCGGACCACCCATTGGTCCTTTCCGGATCGTAGGGATAATAGGCTCTGAAGTCTACCTTCCTTTCATCGCCGGGGGTCCAGAAGAGCCTGGTCTCGGGAACCAGGGCGGTTCCGTCCCAAGTCATCTTCACATTGTTCGCCGACACCGGTGAACCGGCAAAAAGGCCCACCTGGTCACCAAGTTCCAGCCCCGTGTCGGTGGCCTTCACCTGGAAGGTGCCCACCTGCGCGGTGAACTTGATTTCAAGGCTGTCACCAGACTGGATATCCTCCCGGATGGCCGTGCATCCGGCAAGCACCAATCCCAGCGCCAAGGCCGAAATATTTAGTATTCTGCGAATCATGGTTCAAAGTTTTTTATTTACCGATGTATGTAGCAGAAAGCGTATTGTCGACGGTGTTGAGCATCAGCTCCCACACGCCCTCCATAGGCAGCCAGATATTGGGGCCACCCGAGGACATCGATCCCGTGTAGGTATTGTCCCCGGTGTCGGTCCAGCCTCCATCTATGCCCAGATTCACATCCCAGGTACCGCTCTGGCGGAACTTAAACTCCTCCCCATTATTATAATCAAGGACGGCACTCCAACAACCGGGGAAACCAGCAGCACTTTGATCGGTCATCTGAAAATCCTGGTCCCAGGAAGAACCGTAAATAGTACCGATTATCGTCCATTCACCTTCGGCAGGCCTATAAGGTTTAACCAGCGTAATGGCGGTGATGGTAACATTCTCACCCATAATGACTAACCCGGCGTTGTTTTCTCCTTCCTGTGATGTAAGTACATTATACCAATTCCAGTCTACGTAGAGAGACACATATCCAGTCCAGTAATTATAACCATCCGAGTTATAATCGTACCTGTTTCTCCAGTTACTATCATACACTTGGAACACCCAATACTCTTTTCCGTCAAAACGGCCGCCGTCATAATAAATGCGGATCTCGTCTCCCTCCTGGAGGTCATTGTTCACCCAGACGTCCTTGGTGGCAAAGTTATTGGTTGTTGCAACATAATCCCAGTTGTTCATATAAGCCTTACCGGTCCAGATAGATGTTCCTTCCGGAGTGGGAAGATCCCCCTCCCTCCACATATACAAAACGTTATCGTCCAGGTTAACCTCGATGAAGTAAAGACCGTCTTTCTCTACAACGAAGTTTGCCCCACCCCGGGAAATGCCATAGTTGGCCGAATAGTCACCGCCGACAGTGGTGACGTCTGCTGCGCCGAAGTTGATTTCCCAGTCGCCGTCTCTCCGGAACTTGAATTCGTCCCCGGCATGAAGCACTACATCTGTGTACAGGGCTGCGCCAGAATTCCACAGATAAAAGTCCTTATCCCAGTTGGTGCCGTAGAGCGTGCCTACGATGGACCATTGACCGTTGTAAAGCGGATTGGGCTGCCTGAACCAGAAGCCGCCGTTGTCGATCCAATCATAGACAGTGGCCGAGAAACTGGTGGAAATGGCCGTCTCATCCAGAATCACCTGAGCCGTGTAACGGCGTGCTGCGGCGAAGTACACATAGTTCTCCGACTTATAAGTATATTCCTTGCCGCTTTCGGTGACCAGCGTCAGCGTAATCTGGCAGCTCTGGGAAGGAATAATGACAGACCAGGCCTTGGTCCCTTCGGCGGTAACACCTTCACATGCCTTGATGCTGGAAGGCTCACCGTTACGGCCATAATCCTGGGTATGAACGATGTCATATATGCCTTCGGTATAAACGTTGCCCACATAGACTTCCTTCACGGGATCGTTCAGGCGGTTGTCAACGGTGAGAACCAGTTTGGACAACCTGTGGATAAAGGTGAAGTTCACCGTACCCTCGGCGGGAGTGGCATAGGTGGAAGCCGTCATCAGGTCAGAGGCCGTGTAAGCGGCGTGCGTGGACTGGTCCTTCTGCACGGAGAATGTCAAATACAATTCCCCCTCGTCTGTTGCAATTTGAGGCTCTGCGGTATAGGGATAGTAGGCGCCAAACAGGGTGGATTCGTCTACCAGCTGATTGAATCCCCACTGGACGGGCGTTTCGGGCGTGAGGGCACCGTCCTTCCAGTCCAGGCGGACGTTCTCGGCCTTCACGTGATCACCGGCATACAGGCCTATGGCGTCTCCGTTTTCGAAGGCGGTATCGGTGGCCTTCACCTGGAAGGAGCCGATGGATGCCGAGAACCGGATGTCACGGTTTTCGGAAACACCCTTGTCCTCCTGAAGGGTGGAGCAACCGACGGCAGTCAGGCACAGGGCGGCCGCCGCTGCAAAGTATTTTGCTATCGTGTGTTTCATGGTCTTCATTACTTAATGGGTTCTGCGGTAATCTCGGAGAGTTGATTCTGAACACGGGTAACCTTGGGGGCACCTGTATTGAGCATGTGGCGGGTGAAAGGACGGATCTGGTCCTGAACCGTCAGGCCGGCAGGCACCGGCGCCTCAACCAGATTGGACTTTCTGACACCACTGACGGCAACGCCGGCAGCTTCATCCTGCGGTTTGTAGGTGTAACCGGGCATCTCGATGTAGATTACGCCCTCATAGTACGTGAGATCGTAATAATAGTTCGAGCCCTCAATCTTAGCGTAAGGAGCCAGGTTGTAAACACCTTCCTGCATCACACAATTATAAGGATAGTGCTGGCCGCTGAAGGGATTGTTGTCGTAGTAACGGACATCTCCAAAGTCTTCTTCCTTATAACCGGTGTAGAAAGCATTGTAGTAAAGTTCCTCACCATCCAGATAGAAATCGATGTTGGCGGTCTCAAGCCCATTGTAAGGAATATCCTCTTTATGAGCATCCCAAAGGGCCTTGTAGGGCTGAGCCACACGGTAACGCACCGGCGTGGTCCGGGCCTGCAGGATTTCCACTTCGGCGGTATATCCCTCCTCTGTCCAGTCCTGGAAGAAACCATCGGTATAATGACCCTTGCCCAGGGATGTGAATTCCGGGGTAGGGCCGGTTGTTGCCGTTGCCTGTGCCCACGTGGCGCTGCCAAACATGTCATTACCGGCGACAAATACACGGTAGGCCGTCTGGGGCTTCAGGGATTCAATGATGAAATCGGCGCCGGTCTTGGAGTTGATAAAATTAGTGTTTTTCTGCTGACCATGACTGAGCGTATAGTCATAGATGTCATCGTCTGTAAGGCCGGACTCCTGCCATACCTTGTCCTCCACAGCCAACAAATAGACGGTATCGGGATCCTTGAAGTCTATGTGGGCGTTCAACTGAACGTCGGATAGAGGCTGGGCCGGAGTGGCGCTCACAGAGGAAGACGGTTCGGGGGCTTCATCTCCTTCGAACAGAACCCAGTAATGGCCATAGGAGCCAACTACACTGGCACCTGCCGCATCCTCTCCGTAGAAAATCAGCGTGTAGGTTCCCGACTGGGGAACGGGGACATCCAGGATGAACTCCTCATCGGGATCGAACTCCACTTCGGTTCCCTTGACGGCCACTTCGGTGTAGTAAAGGCCGTCTTTGTTGTTGCCATAGACTTCCTCACGGGAGAGGGTACCGGCATAAAGGCCGTATTTGAGCTTAGCTACATCCATTCCGGTTTTGCACGTTACCTGTAAATAACCCTGGCCGGATTCTTCCTTGTAGACATCATAATAATCTTGGGTAAAAGTATAATAATGCACCGGGCGCTCAAATCCGGGCAGGGTGAGGGATGTCATCCCGTTTCTGTTGGAATTGAAGGACGCGTATGACGTCAAATTAAAGTTCAGGTAGTTGGTAAACTGAATGAATCCATACTTGGGATAATATAACCCGTAATAGTCTCTGTCCCAACCGGTTTCCGGGACCATCGAGGATGCCCAGAAATCACCGTACCGGGAGTGACTGAGCCCCAGGAACGTGTCGCGGAACCAAACAGAATTGTCGGGTTTTACATACAGGACAATTTCGGCTCCGTCGGTATAGTCGAAGGACTCGGCATAGGACCAATTCTTGTAAGGATTCTTGATGCGGTAAATGGAGGCATTCTTGTCGGCCTCAACCTCTACCTTTATTTCCTCGTGCGGAATTGTCCAGGCATAAGAAATGATATCATCGATGAAGATACCGGTGCCCAAGGGCTCCCACTGGTGCTCCAAGAGCGTAATGGTCAGGGTCTTGGCCTTGGTATCCAGGACCAGATCGAATATATCCCTTTCTCCCTGGATATAGAAATAATAGTTGGGCGCCATAGGAACCACATCGGTAGGTTCCTTAACCGTGAGATATTTACCATAATTGGGAATGGCGCAGCCCCAGGTTTCGTCATAGTCGTCTTTGACAATCCGAATTTCGGCCCAATAGCTGCCAATGGAGAATACCTGATGATAGGTGCCGTCCTCCTGCTTCTCGAAAGGATATAGGGAACCGTCATATTCCACAGACCAGACATGCTCCTGCACGCCGGGATCTTCTTCCTTGCCCAGATATCCTTCCACATCCAGCCAGTCCATAATCTCTGCGCTGAAGTTCACGGCGTCTTTCTCCACCGCGATGGCGGCCACAATCTGCTTGCCGCTCACGAACGCGAGGTCTTCCTTGGGGGTATAGCGGACAACCTTGCCGGATTTCATGGTAACGAGAATCTCGGGGGAAACGGTCTGCGGAGCCACCATAAAGTACAGGACGTTGCCGGCCGATGCCGGGGTAACGGCCTGGGCGTCTCCCTTGGCGGTGACGCTGCCGTTAAGGATATCCACGGAAGCGGCCAGCTTGACGCCATTCATCTTCACGCCCGCAATCTCTTCCCCTTCTACCTTGTTCTCCACGGTGAGGGTGAGACGGGACAGAGCATGGTTGAAGGCCAGATGCACGGTGCCGTCGTTGGGAGCGGCTTCGGTCTTGGCCACCAGGAGGTCCGCTCCTGCGTAGGCGCCCGCGGCGCTCTGGTCGGCCGGAATGGTCCAGTCAAACGCCTTCATGGGATCCAGGGAAGCCTGGTAAGGAGAGTAGGCCGCAAAGGTGGTTTTCTTATCTCCGGCCTGGTCCAGACCCCAGTAAAGGGTGCGTTCCGGGGTGAAAGAGCCTTCGGCATAGGTGAGCTTGACGTTGGAAACATTCACCGGGTCCCCTGCAGAGAGACCGGCGACGTCTCCGGCTTCGAAGCTTTTATCGGTTGCCTTGGTATAGGCGCCGATGGACGTAGAGAAGGTAATCTCCTTCCCTTCCTGGCCCGGCTGGTCCGGTTCCAGGCTCTGGCACGCTGCGAAGCCGAGCAACGCGAGCGGCAACAGAATGAAACTGCGTTTTTTCATATGGTTAGTTATTTATTGTTTTTATTGAAATCGGCCGATCCACCGTCTCCCCAGTCTCCCAGGTCTCCGGTGATGCCGCCCAGCGCCTGCTGGGTGAGGCCCTTCTGGCTCAGGGACAGGCGCACCGACGTGGATCCGGCGGTAAAGACAACGGCGCCGGCACGGTCGTTGGCCTGCTTGTTGGCGGAAGTCGTCACTTTAATGGTGGTGGTGCCGATGGCGCCGGAAGCGGGCTGAATGGTAATCCAGTCGGCATCGGCCGAGGCCCTCCAGGCAGCGTCTGCGGTAACGGAAACGCTGGCCGTTCCACCGTCGGAACTGTAGGTGAGGGATACCGGCGAGAGCGTGATGGTAGGTGCACTCTCGGGGACCTTACCCTTCTGGTTCACAATGAGCGTACGCACGATGTCACCGGCGGTGAAGGTAACCTTGCCGCCGCGGTCGGCCTCGGCCGTATTGGCCGCGACGGTGATCTTGACCGTAACGGTGCCGGATTCGCCGGAAGCGGGTGCTATGGTAATCCAGTTGCTGTCGGACGAAGCGCGCCATGCCACGGAGGCGATGACGGAGATGCTGTTTTCGCCCGCCTCCTCTGAGAACGTGAGGGTAGATGCCGACAGTTCCAGCGAAGGCACTTCCGGGGAAGCCGGAGCCAGCTGGGTGACCATGAGCGTGGTGGTGGCGTCTCCTCCGGTGAAGACGACACTGCCCGTGCGGGGGTCGGTGCCGCTGTTGGCTTCGGCCTTGATTACCACGCCGGAAGCTCCCGTAATACCGTTATCGGGGGTAACGGTGAGCCAGCTGTCGTTGGTTTTGGCCGTCCATTCCACGTTGGACGTCACGATGAGATTGTTCATGCCGCCCTCGGCCGCGAAGACAAAGGCGTCGGAGGACAGGCTCACGGATGCGGGTTTCTTCGCATACTGGGTGAGCGTGAAGGTCTCCGTGAGGTTCTCGGCCTTGAAAGTGACCTTGCCTACGCGCTGCTCAAAGGTGGCGTTGGCGGCGGCCGTGATGGTGACAGTCACCCTTCCGGAAATGCCCGAAGCGGGATCCACCGTAATCCAGTCTACGTCGGAGACGGCCGTCCAGTCGCGGTTGGTCTGGACAGTAACCTGGGCCGATCCGCCGTTGGCGTTCAGGGTGGTCTCATTGGCCGATATGACCAGGACCGGGTCCGGAACAACGGCTGCGGCCTCCTGACTTACCGTGACCACACCGGACAGGCCGATGTCGGGAATGGCAACGGTTACCAGGGAGGTACGGGGAGAAGTGGTAGTGTTGGCTCCCACCTCTACCTTCATGACGATGTCCCCCGCTTCTCCCGAGGAAGGGGACAGTTGAATCCACTCTGCGGTGGTGGTTGCCGTCCAAGCCGACTGGGCCGAGAAGGCCACCTGCGCCGAGCCGCCTTCCGCCGGCACGTTGACCGTGGTAGGAGTTAGGCCCAGGCCCATCTGGTTGCCTTCACAGGAGGCGGCCAGCATTAGCACTAATGACGCAGCAAGTGCATTCAAAATGGGTTTTAGTTTCAGTGAAATCATATAAATGACTTAAAAATGTGATGGTCCAAGCTTTATGAATTCAAAGTTAGGGATTTTCACTTTTTAAAACAAGCATTTATTACCCCTTTTTTAAATAAAAAATTTTATAAATATTCCACAAATTCACACCGGGATATATTAATGCGGCCGCCCGTTGCGTATTTAAGCCAAAATGATTATCTTTGTGAATCATACACTAAGAACTATGGCTAAATCCAAGCAAGAACTCCAAAGTATTGCCACACAGGTGCGCCGGGACATCCTGCGCATGGTGTGTATGGCCAAGAGCGGCCATCCGGGCGGCTCCATGGGCAGCACGGACATCCTCACCTCCTTGTATTTCAACCAGATGAACCAGAACCCCGCCACCTGGACCCGGGACGGCAAGGGACAGGACATGTTCATCTTAAGCGCCGGTCACATGACCCCCGTATACTATTCCGTCCTGGCCCGTGCGGGTTATTTCCCCGCCAGCGAGCTGGGCTCTTTCCGCCAGATGGGTACGCGCCTGCAGGGCCACCCGTCCGTGCGCAAGAACCTTCCCGGTATCTTCCAGGCCTCCGGTTCCCTGGGACAGGGCCTGAGCGCCGCCTGCGGCCTGGCCTTGGGCAAGAAACTGGACAAAGATGACAATTTCGTCTACTGCCTGTGCGGTGACGGTGAATCCGAGGAAGGCCAGATCTGGGAAGCCGGTATGTTCGCCGTGTTCCACAAACTGGACAACCTCATTGCCATGACCGACTGGAACGGCCAGCAGATTGACGGCCCCGTGGAAAAAGTGGCCGGAGAAGGAGACCTGGCCGCCAAGTGGGAAGCCTGGGGCTGGAAGGTGATTGTGGCCGACGGCCACGACTTCGAAGCCATTGCCAAAGCCTTTGAGCTGGCAAAAGCCGGCAAGGGCAGCGGCCAGCCCACCATGATCCTTTTCAAGACCGAAATGGGTCACGGTGTAAGCTTTATGGCCGGCACCCACAAGTGGCACGGCAGCGTTCCCAAGCCGGAACAGCTGGAACAGGCCCTCAACGAATTAGGTGAAACCCCTTTAGGAGACTTTTAGTATGAAAAAATATACAGATACAGGTAAGAAAGATACCCGCAGCGGCTTTGGTGTGGGTCTTCTGAAGGCCGGACAGGCCAACCCCAACGTAGTGGCCCTCACGGCCGACCTCAAAGGCTCCCTGAAGATGGATGCCTTTGCAGCGGAGTTCCCGGAGCGTTTCATCCAGTGCGGCATCGCCGAAGCCAATATGGTAGGCGCCGCCGCCGGCCTGGCCATCACCGGCAAGATCCCCTTCATCGGCTCCTTCGCCGAATTCGTGACCGGCCGCGTGTATGACCAGATCCGTCAGGAAGTGGCCTACGGCTGCACCAACGTGAAGATTGCCTCTTCCCACGCCGGCATCACCCTGGGCGAAGACGGCGCCACGCACCAGACCATGGAGGACATCGCCCTCATGCGCGCCCTGCCCGGTATGGTGGTTCTGAACCCCTGCGACTTCAACCAGACCGTACAGGCGACCATCGCCGCCGCCCAGTACAACGGCCCCGTGTACCTTCGTTTCGGCCGGCCGTCCGTGCCCAATTTCACCCCGGAAGACGAACCCTTCGTGATTGGCAAGGCCATCGTCCTCAATGAAGGCAAGGACGTTACCCTCATTGCCACCGGCCACACCGTATGGGAGGCCTTGCTGGCCGCCGAGGCCCTGGAGGCCGACGGTATCAGCGCCGAGGTCATCAACATGGCCACCATCAAGCCGCTGGACCAGGAAGCCATTGTGAAGAGCGCCCAAAAGACCGGCGCCGTAGTCGTGGCCGAGGAACACAACCTGGCCGGCGGACTGGGAGAAGCCGTGGCCGGCGTACTGGCCGCCAACTTCCCCACCCCGGTGGAATTTGTGAACGGCCAGGACAAGTTTGGCCAGTCTGGCACACCTTCTGCATTAATGGCCGCGTACGGCCTGGACGCTCCGCACATTGCGGAAGCCGCCAAGAAGGCTGTCGCCCGTAAATAATGGAATCCCCGGAGCAGGTATTTAATAAAATAGTCAAGGACTACAGCGAGCGTCTGTACTGGCACGTGCGCCGTATGGTGGGCAGCCATGAGGATGCCGATGACCTGCTTCAGGACATCTTCCTCAAGATTTGGACTGCGCTTCCCTCTTTCCGGGGGGAGGCGCAGCTCTATACCTGGGTCTGGCGCATCGCCACCAACGAACCCCTGAACTGGCTGCGCAAGGAGAAGGTGCGCGCG
>JAEEGJ010026939.1_pt1 | contig 11600 bp, 9 predicted proteins | sample 8958761 | NCBI WGS metagenome assembly JAEEGJ01 (sample SAMN16246546, study PRJNA631951) | gut metagenome | biome: gut microbiome; feature: rumen; material: RS-attached | host: Bos | place: Iran: Karaj | collected 2018-10
GGAAAGGTGGCCAAGCTGCCATGAAGGGCTGGCATTGGTGATGAATATATCACAATAAATGGCCTGTGCTTGCTGAAGTAAATTCTCGTTTGTTGGAGTTGTAAAAGTATGGAAGAGATATTAGAGATAGTTGAAACGCCAAATCTATCCTGCTGTTGTAAATGTGAACTAAGAATTAATTGGATTGTTTCAACGATAGCTGGTTCTGAGAGTGCCTCAGGATTTATAGTACAAAAGTTTTCTAGATGTATGGAACCACGCAATATTTTAGACGTAGTCGATTATCAAAATATTACCTACTTCGAAGCATGGAAGGTTGAAGATGGCATTATAACTGCTGAGGACAAGGGTGTTCAGTGTGACGATAAGTTCCTTATTGGTGGTAGAATTATTGAAGAGTTTTGTAGGTCAGTAGACAAAAATGGGAGATTTACGTTTCGGGGAGAAGTATACTGGATTCCTTTTGGTTCGGATTTATTCGAAACAATTGATAAATGGGAAAGAGGCTGTGTAAAGCAAGCAGGGGATCTAAGAGCAACCTATGATGATGTTGAAATTGGTCCAGAATATCGTCACTTCACAAGAAAACCGTTTGTTCACGAATGGAACTTGACTGATGAAACTGTTATCTATTCTAAAGCTAAGGAGGTTTTATTTGAGTTCTTTCCTAACAGTACTCAAAGAGATTACGAGATGTTAGTTGCAAATGTATATTATATGCTAACAGAGAAACATCGTGACATTGCCGATAGAATAGTTATGGAATGGAAGATGGAAAAACAGTTCAACATGGATGGAACGGCGATATGATGGACAATAGAGGGTTTTTTCGCAACAAAAGTTCTAAGAGTGAGGGGTGTCTTCGGTATTGAACTCTAAACTAGTCGTTTAACACGGGATGAAGTTTTTATACGATTTGTGGGGCATGAAATTACGATGAAAGAATTAAAACATTTTCTTTGGGTTGCCCTTATATTGGCTATCTTTTCCAGTCCGAAGATGGTGGATAAGGTCAAAGATTTTTTGGTATGGTATATTACCATCAATTTCGAGGAGAGTCCGCTTTCAATAATTGGACAGATCCTTTGCAGGGGGCTATCCCTTGTGCTTTCATATTTGGCAGTGGGTGCTCTATTTAAAGGGATTGGATGGTTTAATAGTGGAGCAATGCGAATAGCATACTTTTTTGTTTCGCTGTTTGTTTCTATGGTTCTGTCATATATTATTATGGTTTTTGAGCAGCATATGATTCTAATAAGCTGTTTACTGATGGGAATTACATTAGTAACGATTACAGTGCTTCTTGTTTGGAAGTATCGTTCGCAAGGAAAGGCTGAACAATAGTTTTATTGGGAGGATAAAAGCATGTTCTTTACAGAAGACACATTTGAGCAGGCGGTAGTTACCTTGTTTGAGGGTATGGGATATACACATATTTACGCTCCAGATATGGACAGAACGGACTATTCCTCACCATTGATGGATTCTGTTTTGGTAAGTAGCCTCAGCCGTGTTAATCCGGGTATGCCAAAGGAAGCCATAGTTGAAGCTAATGCTAAGTTGCGCTCATTTGATAGTGGAAGTTTGATTCAAAAGAATGCCGCCTTCATGAATTACCTCCAGAACGGTGTGGAAGTAAAGTATTATGTTCACGGAGAAGAACGGACATCAATCGTCTACTTGCTGGACTATAAAAATGTTGACAACAATTCATTTTACGTTGTGAACCAGTATACCTTTGTTGAGAACAGTAATAATCGGAGACCGGACATTATTCTGTTTATTAACGGCCTTCCACTTGTACTAATGGAACTGAAGAGTCCTTCCAAGGATGAGGTCGGTGCGGAGAATGCATTTAACCAGATCCGTAATTACATGAAGGACATCCCCTCCATGTTCTATTACAATGCCATATGTGTAATCTCTGATCTTTCGACGAATAAGGCGGGAACTATTACATCCGGCCTTGACCGTTATATGGAATGGAAGACGAAAGACGGCAATTATGAGAATACTGCATATGCCCAGTTTGATACGTTCTATGAAGGGATGTTCCAGCGAGAGAGATTACTGGATATTTTTAAGAATTTCATATTGTTCTCCAACGAAACACCAATGCCGAACAAGATTCTTGCAGGATATCACCAGTATTTCGCTGTGAAAAAAGCCATTGAAAAGGCAAAGATTGCAACGGCATCCGATGGAAAGGGAGGCGTTTTCTGGCATACTCAGGGAAGCGGTAAGTCACTTTCTATGGTGTTTTATGCACATTTATTGCAGGAGGCATTGGATAGCCCGACGATTGTGGTTATGACAGATCGAATTGATTTGGATGACCAGCTTTTTACACAGTTTGCTAAATGTGCTGGCTTCCTTCGGCAGACACCGGTACAGGCACAGAGCAAGGAACATCTTGCAAAACTGTTGGAGGGACGTGCGGCAAATGGGATTATTTTCACCACGATGTTCAAGTTTGAAAAAGGAGAAAATCCGCTCTCTGCCCGTCGGAATATTATTGTAATCTCCGACGAGGCTCATCGTGGACAGTATGGTTTTGAAGAGCGTGTTGTAGAAACGGAAAATGAAAGCGGAGAAAAGGAAGCCAGAATAGTTATCGGTACCGCGCGTATTATTCGCGATGCGCTTCCGAATGCAACTTTTGTTGGGTTTACCGGAACCCCGATTGCTTTGAAAGACCGTAATACGCGTGAAGTATTCGGTGATTATATTGACGTTTATGACATGACACAGGCGGTTGAAGACGGAGCCACGAGACCGGTGTATTATGAAAGCCGTGTTGTCCGCCTTAATCTCAACGAGGACACTTTGCGTTTGATTGACGCGACATATTCATTGCTGGAACAGCAAGCAGATGTCAATACAATCGAGAAGAGTAAGCGTATGCTTGGTCAAATGGAGAGCGTATTGGGGGCAGATCAGACGATAGACTCTTTGTGTCGGGACATTGTAGAGCATTATGAGAAAAACCGGAAAAATCTTTTGACTGGAAAGGCTATGATTGTGGCATATTCTCGCCCGATTGCTATTAAAATCTACCGGAAACTCTTGGAGATTCGACCGGATTGGACGGAGAAAATTGGTGTGGTCATGACTGGATCGAATAGTGATCCAGAGGATTGGAAAGAGATCGTCGGAACGAAGGCTCATAAGGAAGATATGGCAAACCGGTTCAAAGATAACGACAGCCCGTTGAAGATTGCCATAGTCGTTGATATGTGGCTGACTGGCTTCGATGTCCCGTCGCTAGCTACCATGTATATTTACAAACCGATGCACGGCTATAATCTGATGCAGGCCATTGCAAGAGTGAATCGCGTGTTCAAAGACAAAGAAGGCGGTCTAATTGTAGATTATGTTGGCATCGCTTCCGCACTTAAGGAGGCAATGAAGGAATATACCCGTCGTGATCGTGAGAAGTATGGCGACATGGATATTGCCAAGACTGCATATCCGAAGTTCCAAGAAAAGCTACAGGTTTGCAAGGATCTCATGCATGGCTTTGATTACTCCGGTTTTATGAACAATGATCCTCTAAAAATGGCCAAGGCGATTTCAGGAGGAACAAACTTTGTATTGGATGCGAAAGAACCTACCCGTAAGGATCTTTATCTGAAGGAAGCATTGTTGTTAAAGCAAGCTCATTCCTTGTGCTCCAGTATGACCACTTGGACGGAACGGCATGAAGCGGCATATTTTGAGGCGGTCCGCGCAACGGTAACGAAGATTGTCGGTGGCGGTACAGGAGGCAAACCGCTTTCACTCAAAGAGATTAATGAGCAGATAAGTGCCTTGCTGACTCAAAGTGTCGAGAGTAATGGGGTTATCAGTCTCTTTGATAGCCAAAAAGTGGGAGAACAATTTTCCTTATTTGACCCTAAGGTTCTCGAGGAAATAGCCAGAATGAAAGAGAAAAACATTGTGGCCGAGATTTTGAGAAAACTGTTGGCTGAGCAGATCGCTATTTACCGCAGAACAAATGTTGTGCAGGCCACGGTGTTCTCCGAGAAAATAGATTTGCTTCTTAAGACGTATTATAACGGTCATATTACGAACGAAGAAGTAATACGCGAATTACTTGAGGCGGCTAAGAAAATACAGGAACTCCAGGAGGAAGGAAAAAAGCTGGGGCTGAGTCAAGAAGAAAAGGCCTTCTATGATGCACTTACGAAGCCGGAAGCGATTAAGGACTTTTATACTAACAAGCAGTTGGTTGAACTGACCCGTAAATTAACGGAGATGCTTCGGAAGAGCCGGACTATTGATTGGCAGAAGAAAGAAACAGCCCGCGCCAAGATGCGGAGCATGGTTAAGCGACTCCTTAAAAAATACAAGTATCCACCGGAAGGCGTAGAAGATGCGCTTCAGACCGTAATGACGCAGTGTGAGCTGTGGACAGATAATAGTGAGGAAGGATATTCGGACGGTACGATATACACTATGCCGATATTCAACAATGTGATGGCTGCTGAAGATAGTGTCTCCTATCAGAGGCAAGAATAAAGGAAAGGAGCACGAAAATATGGCACTCGGATATATTTATATCATGACAAACAAGGCCTTAAAAGACATGGTTAAGATTGGTTATGCTACAGATGTTGAGTCTAGGCGAAAACAGTTGTCTACTACAGCGCTCCCGTATGACTATGAGGTTTATGCGACATATGAGACTTCTGGAAATTTGGAAGACAAGAAGCTTCACCGTCTGATCGATAATTTAAACCCGGATTTACGTGTTTCGAGAAATCGCGAGTTTTTTGTTATGTCGCCGGAAGATGCTTTTGAATTGTTAGAAGCGATTGCAACGATAAGTGGAACAAAGAACAAACTTAGGCGTGTGGGAGTGTCGGATAAGACTTCGGAAGATAAGAAAAATATAGAACAGAAGGAGAAGAACAAGCCAATTAATTTTATTAAATGTGGAATTCCAATCGGAGCGGAGCTCGTTTTTATTGAGGACGATAGTGTTCGTCCAATCGTTGTGAGTGACCGAAAGGTTTCATATCATGACGAGCTGACATCCCTTTCAAATATCGTGGGTGCAATCAAAGGGTGGAAATCAGTTCAAGGGTCTCGGTTCTTTACATATAATGGTGAATTGCTGATTGATATTGCGGCAAGAACGCAATGGAAGCAGTCGTAGGTAATTGGGATAAATACAATTAGTATAGGGTAGAGTATGCATGGACCTAAAATCAATCGAATTACAACAAGATTCTCGTCACGAGATTCGTTGGGCATAGAAAGTGTTGCAGCCAGCATTTCTGGAGAACTTTGCCCTGTCGTTAACACGGTTACGCCCCGGGCATTCTATTGGGCATTCTTATGCTGGATTTACTATGATTTTTATAAGAACTCCGGGATAACTGAGTGGGAACGAAAGGTCTTTGACGAAGTCTTTTTGAAACGTCAGGATTACTATTTTGTTTTGGCGAACCTGTTGATAGAAAACTCTGATAGGGTTAACCTTGTCGGAAAACAAAATACTGATGACGATATTCGAAAAAATCCTCAGGGACCATATCCTTTCAATCCTAAATACTTTATCGCCAGCTATGGTGGTATGCAGTATTACAATGCTGGTTGCCTTTCCTTGCATTTGATAATTGATCAAAACGAGGAAACTGGAGAAACCTATCACTTGCCGAGACTGACACAATACGGGGAGGAGATGGCTATTGCCTTTGAAAAGGTAATACGAGACACGGAGTATTACAAGAAATATCGGTTGAATGATATGCCGGTTCCGAGAAATGTTCTGGAAGAATATGGTAAAATCATTCGATTGGACATGAAGGGGTTTGATGAATGCAAATCGATTCTTCGCCGTCATATGTTTGAGCTTCAGTCTGTTCAGTGTCATAGATTGTTTGATTGCGCCAGATACGAAAGACTTATATATGATTGTACGAATGGAGATATGATAACGGAGAAGGTTGCAAGGTATTACCTTTACGATTATTTCTCACCCAAGGCGGAAAATAATGCTTGCCCAGATGAATTGCAGGAAATAGTTCGAGGATGGGAACTTGTAATAGGGCGACAATATTTTACTGCTGGAATTGAAATGATTTGGAAGCATATACTTAGCATCTTGAATTCTCCGAGCACATTTGATGAGTGGTCAAATCAGGCCATGAAAGAGCAGACTATTCTTAATCTTGATTCTTTGGTGAGAGAGTTGCTTCCTGAGTGTAATTTTGATTATAAAACCAGAGAGCAAATCATTGCGGAGACCAGAGGAATCAAGCATTTTACAAAGCATCGTCTAATGGATTACGAATAGCCCTGTCAGTATACAATCGTTTTATCAATCGAGAAGATATTGGGGAGTCGGCTGTATTTCTTGATTATGGAAAAGGAAGAATACCCGGTACCGGTGCAATTTCGATTAATGAATGGATTGATGTGGTCAAGCGGTATTTGGACAGACCGGTTCGGGAGTTGTTGATGTATATAATGCAGGAATGCGTAGTTGAGCAACATAAACGGACCTGCTTTGAGAAGATCACTCGTCCGTCACAAAGTGTAGATGGATACTATTTTGAATTTATAGACGGAAAATATGTTAAAAACGAGCATGTTTTTCAACTGGATTTCCAGGGCATTCGGTTGGTACAGTTAATGCAGGTGATGAAAGACTTGGATATGCTTGAAGGGTGATGGGTGTTATGGCGGGACATATTATCGACATGTTACGTGTTTTGGAAATGAGCAAGGGGTACGAGATTGCTCTGCTCTCCACCTTCAATTTTGAAATAGAATTTTTTGAGAAGGCTATTCTTAGTCGGTTGATTAAGAACTCAATTCGCAAGGTGTCTGTTTTTGTTGACGCAGAGGAATTAAACAAGTCCCTTCGAGGTGTCAGTAGCATGATGCTTGGGCAACGTTACGTCGTTAACCCAGTATCTATACATGGGGCATATCATCCTAAAGTAATCTTGCTTTTGGGGGAAAAGTGTGCCCGGCTGTTAATTGGTAGTGGTAACATAAAAACATCTGGATACTGCATTAATAATGAAATCTTTGATTGTGTGGATTACGACTCTACACATCAGGAGACAAGGAAACTAATTGTTGATGCCATTAACTTTTTTCTCAACTCAAACAGACTAACGCCGGGATTAGATATGGATTTATTAGAGTCGATTACGAGAAAGGCCTATTATCGTGAGGCTCTAGACAATCCGGAGATACAATTAATCGAGAATACTGCGAAGCCTATCCTAGAGCAGGTTGAGACTAGGATTGAAGGTGTAGTGACTGAAATTAGGATTGCAGTTCCGTATTATGATAATGAATTGAGGTGTGTCAAAGAATTATCAAAAGTATTTCCTAAAGCTATACTAGAATTATGGTTGCAGCGAGGGAAGAACACTTTTTCTGGTAATGCTGGAGATGAAAAAGAGCACCTTCATGTCTTTGAAGAAGTTGCTACTTCTGAAGACAAAAACCATCATTTCTATCATGGGAAAGTTTTTTTGTTTCGTAGCGAGCAGTATGACTATATGCTCTATGGGAGTGCAAACTGCACATTGAGCGCAATGATTAAAACATTCAAGGAACAGGGAAATGTGGAGTGTTGTCTCTTTTCCAGGGGAAATGTTGGTGAGTATGATGATTTCTATGATGCCTTTGTAGAAACGGAAGGGATGAATCCGGACGGATATTTCCTGACGCATGAAACGATCCAGACGGGCAACATATTCTTCAAGTATGGGGTGACAAGAGAAGAAGTAGCTCTCCATTTTGGGTATTCTGTTAAGCCTGATTCTAGGCTTCGAATCTTGTGTGATGGACAGGAATTGACATGGCAGGTTATCGATAAAGAAATTATAGTCAACGTAAAAAGGGAACAAATCAAGACGCTACCTTTTGAAGTTGAATTTGTTGATCATTAATCTTGCGAAAAAGTATTGTGCTGGTTCATAGATAAAACGAGCGTTGAATTGTATCGTATGACAATCGCTCAAAATGCAGAATTAGTGGACAGTCCGTCTTTTGGAGAAGGAGAAAAGTATAGGGAAGACATGTTACAGGTGCTTCAAAAATATGCATCATGTGCCGAGGATTATCAGCAACAAGAGCAGAGTCTTCGCAGATACCAGTCTTCCTTACAGACTTCCGATATGGATGTCGAGGCAGACGAATCGGGAGAGTTCGTAATCAACATTGAACTTACGGATGATGATTATAGAGCCTTTCGTCAGTTTCATGTTATAGAGCGCATACGAGACAGATTGACATCGAGATATTTTCAAGGGATCCCTTGGTTCTTTTCGAGCGAAAGAACTATGGGCATAGGAAAGAGAAGAACAACAGACGAACTCACGGAAGTTAGACATGTTGCTACATCCGAGGAGAAGAGTTTTGCTCGTTTCGTAAAATCCAAAGTTCGTACAGCGTTGGATAAATCATTTGTTGAAATAGTTAGTGAAAAGCATTTTATTGGTCTGATAGCAATCATACTGGACATCTTTGACAAATATAAAAATACAGACGATATGTTCTCAAGAGAATACCTAGTTTCTGCGAGGAGTCAGCTAATAATCTATGCCATCCAAAAATCGGCAAATTCCGCAGATTATGGGAAAATGTTACTGTCTCGTGCGATTGGAATAATACTTGATGATTATCTTTTGACTGCGCCTGTTGATAACGAATCACTTGACGAGGTTGTATCCAAATGGAATCGTGCTGTTTTGAAATGTATCGAGGATCATTATCAAGTACGCAATACTTATCCCAACTTTTTTGTTTTTGATGATATTGACCTGGAGAAAAAAGAAAAAGAGATTGTTGAAGCAACGGAGTATATTGAGAGTCTTTATGGATATCATAACATAGAACAGATAAAGGTAAAATTGAGAAAACAATACGGCGAATCAGCAGAAGTTCAGATTCGGGGAAATGCGGCAGAGGTGACAATATACTCTATGACTCCGGCAGATCATTTGAAGCCCGATGTAGAAATCATACGTGAATTATTAAGGTATTCTGCCAATGTTCAAAAATTGGAAACGATTAGGATGACAATCTGTAATTTGCAAGACATGTTACGGGAAAACACCATAACTCAGATTCAATACCTAATACAACTAACATATATGAAATGCAGACGGACAATTACTAGAGCTAATGGAATGAGGCAAGAGGGCGCCCCCTCTTTTCTTGCTATATGATATGAACCGATGGTGTTAAGAGAAATAAAGTCGTTTGCATCTCAAGTATTAGTGGATTAATATATGGAGCATATTATGAGGGTTGTTTCTACAATTAAGAGCTTTGATGATTATAAATTGGGAATGTATGATTTTCTGATTCCGATGATTCCGAGTGTATTTGAAGAGCTCGTTCAGAAAATAATAGTATTGGATGACAATAAAATCAATATAGATGGATTGGACACCATACATTTTGCGGAAAACTACCGTGAAGAGTTGTTTTCTTTTCAGAAATCAATAGGTCAAAAGCCGTTTGCGACACTAAACCAAATAGGAGAAGGTCAAGCGCAAGTCGTTACAGTGAAAAAATATCAGGAACGAAAGGGTGAAAACGGTTATCATATATTTTTCAGTAAAATGATTGCAGCAGCGGTACTGATATCTCAGTGGTTACAGGATCGAGAGACGGTCGATAAAGGCAACGAAGAACAGTCTGAACTTGTAAACATGTTCATTACACAAAAGAATGTGTATATTCGGATGATACGGCATGAACTATGTCATATCGAGGATCAAAACAATCGGAAAGACTGGACGTGGCTTGATTCTTCGTTTACTGAGAAGAATCTTCAAACAATTTTGCGCTCGGATTCGTTTCGATTGTGGGAAGAGTACTATGCGTGTAAACGGTCGAATTTCATATATTCGGTAGAAGTCGCTTCTGAAGAGCTTAAAAATGCTGTTAATAATATGGATATCGCAGAAAGGGAAATATGCGAACTGAGGTGGAGGTATAACAACCTGGAAATAGAGCTTGAAGATTTTGTCAATCAGTTTCATGACTACATAAGAACTACGTTTATATATTGGTGTTATTATATGGGCCATATGGACAAGTATTATGAATCGTTGGCTGACAGAATGATGCCAGAATTGCATCCATCTAGGTTTTATCATTTTCTTCCGGACATTTGGAAAGTGTTGCACACGATGAGCGAATCATACCCAGAGTGGCAAGGACCAGAAATATACGATGATTTAGCAAAACTAGTATTACAGTGCATTAACGAATTCAAGGTGTTCCCGAAGGATACTGCCACAGGGTTGTATTATGGTATTCCGGTTGTTCATTTACAAGCATGTTGCGAATCGGGAGATATAAACAAAAAAACGAGTTCTTGATATTAAGCGTTGAGTAGAACGATTAGTGGCTGTGTTACTCTGCGAGCAAAAGAGAAGTCTTGGGGATGATGAAAGAATATCGTCATTCCGATGCCGAGCAAAGGTAGAAATGAAAGGATATGTGATGGGGGCTGTAAGTGAGAAAATTCTATATGACAACTTGGTTCAGGCCCGATATGCCGCAAAAGGCGTAAAACCCTCGAACCTTGTCTTATGGGGCGAGGATATCGCGAACGGAAGGCTTATCCTGTTCCCGAAGAAGACCGACACGCTCCCAGAGTATGATTCCATTTGCCGGATCACCACCGGTGCATCCCTGCTATACTTTGACAAAAGGAAACAGCAACCGGTTCTTTTCTGCGATGTTCGTTATGATAAGCAGACGCAGGATGTTTATATGTCCGCAGATACCTTTAACGATGTCTGGAAACTTCTGAAGGAGAGCGTGAAAACAGGAATCGAACTTAAGCGTGACCGCGGAGAAACGGCGGAGGAAACTCCGGAAAGGTATGTCGATCTGACGTTTCTGCAGCATAAGTCAAGTGAAGCGGTTATTAAGAATGACAGGATCGAGTATGTTTCGAAAGATATCCCGGAAAGGGAGCAGAAAGCGCGTTCCAAAATGCAAAGCGCTTTAGATAATCCCGCATATCGCTTTTTCTATGCCTTTGATTCCGGGATCTATCATGATAAGGATTGCGAGTTCATAAGGGAGATTCCGCCGGAACTGTTTACCGCTTCGGAGAAAAGGCCGATAACCAGAAAACCATGCCGAAGGTGCCTTCGTATCATGTGCCTCCGTGAACTGTGCAGCCCATATGTGAAACAGATGCCAGCTGTCAACCGGTTGCTTAAACGCGGGGATATCGGCAATAATTACCTGGAGCGGCTTGCATTTGAATATGGGATTAAGCTCCGTGCTGATGAGGACGGCAGTCTTATGGTGGTCAGTTCGGAAGATACCTGGAAAATCCGCGGATTTGACGAAGACAGATTGTCTCTTTGGCAGAACAATTTCATAAAAACATCGTCGGAAGAGCGCTGTATCACACAGGGTTTTCACCATAAGAAAACTGCGGACGGAAGGACTTTGTTCCAGATGTTGGAACGCATCCGCCGTTACAAGTACAATCCGCATTTCCATGAGAATGCTGAAGCAAAAGCAGAAGCACTGCCGACCGTGAAGGAGCAGACTATCAATCAGACCGAGGAGAAGACGGGGCTGTTCAAGAGAAT
>JAEEGJ010026940.1_pt1 | contig 11599 bp, 11 predicted proteins | sample 8958761 | NCBI WGS metagenome assembly JAEEGJ01 (sample SAMN16246546, study PRJNA631951) | gut metagenome | biome: gut microbiome; feature: rumen; material: RS-attached | host: Bos | place: Iran: Karaj | collected 2018-10
GCCTCAATATAAGGGGCAGATGGAATTATATCTCAAATACCTGCAGAAATATGATATGCAACCAGATGAGAATCCACCTATCGGTCTTCTGCTATGCAGCGAAGGTAATACCGAACATATTGAACTGATGATGCTGAACGAGGATCACATTAAAGTGGCTCAATACCTTACCTGCCTACCAGATAAGCAGTGGTTTATTGACAAACTCAATCGTTCAATACTCATTGCTAAGGAATATAATGACAATCGCTAAGGAATATCCGCACAGTCGTTGGGTAATAGGACGTAGCCTAATACGCACTTTTCTGGCATGTGCCACAAAAGATACCGCAGTATATGAAATGAGCGATGAGCAAGCTCGAAAGAAAAAGATGTGAATAGATTTGATTCTTTCGAAAAGAATGATTACCTTTGCACCCGATGATGAGCCATAGTACGGCTGGTGGCTCAGTATCGGGTGTTCTTTCTTGCGTCCCGTTGGTAGCAAGCGAGCATAGCTCGAGCGGATGCAGTTTATAGCAGAATGTGGAATTGAGTACGGTTGCCAATTCGTAACCCTATTTTTCTTCAATCCCCCAGACAGCCTTTATACAAAGAAAGCTGAGAATTCTTACAAAGTTACAAAAACTTTGGAAAGAAAAGGAATAACCTTTGAAATTATACATAATTTAAGAATCTAACATCGCATTGTGACTCTTAAGTGGTTTCGATAACTGTTTGTATCATACGCCAGTTATTTTCTAGAGGCTATTTCTTCGCGAGCTAACCTTATTTCTTCGTTGATCTCATCTAATGCCATTTCTGGACGGGAATGATCGGCAAGAACATTCTCGCGAAATACCTGAAACCTCCTTAATGCAGGAATCTCGGCATTGGGTTCGTTATGATTAATCATATCCTTATCAGTTTTGTTGCTGCAAATATAGTTATTATTACTGCAAAAAAATTTTATGACGACGTAAATTTATGGCTTTTTAATAATTTAATCTTCAGCATCCTTGTTTCACCCTATCTTGACTCCCTTGCAGAGTCCTGCATGATTCGAACGTCCGTTTAACATTCATCACTCAATGTCTCACCTCCGTGCCATTCCTTTCCTTGCGCGAGTGTAAAGACTTTAAGTGCACTCTTGTAGTCAAAATGGGACTGTATTTCATAGTAAAAAGTCCTACCGTTCCACATGACGCAATATAATACCCATGGTTTTACTGCCCCGTAGATATCCTTCCCCATAATAACAAAGTGTTTGTTGTCTGGACACATTGCTTTGTCGAAAACAAAAGGTTTGGCATATTTGTTACTAGCAAATAGCATCCCAATTTCTATATTGTTATAATACGACTGTAGGGGTGAGTCAGATGCTTGGTGTGGATGACAATAGTATTTTGTTTGTATTGGGTTGTTTAGAACAACTGGATTTTGGGGGAAGTATTTTCTTTCAATGACGTGGTGCGGACATTCCTTTAAAACGTTATCTCTTTCAAAATTATGAAATTTGACGCGCACTTTTTCGTCATAATAGAATGAGCTTTCGGATTCTTCTAGATCACAATATACATCATCTTCTTTTTCAATAAATAACTCTATGATTTTAATACCAGAGGCGATTTTTTCTGGTCTGCAAGGATGAGTTACTGCAGCTTCTAAGAATACAGGCCTGCGTTTTGTTTGAGCGCTTGTTAAAAGAACATCTGCCTTAAAACCGTTATATAATTCTTCTTTGGTTGCCTTGTCGTAGAATTGCTTTAAGTCATATTCAAATAGCCGTTTTTCAAGCATTTCACATCCGCCATTCAGTTCATCATAGAAAATGCATTTGCCCTTAAAGGGACATGCGTCCTTACGGTAATACCTTATAAGGAATTTATCTTCATTTTCAAACCTATGTTTTAGAATGGTCTTTGCATATAGATGCAATTCGGTCTCTGGATTTAAAGTGTAGCCTCTTTTAGCTCTGAAATGATGCTGGTTATTCTCTCCCAATACTGCTGTCATTGGTGTTCGTGTACCAATGCTATAGTATTCTGGCATCTTGTTCTCAGGTGTTACAGAACTGATGTCGACAATATGATTCTCCTTATCGAAGACTCTTTTATATTTGACACTATACTTCATCCCACATTACATTATTCTTGATCTTTTTCAGCTCTTTCTATACGAGCCTGACGAATTTCTTCATTGATCTCTTCGAGTGTCATGTCCTGAAGTCCATTTTTACGGGCAGACTCTCTGAGGTCATAAAAGGCCTTTCTGAAATCTTGGGCATCACTATTCTGAGATGCTTTGATTTCAAAGGGGATGCCACGATTTTTTACTGCAGCATTTACAAAAACGTTGATGGCGGTGTTGGCGCTCATGCCTATTTCGTTACACAGTTCGTTGAACTGCTTCTTCAGTTGTGAGTCCAGCCTCACGGTCATTGATACCTGTGCCATATTCTTTCTGTTTTTATTGCTGCAAATATAAGCAATTTTACGTCAAAGTGGAGTCATTATGACGTAAATTTATGGATTTTTAATAATTGATCGTCACATTGTAACTTTGTCACAATGTAACATTAAGGGGGTGGTAGTTTTGGTGGGGGATGGTCTAAGAATATATAATAATTATAATTATTATATATTTATATTGTGGGTAGGCTGCAATTGGGATGGGGCTTAATGTTGCAAAGTGGCAAAGTGGCGATGTGGCAACCGAAAAATGCGCATCTTGCCTGTTATCGGCGAAAAGTAATACACGAGGGTCGAAAATTACGGATTCGAGGGGCGTGTATTACGGCTCGTCAAAATTGGACGATTTTGTGCTGAAAATCGCGATTAAGCGAGAACAGAGTCATGCTCGCATGAATTCTGTCGAGCGTGAGCGATTTCGATGAATTCTTCATCAAAATCGGGCCAATTGGAGGGCCGAAATTTGGAGGCGCACGGATTATTTTGTACCTTTGTACTCGCAAACAAGAAGCGGGAGGTCGGTCACCCGATGTAGTTGGCCGCAAAGTATCTAATACCATGTAAAACACACATTTTAAAATTATGGCAAAGATTTTGTATGAAGTAAAGCAGAACACTAACAGCGTATCGAGTGCATTTGGCAAGTGGTTCGCAATCATCAAGAACCTGGAAACGCTGAACACACGCAAGTTGGCTGCTCACATCTCGGAGCACGGCTCTATCTACACCCCCGACGTGGTGTACGGCGTGCTGGAGAAGTTCCGCTCGTGTCTCATCGAGATGCTGTTGGAGAGTAAGAAGGTGAAGATTGATGGCCTTGGCACATTCTACTGCACCTTGGAGAACCAGAAGAACGGCGCGGTGAAAAAGGATGAGTTTAACGTTGGCAAGCATCTGAAGGCGCTGCACATCCGATTCCTGCCCGAGCAGGCTGCCGAGGAGAATATCTCGTCGAGGGAGTTCCTGAAGAAGGCCGAGTTTATCAACGTCGAGAGTCTGGTAAAGGGTGAGTCGGATGACCAGCCAGCTGGCGGCGGTGCGAGCGGTGGAAACACCTCTGGTAGCGGCAGCGGCCAGAACACCGGGGGCAACCAGGGTGGCGGCAGCCATGAGCCCATCGGCGACTAAGGGCTGGGGCGAAAGCCCCACCCTAACATTAAACATTCTTGCGTCCCTTCGGTAGCAAGCGCCACCCTACGGGATGTCGAGCGAAAGATTAAACATTCTTGGCGATGCCAAGCGGCAAAGCCGAGCGAAACATTAACTAAGAATCAAGGAGTTATGAGCAAGAAAGAAACGATTAAGTTTGTGGCGCAGCTGATAGCATCGATTGCTACGGCGATAATCACGGCGCTGGGCACAACCTCGTGCATGGGGTATTGAGCAAAAACAGGGGCCGAAAAGCGAAAGGCTTGGGGAGGGGAAACCGATGTTTCTCCTTCCCTGTTTTTTTAGATGTAAAACTCTGAAGGGTCGACCAGTCCGGCACGGATGGCGTACTTAATGAGTTCGTGGGCCGTGTTGATGCCCAGTTTGCGGAAGATATTCTTGCGGTGGGTGGTGATGGTGTGGATGCTCGAAAAACGCTCTTCGGCTATCTCCTTGGTGGTCTTGCCCTGTGCGATGGCTTTCACGATCTCAGCCTCGGTGGCCGTCAGGATGTCGGGCTTCTCTTCATCCTGCTGCTGACTGATGATGACTTCGAGCGCACGCTGACTGATAAAACGCTGATGGTGACTTACAGCGTGCAGGGCATCGCGCACGTCCTTCATCGGTCCGTCTTTAAATACTATACTGAACTGATGTGATGAGTAGATTACGCGACGCAGGAATTGAGGCGTCAGCTCATCGCTGATGAGCAGCCATTGCGATAAGGCAAAGCGTTCGCTTACAATCAGCAACTGGTCTTCGTCGGCAAAATCAAACAGGGTATAGTCGAGTATAACCACAGCATGCTCGTGCTCCTTTAGCTTGGCAACCAGACTTGTTTTGTCTGATGCTCGGTATATCTGGTTCTCGTCGTTCTGCTTGAGCAGACTTTCGATTGCAAACCTTGTTATTTCCTGATTATCTGCTATAATATACTTTGCCATAACTGTTCAGATTTTGGGTGCAAAGATACAAAGAATAGATATAACCTCCAAATATCTGGCGATATTTAGATAATATATCTATAAACGTGGCGTTAATTGATGTTTTTTGCTAGATTCGAAGCCTGTTTGCCTATTTCGTAGAATAATATTCTATATCTTCTATCACCAGACCTGCCAACATAAAACCAAAGATAGCGGTGATATGAGCAAGCGTACCATTGATCTGGGCTTTAGAAGAGCACCACTCGTGGTTCAACAGACTCTTGTCGCCTGGACCATTCTGGGCTTTGGGGCACATGCACTTCTCGGTGCCACAGGTGGCATTATGCCCCCGGTTCTCCAGCAGTTCGTCGCTATAAACGCACTGGAACTTTCGCTTAGGGAATTGCTTCTGCGACTTAAATTTCTTTCTAAGTGCGCGGGCTAGTGGATCGCCCTGTACCTTCCAGAACTCTGTAACTTTGATGCGTGTGGGGTCCAGCTTCAAGGCAGCTCCCATTGATGAGAACAGTTTGGCATTAGTACGACAAGCCAGGAGAATAAGCGCGGCCTTATCTTTCAGCGAATCGATGGCATCTATGATGTAATCGTAAGTATCAAGTGCAAAGTCATCTGCATTCTCTGCCGTGAAAATCTTTTGTAGGGCATTAATCTCTACTGAAGGGTTGATTGTTAGCAAACGCTCTTTCAGTGCATCCACCTTCACCTGGCCGATGGTTTTAGTAGTAGCCATCAGCTGGCGGTTGATGTTGGTGATACAAACACGGTCGCTGTCAACAATCGTCAAATGCCTGATACCACTACGTACCAGACTCTCTGCGCACCATGAACCAACACCTCCCACGCCAAAGATAATCACCCTTTTCTGGGCGATGCGCTCCATAGATTCATTGCCTAAAAGCAGCTCGGAGCGACGGAATATTGCATCTTGTATTGCCATCTTTTTTAATTTGGCTGCAAAGGTACGATAAAGTGCGTAATTATCCAAATTTATAATGAAAAATCAGTGTGTTAACGCCGATAATTAGGGATGATATTTGGTTAATTATTTTAATTATTGTATCTTTGCACTCGATATGAAAAGAACATTAATTTGGATAGGGGCACTTGTTGTTGGTGCGTTATTAGGTTTTCTTGGGCTTAATTGGCTCGATGTTGTGATGAACTTGGTAGCAACGGTTTATACCCGATTGTTCCAATTGCTGGCTGTACCTACGATAGTGTTGGCAGTCATCACTACTTTTGCCACCTTTGGGGCAAAGGGGTCAAAGCGTATCTTCGGTCATACGCTCACCTATACGTTACTTACCACAATTGCTGCAGCTGCTGTGGGCGCCGTACTCTATTTGTTGATAGCTCCAGGTAATCTGCCTGCCGAGGTGGTTGATAGTAGCTCAAAGGTATCAGACATCGGCCCGCAGCTAACCTATACCGAGCATATCATCAGCATCATTCCTAACAATATCGTAAAGCCATTCTTTGATGGTAATGTGCTTTCACTGTTGTTGTTAGCCTTTGCCATAGGCTTTGGACTATCGAAATTGCCAGAGTCAGAAAATAAGGCTGTGTTGATCAAAGGCTTGCAGGGGCTTCAGGAACTTTTGTTTTTGTTGATACGTGGACTGATCTGGACTTTGCCATTAGGCATTGTTGCTTTCTCGGCCCAGTTGTCGGCGCAGGTATCAGCAGGTATTGTAGCCGATTCTATTGGCAAGTATGTGCTGGTAGTGCTGGGTGGCAATGTTATTCAGTTCTTTGTGGTGCTGCCCTTGTTCCTGATGGCGCGCGGGTTGAACCCCATTCATGTGCTCAGTAAGATGATGCCAGCTGTACTGATGGCACTCTTTACCAAGAGTAGTGCTGCAACCCTGCCTGTTACTATGGACACAGCCGAAAACCGTTTGGGTATCAGTCCTAAGATTGCTCGCTTTGTATTACCTATATGTACTACCATTAACATGAATGGATGTGCCGCCTTTATTCTTGTAACATCGCTATTTGTGATGCAGAATGGTGGCATCCCACTTACATGGAGTACCATTCTGCTTTGGATACTTGTGTCGGTTGTATCGGCCATTGGTAATGCTGGAGTGCCAATGGGGTGCTATTTTCTTACCCTATCGCTCATGTCGGGAATAGGTGCCCCAATTGCTGTCTTGGGTATTATTCTGCCTATCTATACCATTATTGATATGGTTGAGACAGCCGAGAACGTATGGTCAGACTCGTGCGTCTCTGCAATGGTAAACCATGATTTGAATAAAAATTGTTCATCTCTCCTATAATCTGCTGAAAAGCCTTTGTACACAGACGTTTCGAGGGGGAGAGATGCGAAAAATCTCTCATCTTCCAGATTCCCTGTGTTTATGCGGGTTTCGAGAGATTTTGTGAGAGATGAGAGATTTTTTTGCAAAAGCTGAAAAAAACGTCAGCTAAGATCGCAACTTTCGCCATCTAAAGTGCGAATTTTATTCCCAACTAGGGAACGTTTTGTCCCCAACGTGGGAATATTTTGTTCCCAACGTGGGAATATCACGTTCCAATAATGGGAATTTATTTTGATACTTTTGTGGCGGATGTAGTTGCATCCACTTTCTTGGGATTTTCTTTCACCTCTTTGGCCTCGTATTTGATCTTCTCGAAGCCTTTGATGATGTCGGCTACGGTCGTCTTGTCGGCATCGTACTCGATGGTGACAGTTTTTGTATCAAGATCGGTCTTGATGCTTTTAACGCCCTTTTCAAAACGGATATTTTCCTTAATCTTCTTCTCACAGTTGTTGCAGTGCATCTGTGGGTTGGTGGTGAGTACCACAGTTTTGATGTCCTTTGCAAAGCAAGCGCTTGCGAATGCTAATGCGACGAATAATACTTTTGTTCTCATAATGCTTTATATTTTAATCCAATTTAATCTTATACCTATATAATAGATGGCACCGTGCATGGGACCCCATACCATCGTGGCATCAAAGTCCTGCCCCCAGGGATCGCTGGCGGCAATGATAGGATTCTGCTGTCGGCGACCTGTGATGTTCTCACCACCTGCATAGATGCTCCAATGGCGGAAGAATCGGGTTACTTGTGCGTTCAGCTGCTCGTAGCCCTTATAACTGCTCTCCCAAGCAGACTGTCCGTTGGTGGTAGTGTAAGCGTCGGGCATACGTCCGCCACCATTCAGTTGTAGCGTAGCATCAAACTGCCACTTGCCTAAGCCTGGCTTAAACTGGGCTGTGATAAGCCCTTTGTAGCGGTTGGTGAGCGGCTTTTCGCGTAGCACACCGCTATATGTTGATTTTACGTTGTTGCGACGATAGGTGGCTGTCATAGTAAAGCCATCGAATAGCGGGTATGTAGCTTCTATCTGCCAGGTGTGTGAGTAGCTGTCGCCTGCCAGGTTGGTGAAGTGTATCGCATGGGGATTACTATCCATATCTACCAGCAACTGGTGCTGGAATGTGGTATAATAATACTCGGCATTAAGCTCCAGCTTGCGTTCGCCAATAGGGATGCTGAGTGCTGCACTCAAACCATAGTTCCATGCCTCTTCCTGGTCGAGATCGTTATCGATGATGATCTGTCGACTGCTGGCCAGCAGGTTGTTGTACTCGGCCATCACATGATTGGTGCGATAGCCTTTCCCGATAGAACCACGCAGCGTTAGAATATCGTTTGGTGAGTACTTCAGGTGCATGCGTGGTGTTAGGAAACCGCCATAAAGGTTGCTATGGTCCCAACGCAGTCCTCCCATCAACGTAAACTGCTCGCCTATCTTATAAGTATATTGGGCGTAGATGCCAGGTGTTGTTTCGTCGATATCAAAACGGTCGTGATTCAGACTAATACCAGTAGAAATACTATGATGCTCATCAAAATCTGTTTCAAACATCAACGAGGCATATCCATTGCGCTGGTCGGTATTGTATTGTTTATGACCATAGAGTGCATCCTGATGATGCAGCGAGCCCGAAAGAATCAGGGCGATGTTCGAACCATGTTCTGGGTCGATGATAAAGGCATTCTTGGTAAAAGCCTCGTAGCGTTCGTTGGTGATGTCGATAGTATAGGGGTGAGAGGTGTTAGTGTGATGACCGATCTGTCCTCCCTCACGATGTTCTTTCAGCCCCTTGATGGCTGCCTGGAAGATATAACCGTCGCTCATGTAGGCCCAACGGCTCATCAGCGAGCCTTGGCGTACTTTCGGCATATCCACAAAGCCATCGTTATTTTCGTCGTGTGCCTTGTCGAGTAGCTCGTAGTGCCCTAACAGGGCTGTGCTCCAGCGATTTGAGAGTTTGAGGTTTGCACCAAGGTTGGCTTCCACTTTTCCCTTGGTATTATAATATAGGTTCGCGTCGGCAAAAGGTGTGGCCTGCGGTTTCTTAAACTCTACGTTAATCTGACCGGTTATCGATTCGTAGCCGTTCTTTACCGACGAGGCTCCTTTTGATACCTGGATACTCTGCATCCAGGGGCCTGGGATATAACCTAACGAGTAGGGGGCTGCAGCACCGCGATAATTTGGTATGTTCTCCGTTAGCATCTGCACATAGGTGCCGCTCAGTCCCAACAGCTTAATCTGCTGCGCACCGGTTGCCGCATCGGCATAGTTCACATCTACCGATGGATTGGTTGTAAAACTCTCGCCTAAGTTACAGCAGGCAGCGCGTAGCAAATCGCCACTGCCAATAAAGTCTGTATTGGCTAATCCTCTTGTCTTGGCATGTTGATGACCATGGGCCATCACGTGCACCTCTTGCAGACGCTCGCCTTCGAGCATCTGCAGGGTGTCTGTGCTTATGGCGCTTTGTCCATAAACTCCACAAGTTGCCACAAATGTGGCTATCAGTCCAGTATAGTGTCGTTTATTCTTCATTTCGGGTGCAAAGTTATGTATAAAAAATGAATCAAATGCGCATTATATCTTTATTAACTATCGAAATACCAATATCATGGTATATGGAATGCCATAGGGTAGGGATTGTGGGGATGGAGAAAACGCCGTACCTTTGCACCCAGAAACATTAATTAATTATTTAAAGGGTTATAAAGGTATGAAAAGAACAATGCGAATGCGTATGCGAGAGAACTGTTGTCGCCAGATGATGATGACAATGATGATGAAGGAGGGTATATATATAATAGGTATAAACAAAATTAAAAAGAAGCAATATGAAAAAGATAGCATTAACAATAGCAGTATTATTCAGTATCAGCATCAGCAATATTTGGGCTGAAGGTAACGGTGTGAACGATGTCAACGAAGTTAAGGGCACCAACAATACAACCGTACGCACCATTAAGGCGCCACGCTTTGCGCGTCCATTGGTCGAAAAGTGGATTAAAGAATACGCAAAAACACAACCAGGCGTAGAGTTCCAGATTGCAAAGGGACAAGGTAATTCCGACCTGAATGTAGTACTTGATGATAAAAACTTTAGCCAGATTGTTTATTTCGGAGAGACAGCCGTGCTGCCTATCACCGCACGTAGCTCTGAGGCAGCCCGACTGCTCGAAGGTAAACACTTGAACAACAAGAAACTAAAGCAGCTTTATTTCCTGAATGAGGATTTTGACGAGGAAGTAAGGAAAAACAAGGTTTTCGAATCTATTACGGTCTATAGCGGTAGCAATGCCACCTCGGTAGCTTCGTCGTTCGCTCACAATTTTGGCGAGGAGAGCAGCAGTTTCCGTGGCAAGCGCATCTCGGGCGACGATTTGTTTCTGAATGCTGCCCTGCAGAAGGACCCCCTCGGCGTATCGTTCAACGCGCTGCCTAACATCTTCGATCTGGAGAGCCGCCATCTCAAGAGCGACATCTCGCTGGTGGGTCTGGATGTGAAGAAAGACGTGGCCGACAGTTTCAGCAATAACGGCACACTCGACGAACTGCTTGCTGCACTCGAGAATGGTAAGGAGTCAGAAGTTGCTATCGAGAAGGTGGGCATCAGTGTGAACAATGCCGACGACGAAGTGAACAAGTTTCTGGAGTGGGTGCTGGCACAGGGCACCAAGTACAACCACGAATATGGATTGTTGAATCTTAAATAAATAGTAGTATTAGTCTTATGGGAAAAAGATTGTTAGTTGCAACGCTTGTTGCAATAGGGCCCTTAGTGGCCTTTGCGCAGAACCTGATTACCGGACACATCACAGACGTTCGCACCGGCGAGCCGCTGATAGGAGCTTCGGTGATTGTAAAATCAGAAAAGGGTAGAGGTGTAGTGACCGATGTGGATGGTAACTTTAAGCTTGAGACAAAGGTAGAAGCCCCACTGACCCTGAAAGTAGAATACGTAGGCTATCGTGCCCTCGATGTAGATGTTTACGATTTCGATGAGCCAGTAGAGATAGCCCTGATTGATAACTCGAACCGTCTGGACGAGGTGGTAGTAGTAGGTTATGGTGTACAGAAGCGTAAGCAGCTTACTGGTGCTGTAACTACCGTAAAGAATGATGAGTTGCTTAATACCTCAACCTCGTTCGATAACATCCTGGGTGGTGCCGTTGCCGGTCTTGATGCTACTGCATCATCTGGTCAGCCAGGTGCATCGGTCAATATCCGCATCCGTGGCGGTAACTCCATCAATGCCGGCAATGAGCCGCTGTATGTCATCGACGGTGTGCTGCTGTACAACAGTAGTTCGGCCACTAATGCCGGCAATAGCGTGGCTGGTACAAACTTTAATCCTTTGGCCTCAATCAACCCATCCGACATCGAGTCGATCGAGGTGCTGAAGGATGTATCGGCCTCGGCTATCTATGGTTCGCGTGGTGCCAATGGTGTAATAATCGTAACCACCAAGAGTGGTAAACATGGTAAGGTTAAGGTGGATTACGGTTATTCTATTGGCGTATCGTCGGTCCGTAAGCGTTTGGATGTGCTCAACGCTGAGCAGTGGGGCGAGTTATATCTGGAGTTGGCAACCGATGCCCAAAAGAAAGCTTCGGGTGTTACACCTGAGTTGGTTAAGACTTGGGGCGAGGGCACCGATTGGCAGGATGCTTTGTTCCGTACTGCTACCACCCAGCAGCACCAGGTATCGGTAAGTGGTGGTTC
>JAEEGJ010026941.1_pt1 | contig 11599 bp, 13 predicted proteins | sample 8958761 | NCBI WGS metagenome assembly JAEEGJ01 (sample SAMN16246546, study PRJNA631951) | gut metagenome | biome: gut microbiome; feature: rumen; material: RS-attached | host: Bos | place: Iran: Karaj | collected 2018-10
TATTTTTAAAGAAGAACTTAGTAGATTTACTAATGAAAATGTAAGAAAAAGTGCTGAATATGTTTTAGAACAGCTTCCAGACTATTTTTACACTGTTCCAGCTTCTTCAACAGGTAAATATCATCCATCTTTTTCTCTAGGAGAAGGTGGACTTGTAAGACATGTTAAAGCTGCAATGATAATACTAGAAGAAATGTTTCAAAATGAAGTATTCTGCTCATGTGATGAATATAAGAAAGATTTAATAAGAATGGCTTTACTTCTTCATGATGGATTTAAACATGGTTTAGTAGGTACTGGTTATACAGTAGTTGAACATCCTGTTATTATGGCTGACTACTTAGTAGAAAATAAAGATAAATTATTTATAAGTGAAGACGATGCTAAGTTTGTAGCAAGTCTTATTAGATGTCATATGGGTCCATGGAATAAAGATCGTTTTGGTAAAGTGATAATGCCTGTACCTAAAACTGAAGAAGAAAAACTAGTACACTTATGTGATTATATTGCTTCAAGAAAATGTATTGAAATAAAGGTTAAGTGATCATAATGTATAGTTTAGAAGATAGAGATAAGTTTTTTTATAATATTAGAGATAATGTTAAGAAGTCTAAGAGATTGATAGGTACATACCTAATAGGATCTTCATCTATTCGATTTAGAGATATATCCTCAGACTGTGACTTTATGATGGCATATAAAAAGAATGCTAAAGTAGAAGATGTAAGAAAAGAAATACTTTCCTTCTTTAATAAAAAAGATATTGGTTATATTATGGAAAGAAAATGGTCTGATACTATATGGGGAGTCTCTATTTACATGAAAAATGGATTAAGCTCTGATATATCTTTTGGACCTCTTGATGAATTAAAGATTAGATCTAATCAAATAGCTGTAGGAGTAGATACAAAAAATATGCTTAAGAAGCATATGGAAGAATATGTAAAAAGTGTTAAACCTAAAGAATTAGATTTAGATAATATTGGATGGAACTTTATGTACCTTCTTCGTAAGATTAGTATAGCTCTAGAAAGAAAGAATAATGTATATGCCTATCAGCTTCTAAATGATGCTAGATTAGAAGTAATGAATCTAGAGGGTCATCATGAAAAAATGAAGATGCATGAGTTTAAAGCATATAATGAACTAGATAAAAATTTTTTAAAAAAGATAAATAAGACTATACCTAGAAATATGAGTTCAAGAGAAATAAAAAGATGCTCTAAAGCACTCCTTAATATATTTAATAGTCTACCTTTTAAATTTGATAAAAACTTATCATTTTTATTATTTTTATAAAAACCTTATAAATAGTTATAAGGTTTTTTCTTTTAATGGTATAATATATATAGATGATTTATTATAATATATAAAGGTAAGAAAATCGCAAGAATGTAATATAAGTGTAAAATGAGGTATAAAAAATGAAGAACAAGACGTTTATAGGTATTTTTTTGGGAATAATTTTTAGTGTTTTTGTATTTGTTCCTTTAAAAGAAGTATTAATTAGATTACATATTACTGATTATTATAGAAGTGATAACTGGCAGCTAGTAAGTAAAACTAGTGATCCTATTTATGATAAAGTAATGACTTTAGAATCATTTATTAGTAATAGATATAATAACTATTTTCCTTTTTATAATAGTATTAATTCTCTATACTATAATTCTATTATTAATGTTGATGGATTATTATTTAATAATATCTATTTAAAAGATAATAATGATAAAGAACATCTTTTCTATAATGATAAAGATAATTTCTATTTTTTAGTAAATCATTATTCTATAGAAGAACTTGATAATAGACTTAATAATCAAATTAAGTTTTATAACGATATTAATGATAAATATCCTAATATTAAACTTGGTATATATCTTCCAGCTAGGTATGATAGTTTAAGAGATGTAAATATAAAAGGTTCTTATGATAGTATTACTAAATTTATGAATGGTCTTAATGATGATATTAAGTTGGGTGTATTTGATTTAAATAAGGATGATTATTTAAATTACTATTACAAGACAGACCATCATTATAATTCTTTAGGAGCTGAACTTGTATATAAAGATATACTAAATATGTATGGACTAAGTAACAAGCTTAATATTACTCATAAGGACGTTAAAACTCCTTATTATGGATCTCACGCTAAAAGTACACTTATGACAAGAACTAGTGATACATTAACAGCAATGGATATAGATAATAACTTTAAAGTAAATATCGAAGATAAAACATTTAAACCACTAGAAGTAACTGATAGAAAAAATAAATTCTATGATTATTATGTAGGATACTTCTCTGGTATGTTTGATGAAGTAATATATGAAAATAATACTCATTACTTTAGGAATCTTCTTATAATAGGAGACTCTCTATCATGGCAAATAGATTACTTACTTGCTACTAATTTTGATAAAACTTATGTAGTAAATACTAAGTATGGTAAATGGCTTAAAGAAGATTTAGTACTTAGTGATTATATAGAGAAAAATAATATTACACATATCTTATTTTTAAGAGAAACTAAAAATCTAATATTTGATGCAGATAACTTTAAACTAGATAAGAAGGTGATTAGATAATGGTATTTTCTTCAGTAATATTTTTGTTCTTATTTTTACCTTTTTTTCTAATATGTTACTTTCTATGCAAGGATAATAAGAAAAGAAATTTAGTATTATTAATATTCTCACTAGGATTTTATGCTTGGGGTGAACCATATTATATCTTTTTAATGTTATTAATGCTTTTTGTAAACTACTACTTTACAAAGAAAATGGGTAAAGATAAAAAGACATTAATTTCATTAATAGTATTTAATTTACTAGTATTATTTTCATTTAAATATTTAAACTTCTTTATAGATAATATAAATGGATTATTTAGTTTAAATATTAAGAATGTAAATTTAAGTCTTCCTATAGGTATATCTTTTTATACATTCCAGGCTTTATCTTATGTAGTAGATGTATATAAAGGAAAAGTAAAAGCACAAAAATCATTTATTAATTTAGGATGTTATATATGTGCTTTCCCTCAGCTTATAGCTGGCCCTATTGTAAGATATACCGATATTGAAAAAGAAATAACTGGAAGAAAAACTAATATGGATGACTTTGCTGATGGCATAAGAAGGTTCATTATTGGTTTATCTAAGAAAGTTTTAATTGCTAATAACGTAGCATATATTTGTGATGTAATATTTGCCGAAGGAATAGTAGAAGGCGGAGTTATTGGTATGGTAATAGCAATACTATCATATACACTTCAAATCTATTTCGATTTTAGTGGATACTCTGATATGGCTATAGGACTTGGTAGAATGCTTGGATTCCACTATAATGAAAACTTTAATCTTCCATATATGGCTGAAAGTGTTACTGACTTTTGGAGAAGATGGCATATATCTTTATCATCATTCTTTAAAGATTATGTATATATTCCATTAGGAGGAAATAAAGGTGGTACTTTTAAACATATTAGAAATATTCTAATTGTTTGGATGTTAACAGGACTTTGGCATGGTAATTCATGGAACTTTATAATATGGGGATTATATTACGGAATAATTCTTTTAATAGAAAAGTATTTTGTTAAAGATAACTTTAATAAAGTTTTCCACCGTATAATTACAATTTTTATTATATGTATAGGATGGTTAATATTTAGAGAAACTAATTTTAATGATCTAAGTTTATCATTTAAGACTTTATTTGGTGTATATGGAATAGGTAATATAAAATACTTATATTATTTAGGAATATTCTCATTTAGATTTATATTAAGTTTTATCTTTGGAATTATTTTATCCACAGACTTAGTAAAGATAAAAGATGGATTATATAAAGATATATTATTAATTATATTATTTATTTTATCTATTATTATGGTAGTAGTAAGTTCTTATAATCCATTTATTTACTTTAAATTTTAATAATAAAAAAGTTTAGATAAATCTAAACTTTTTTATTTTTTTAAAAAATTTTTAAAAAAGGTGTTGACAAAAGAAACCCTTTTTAATAAAATGTTATTAAGAGAAGAGGAAACCACTTCTCAAATATAAAATCATTTGTTATTAACAAACTGATAGTAAGAGCAAGTTAACTTGCTAATTATTTATAATTTATGTTATTAACAAAATGATAAAAAGAAAGAGGATGATTATATGAACATGAAAATTGATAAGAAAGGACTTAGAACAATACTTCAAAATTTTTATAACAAACATGATGAAATGGGTGAAACTAGAATTGAATTTAGAAAAGAATTAGCTGGTTATACTAATCAGGAGTATGAAACAGTAAGAACTTACAAAGTAACTAAGAAAAAAATGCTTGGTCAAGTATTTACTTATGAAAGAGAAGTTGAAAAAGAAGAAATAAGAACTATTCTAAATCAAGTATTTGAAAATGAAGGAATCATCTTCGAAGACTTTGATTATGATATTGATATTAATTATGTTACTACAGGATATGGACTTGGAGAACATACAGAAGCAAAAAGAGTATTTAAAGGTATCGAGGCCAATGTGGATTATATTAATGAATTTCAAACTAAAGGTACAGAGTACGTAAGATGATAAAGAAAACTTTTAAATATAACTATGATTGGTACTCGTGTTAAATAATATATATTTATTAAATAATTAGAAAGAAGGATTTATATGAGTAAAATTTTATATACGATAGATATGAATAATGGATTTGTTAACTTTGGACCTATGGCAAATCCAGAATATAATAAGTTGGTTCCAGAACAAGTAAAGTTAATTAATAAGTTTATTAATGAAGGAGAATATGTAAATTTTATATTAGAAGGGCATGATCAAAATGCTAGAGAATTTAAAACTTATCCTCCACACTGCATTATGGGTACTGAGGAAGCTGAGTTAATACCAGAACTTAAACCTTATGAAAAATATGAAAAAGCTAATAAGTTCTATAAAAATAGTATTAACGGAATGCTTAATCCTAGTGTTCAAGAACAGATAAGAAGACTTAAAGATTTAAAAGAAATTGTAATTCAAGGTGTATGTGCAGATCTATGTGTTATGGATTTTGCTAGAACAAGCGCAAGATTCTTAGATGAGATTAATAGTGATGCAAGAATATTTGTAGTAAAAAATGCAATTGATACATTTCATGCTAGAGGTCATGATAGAGATGAATGGTTATACATAGCTGCTAAAGTTATGGGGCAAGCTGGTATTGAATTTGTAAGAGATACAGAAGATTTAGAAAATGTTGAAAAAGGATATGGATATTATAAAGGTGGTAATTATGGAAAATAAAACTTTAATGACAGATTTTTATGAATTAACAATGGCTCAAACATATTTTGATGAAGGAGATAAAGATGAAGTAATGTACTTTGATATCTTCTTTAGACAAAATCCTATGAATGGTGGATATACAGTTGCAGCTGGTTTAGATGAAATGATTGAATATGTTAAAAACTTTAAATTTGATGAAGAAAATATTAATTATTTAAGATCACTTGGAACATTTAGTGAAGAGTTCTTAAATTACTTAAAAGATTTAAAGTTTACAGGTGATATCTATGCTATTCCAGATGGTACTCCAGTATTCCCTAATGAACCAGTTATTACTGTTAGAGCAAAAGCAGTAGAAGCACAAATTTTAGAAACAGCATTACTTGCTTGCTTCAATCATGCATCACTTGTTGCAACATCAGCAAAAAGAATTACTGATGAAGCAGTAATTGATGGTAAAAAAATTCCTGTTATGGAATTTGGTGCTAGAAGAGCAAGAGGTATTGATTCAGCAATGGAAGCTTCTAAATATGGTGTTATGGGAGGATGCGTAGCAACAAGTAATACACTTGCTGGATATAAATATAATCTTCCAGTATCTGGAACTATGGCACACTCACTTGTAACTAACTCTGAAAATGAATATGAAGCATTCTTAAAATATGCTAAATCTAATCCAGATAACTGCATTTTCTTAGTTGATACATATGATACTTTAAGAAGTGGTATTCCTGCTGCTATTAGAGTTGCAAATGACTATTTAATTCCAAATGGATATAAATTTAAAGGAATCAGAATTGATTCAGGAGACCTTGCTTACTTATCAAAAGAAGCTAGAAAACTATTAGATGCAGCTGGATTTACTGATACTAAGATTTGCTTATCAAATGGTTTAAATGAATATACAATTAGAGATCTTGTTAAAGAAGGAGCTAAATTTGATTCACTTGGTGTAGGTGATAACATTTCTGCAAGTAAAGAAAGACTTGGAGGAGTATATAAATTAGTAGCAATTGAAAATCAAGGCAATTTAATTCCAAAGATTAAAGTAAGTGAAGATACAATTAAAACTATTAATCCTGGATATAAGAAAGTATATAGATTCTATGATAAGAAAACAGGATATGCTTTAGGAGATGTCATTGCTTTAAGTGATGAACTAATTCCTAAAGATAAATATACTTTAATTAGTCCTACTGAAGAATGGAAAACTACTACTATCAGTAATTATGATATTAGAGAGTTACAAGTACCTATCTTCAAAGATGGTGAGTTAGTATATACTAATCCTACTATTAAAGAAAGAAAAGACTTTTGTGATAAAGAAATGGAAACTTTATATCCAGAAGTAAGAAGAATTATTAATCCTCATATCTACTATGTAGATTTAACTTTAAAATTATTAAATTTAAAGAAACAGTTAATCTTAGATACTAGAAAGACTAAAGAAGATGGATTCCAAAAAGTTAAAGAAGCTAAAGAAAATAATTAAAGATTTTCAAATATCTAGTCAGGAGGGAACTAATCCTAGTTTTATTAAAACAAAAGCTTATAATTTTACCTTAAATAATGGTTTTAAACTAAGTAGAGAAAAGATTATTAAAGGTAATAAAGATGGTTCTGCAGTAATTATTATTCCTTATATAAATGATAATTTATTACTTGTTATAGAACCAAGAGTATTTACTAAAACAGGAGTTGGGATTAGTTTTCCTGCTGGATATATTGAAGAAGGTGAAAAACCAGTAGAAGCAGCTTTAAGAGAGCTAAAAGAAGAAACAGGATTAGTACCAGAAAAACTTGTAGAAGTAGATAGTTTTTATCAAGATGAAGGATGTTCGGAAGCGTTTAATCATATATTTATAGCTTGTAACTGTAAAAGAGTATCTAAGCAAAATCTAGATAGAGACGAATATATTGAGTATATGGAATTTACATTAGATGAAGTATTAGAACTTGAGGATAAAGGGTTAATAAATAGTGCTAATACAAAACTAGCACTTTCCAAAATAAAAAGAAGGTAATAATATGAAATATAGTATAGGAATGTATGGAGGTAAGTTTATGCCTTTTCATAAAGGTCATAGATACTGTGTTGAGACGGCTTCTTTAGAATGTGAAAAGGTATATGTAATACTTTTTTATGGAGGATCTGATGAAATAGAAATACTTAAAAATAATAAAGAAGAATATTTATCAGTAGAATCTAGAAAAGAAAAAGTAATAGAGCTTACTAAGAATTATCCTAATACAATTCCAGTTTTTATAGATGTATCTAGTTGTAAAAATGTTGATGGATCTGAAGACTGGGATGCTGAAACACCGCTAGTAAGAGATGTACTTGGTAATAAACTTGATGCTGTATATAGTAGTGAAGAAAGTTATGGAATATACTTTGAAAGAGCTTATCCAGAAGCATTTCATAGACTAGTAGATGTTAAAAGAATACATTATCCTATAAGTGGAACATTAATAAGAAATATGGAAAGAAAAGAGGAGAGAAATGAATGGATGGTTTAAATAATTTAAAAAAGAGTTTTAAACAGTTAAAGTGGTATGAAATATTAATGATTGTTATTATGGTATTTATAGCAGGACTTGCAGTATATAAAGCACTTGTTAATCCTGCTAGTACTACTAATCCACTTTGGCTTACACTTGTTAACTTTGTTAGTGCAGTATGTGGTATTATTTGTATATTCTTCTGTGCTAAAGCAAATGTATCAAACTTTGTATTTGGTCTTGTAAATACAATAGTTTATGCTATATACTTAATTTACTACAAGATATACGGAACATTTTTCCTAGAAGTACTTTTCTACTTACCAATGAATATAGCTTCTTGGATAAACTGGGCTAGACATAGAGATAAAAAACTTACTGAAAAAACAATGAGTAAACGTTTAACACTTACTCAAAATATTATAAGTGTTGTATTTGTAGGTATTACTACTTTTGTTACATATATGATTTTAAAAAGATGTGGAGGTACAGTAGCACTACTTGATGCTTTAACTGTTGCAATTGGTATAGTTGCTACTATCTTAGAATTATATAGATTTGCTGAACAATATGTTTGGTGGATTATTACAGATATTATTGCAGTAACAATGTATATAGTACATTTTGATACAGTATATTTAACAAAGAAAACAATTTATTTAATAATGGCAATTATCGGTTTAAAAAACTGGATTACACTTAATAAAGAAAGGAATAAGAATAATGAATAATTTTAATGCTAAAGAAGTTAAAATAGAACTTCTAAAATGGGTAAGAGAATGGTTTAAAGAAAATGGTAATGGTTGTAAAGCAGTTATAGGTATCTCAGGAGGAAAAGATTCTACTGTTACTGCTGCTTTATGTAAGGAAGCTCTTGGTAAAGATATGGTGTTTGGTGTACTAATGCCTAATGGAGTACAAAAAGATATTAGTGATTCTATTAGAGTATGTGAATTTCTTGGTATACCAAATGTAACTATTAATATAGAAGATGCAGTAAATGCAGAAATTAGTAATACTTTAAATAGTTTAAAAACTCTTGGTATAAATGAACTAAGTAATCAAACTCTAGTTAATTTACCACCAAGAATTCGTATGGCTACACTTTATGCTGTTAGTCAAACAGTAAATGGTAGAGTTATTAATACATGTAATTTATCAGAAGACTGGGTAGGATATTCTACTAGATATGGTGATTCAGCTGGAGATGTAGCACCACTTGCTAATCTTACAGTTGATGAAGTAAGAAAACTTGGTATTGAACTAGGTCTTCCACATGATTTAGTTTATAAAACTCCAAGTGATGGTTTATGTGGTAAAACCGATGAAGATAATCTAGGATTTACTTATGAAGTACTTGATAAATACTTAAGAACAGGTATTTGTGAAGATAAAGAAATAAAAGAAAAGATTGATCATAAACATAAAGTAAATGAATTCAAAATGAAGTTAATGCCTTCATTTAAATATGGAGAAGTTAAAATAGACAAGTAGGGATAGACATGAAATTAGGAGTATATATTGGTAGTTTTAATCCAGTTCATATAGGGCATATAAGTATAGTTAATTATTTACTAGATAATGGTATTGTAGATAAAGTACTTATAGTTCCTACAGTAGGATACTGGGATAAGACTAATATGGTAGATATTAAAGATCGTATTAATATGCTAAAATTTGTTGAAACAGAAAGTATTTTAGTAGATAGTATTCATAATGAAATATCTTATACATATGAACTTATGCGTAAGTTAAAAGAAGAATATGACAGTGAACTACACTTAATAATAGGTGCAGATAACTTAATTAGTTTTGATAAATGGAAAAACTATAAAGAATTACTTACATATAAGATTATTGTTATGAATAGAGATAATATTAGTATAGATTCTCTTACTTCCAAATATAATACTCCTAATTTTATTATCCTAAATGATTTTCCTCTTATAGATGTATCATCTACTAAAATAAGAGAAAATCTAAGTGATGAGTATTTGGATAAAAGGGTATATCAATATATTAAAGATAAAAATTTATATAGGTGATTTATGAGAAGTTTACAAGTAGTAACTCCTAATATGAAATGTATATATAACTGTCCATTTTGTATATCTAAAACACATATTCATGATAATGCATTTAAAGATAACTACTCTTTAAATAAGAAGTTTTGGAAAGATAATCTTGCTAAAGTTATAAAAGAAAATGATGATTTAAAATATGTTGTTATTACCGGAACTAATGAACCTATGCAAAGCATAGAGTGTGTTAAAGATATAATTAATATAGTGAGAAATGAAAGCCCTGATATTCAAATAGAAATACAAACTCACTATTATAAAGATAATGATATCTATAAAAATTTAGATGTCGTCGCATATTCTATTCCTTTTTATAATTTAACTAGTAATATAAAACCTAGTGGTAAAACTAATAGATATGTATTTATTTTAACCGATACATTTAATGATTATAGATTAAGTGATATACTAAAGATAACTCCAGATAACGTTTCACAAATTACTTTTAAAGTATTACAAAAAGGTAATGAAGCTAGTAAGGAAGTAAATGATTATATAAATAGTCATAGTATTTCTATAGATAGTTTAAATAAACTAAGAGAAGATATAAATTCTTATAATGGTAATTTATCTATTAGATTAGATGAAAATTGTATGGATACTACTAATAGATATAAAATATTTAGAGAAGATGGTTATTTATATAACGACTGGGAAGAGGAGAGTAAATCGTGTTAGGTGCAATAATAGGAGATATAGCAGGATCAATTTATGAAGTACTTGAAATTAACTATCAAGTAGAAAATGGTACTAATAGACCTTTTGAAGAAAGAACAAAAATACTTAATCAAGAAGTTCCTTTATTTACAAAAGACTCATCTTTTACAGATGATACTATTTTAACTTGTGCAATTTATGATGCTTTTAAAAATGGTAATAAAGACTATAATAAGTATTTAAAAGAATATGGTCTTAGAGAAGTAAATTTAGGTAAGGATAGATATGGTAGATCTAGATTTGGAAAAGGATTTGTAGACTGGCTTTATAGTGATAAAGAAGGTACAAGTTATGGTAATGGTGCTGCTATGAGAATAAGTCCTATAGGATATCTTTCTAACTCACTTGATGAAGTTATAAAAGAATCTTATAACGCTACTATTCCTTCTCATAATCATCCAGACTCTATTAAAGGAGCAGAAGCTGTTGCATCAGCAATTTTCCTACTAAATAATGGTAAATCTAAAGAAGAAGTAATAAAGCATATAAAAGACAATTACTACTGTTTAGATTATGATTTAGAAGTACTAGAACATGTTAATAAGTTCTCTGCTAAATCAAGTATTACAGTACCTCAAGCATTTTATATATTCAAAGTATCTACTGATTTTGAGGACTGCATAAGAAAAGCTATCTCAATAGGTGGAGATGCTGATACTATAGCATGTATTGCTGGATCACTTGCAGAAGCATGTTATGGAATTCCTGATAAAATAAAAGAAGAAGTAAAAGAATTTTTATCAGAAGATATATATAATTTAATAAAGGGTGATACATATGAAAAAAGTGGTAGAAAAACTAAAACTTTTGAATAAAACAATTGCTACTATGGAGTCTTGTACAGGCGGCGGAGTAGCAAATGCTATTACTAATATTCCAGGCTCAAGTGATGTACTAAAGTTTAGTGCAGTAACTTATTCTAATGAATATAAAATTAAAATGGGAGTAAGTGCTGATACTATAGAAAAATATACTGTATATAGTATGGAAGTAGCAAAAGAAATGAGTAAATGTATTT
>JAEEGJ010026943.1_pt1 | contig 11598 bp, 4 predicted proteins | sample 8958761 | NCBI WGS metagenome assembly JAEEGJ01 (sample SAMN16246546, study PRJNA631951) | gut metagenome | biome: gut microbiome; feature: rumen; material: RS-attached | host: Bos | place: Iran: Karaj | collected 2018-10
TGCAGGGTGGAGGCCGGGTCCACGTTGTCATCGACCTCGCCATTGATCAGGAAGAGCTTCCCTTCCAGCCGCCAGGCGTTGTCGACATTGGAACTCTCGCCGTACCAGGGTCCGACGGGATAGCCCATCCACTGCTCGTTCCACCAGATCTTGTCCATCCGGTTGTCGTGGCAGCCGCACAGGGCAACGCCCACCTTGTAGAACTCGGGATGGAACAGCAGGGCCGCCATCGCGTTCTGGCCACCGGCGGAATAACCGTAGATACCCACCTTGGAAAGGTCCATGTACTTGTATTTCTTCGCCGCGGCCTGCATCCACAGGATGCGGTCCGGGAAGCCGGCGTCCTTGAGGTTGCGCCAGGCCACGTCCTGGAAGGACTTGGACCGGTTGTCCGTGCCCATACCGTCGATGGTGACCACGATGAAGCCCAGCTCCAGGAGGCGGGAGAACCGCATCGGACCGTAGAAATCCTTCGTCACGTGGGAGTCGTGCGGGCCGGCGTAGATGTACTCCACCACCGGATACTTTTTCTTGGGATTGAACTTGAAGGGACGGTAGATGGTACCCCAGATGTCCGTGACGCCGTCACGTCCTTTGGCGCAGAACACCTCCGGCATCGTGAAGCCCTGCTTCAGGGCCTTGGAGATGTCCTGTTTCTGGACCTGGAGCAGGACGCGCCCGTCGGCGGCGGACCGGAGCACCGTGGTCGACGGCAGGTCCGGCCGGGAATAGTTGTCCACGAAAGCCGTGAAATCCTTGTTGAAGCTCACCACATGGTTCGCGTTCTCCGGGGTCAGGTCCGTCACCTTGCCCGTGGCGATGTCAATCTTGATGATGTGCTTGTTGTACGGGTCTTCGCCCGAAGCGGCGGCGAGGCCGTTGGCATAGGCGAGGATGAAGCCGCCCTCTTCGTCCACCTTGTGAATCTCGCGGACGTTCCATTCCCCGCGGGTGAGCTGGCGCATGGCCAGGGTATGCGTATCGATGATATACAGATGCCGCCAGTCGTCCCTTTCCGAAATCCAGAGGACATGCTTTCCGTCCTTGAACAGATAACGCCAGAGGTCGTAGTAATAGACGAACGTGCCGGTCTCTTCCTTCGCCAGGGTGCGGACTTTGCCGGTGGCGGCGTCCACGGCCGCGAGCTCATAGACCTGATGCCCGCGCTGGTTGTACTCGTAGGTGAAGAACTCCGAATCCGGGGCCCATTCGCCCAGCGTGAGGAAATACTGGTCGCGCGGGATGGTCCGGTCCAGGGCGACGGCCTTGCGGGCCTCCACGTCGAACAGGGCCGGGGTGCACTGCGGCAGCCGGTCGCCGGGCTTGGCATAGTCCAGCCAACGGTAGCGGGGCTGCACCTGGTCGTCGGGCCGGGACACGCGGAGCAGGATCTGGCGCTCCTTGAGCACCTCCTTCTTCAGGGCGGCGAGCTTCTTTCCGTCCGGCGACCACTGGATCTCCGAATAGGCCTCGCCGTCGGTCCCGTCGAAGCTCAGCTGGCAGGGTTCGGAACCATCGGCCATGGAAACCCAGACGTTGTTGTCCCGGACGAAGGCGACGAGCGCACTGTCCGGGGAGAAGCGCTTCACGTCGCGCTTGAAGGCGAACTGGCTTTCGTCGGACGGGTCGTAATAGCCCGGACGGGGCCGCTTCATGGCCTCCTTGAACTCGTCTTCGGAAATGGCGGTCTTCGTCGTCCCGGACACCTTGTACCAGACTTTGCCGGAAGGCTCGTTCGTCTCGAAGACGAACGTGTCCTCCCCCGTCCAGACGGGGCGGACAGAGCCGTAGTACAGGTCCGTACCGAACTTGGACGCAAATTCGGTGGCGCGATACGCCTGGTCGAAGTCCTGGGCTCCGGCGAAGAGGCCGGAGAGGAGCGCCGCAGCAGCGGCGAGGAAAAGCTTTCTTATCATAACGCGTTGATACACTTGATCACAAAATCATTCAGATTCCGGCCGACACTTTCACTTTGTACGGCCAGTGGCGGTCATTGCTGTTGTCGTCATCCCAAAGGTGGGTGATGTAAGTCGTCGGCGTACAGGCGATGACGGCCCATACGGCCTGGGCGCCGGCGGGAACCGTCCACTGGAGCGTGGCGGTGTTCCCCGTGGCGGCGGTGGCCATCGCGCTTTCGCTGTAGGTCCGGGTGGACCAGCCGTCTCCGAGGGAAACGAAACCGAGGGTCCAACCGGCCCGGGAGGCGTCGCCGCTCGCGTTGTAACCTTCTTCGTCGGGAAGGCCCGCGAAGTCCATCGTCAGTTCCTGGCCGGGCGCTGCGCTCAGCCGGATGAGGTTGAAGCCGGTCGCTTCCGGCGCCTTGGAAGGATCCACCTTCCACCAGCCGTCCCCCAGGTCGATTCCTTTCCAGGTGACCGCTCCCGCATGGCGGGCGCCCTCGGTGCGGATCTGCTTGAAATCCCAGGTGGCGACGCGGGCGGCATAGTCATAGACCTGGGCATTGAATTCGTCCAGGGTCAGGGAGAAGGCACTCATGTAGGATTCCAGGGAGTCTTTGGGCCTGCGGGCCGTATGCCACACCTTGGACACGGCGTCCAAGCCGTACTTGTCCACCCAGTAGTAGTGGAAGAAATAGCTGCCGTAGCGCATGTCCTCGTGGGCGAAATGCCGATGGCAGTTGTCGCAGAATTCAGTGAAATTGTAATTCGTGAAGGTCTCTTCCGGGCACATCTGAAAGGCCTGCCACTGGGCCGTCTGCTCCCAGAAAGTGCTGCCTCCCGGCCCCTGCCCGTAGCGGAAAGCCACCTGGTCGATGTCGGACGTCTTCCCGTTCAGTACCAGGTCACACGCGACCTGGTACTGGAAGGAGTGGCCGATCTCGTGGGCCACGGTGGAACGGCTGCTCGCCGCCTCGGGATTCACCCACAGGCATCCGGTGATGTTGTCGTCCGGACCGGAGCCGTAAGCCGCCCACTCCGTCTGGTGCCACAGGAAGACCTGGAACTTGTACTGGTCCAGATAGGACTTCTCGTCCGCGTCGAGACGGATGAACTTGAGGGCGTTCACATAATCGGCGTAGATCTCCTCGCACCAGTCCAGGAACGCTTTCGTATCCAGATGATAGGGACCGGACGCTTCGTCCGGCGACGTGGCGCCGTAATCCTTGTCCCAGAAAAGGATGAAATGCTCGCTCTGCCGGCTGCGCCCGAAATACCACAGGCTCTCCGGCCGGAGCGGGTCATAGAAGGTATTGGACACCGCCCATCCTCGTTCTTTCTTGTAGAACTCGGAGCCTAAGTGAATCTTGTCGTAGTCAGGGACATCCGCCGGCGTGAGGACCGGAGGCGTGCCGGGAGACACGGTCTCCTCCTGCTCACAGGAGAACACCAGCGCCAGTGAAAGCGCCGCAAGTGCGGATATCCACTTCTTCATCCCCCGCATGGCTTGGTCACGAACAAGAAAAAGAAAAGGGCCGATCCTGGCGGGTCGGCCCTGATTTCTGATTAAGCGCCCGCGTAACCCGGATTCTGCTTCAGGTTCGGATTGTCCTGCAGGATCCAGAGCGGAATCGGGAACAGCTGGTCGTGGGTGTCGTTGATGGCCGGCTTGTTGAACCAGTTCCGGTTGGAGAAGGTTCCGAAGCGGATCATCTGCGTACGGCGCTGGCACTCGAGGGCGAACTCCCAGCCCCACTCGTCATACATGCCACCCAGTTCCACCGGGTCGGTGTCGTGACCGGAGCGGATGATCTTGTCGTTGGCCTGGGACGCTTCCAGCTTGTCAGCGATGGGAGACCAGTCGTGGCTGCCATTGTACTTCTGGATGTCGGCATAGGTGAGGGCGCCCCACGGGACGAGGCCGTAGACCATCTTGGTGTCGGCCCGGAGCTCGGCGTCCGTGATGGGCGTGCTGACGGAACGGCTGCGGACGGCGTTCACGTAATCGGCCGCGCTCTGCTTGCCATGTTCTCCGCGCAGGATGCACTCCGCCGCGGTGTAGTAGGCTTCGGCCAGGCGGAAATACGGGAAGTCGTTATCCCAGTAATAGATGCCGTTCACATCCGGCTCGTACTTCTTCTGACGGAGACCGAAGTCGATGCTGGTGCAGTCCTGGCCCTCGCCGACACCGCTGTCGGCCGGGTTGCAGGAAACGGAAGGGAGGTAATTCAGGCAGGTCCAGACCAGCTTACCGTCGGCGGCGACCATCGGGCCATGGAACCAGGTGTCCTCCTTGCGGCGGTCACCCTCCTGGTAGGAGTTGTAGAACTGCGGGTTGCAGCAGTTGCCGCCCCAGCACTGGAAGCCCCAGCCGAAGTAATTCTTGGACACGGGAGGATACCATTTGCGGCACTGGGAGTGCGTCACGCCCTGCAGCTCGTCGTACACGACGGCGAAGATGACCTCGGTGTTGCTGGGCCCGAGATCCACGGCGAAATTTTCGGCATAGGTGGCGGAGAGGCGGTACGGGCTGTTCTCGATGATGTCCTCCGCGAGCTTGAGGGCTTTGTCGTAGGCCTTCACGCCGGCGTACACTTCCGCATTGAGATACACACGCATCAGCAGCATCTCGATACTCCAGTGATTCAGGGTGCTGTAAGTCTTCTCCTTGGTGACGGTTCCGGCGTTGATGACCTCGGTCAGTTCCTTGACGACGAACTCGTACACCTCCTTCCGGGTGCTCTGCGTGGGCACTTCCGTGGAGAACTTGGTCACGATCGGGACATTGCCGTGCTGGTCCAGCAACAGGGAGTACCAGAGGGCGCGAAGGGCGCGAAGCTCCGGGACGTACCGGGCACGGGTCTCCTCGGCGACAGGGATGTCTCCGGCCTCGATCTGGGTGAGGATCCGGTTGCAGAAGTTGATGGCCTCGAACGCGGTTTCATACGTGTTCGCAGGCTGCCATTCTTCATTGGACCAGGTATGGCGGTGCATGCGCTTGTAGGTGCCGCCGTCATCCCAACCGTTGGGACGGGTAGGCGTGATGATCACGTCCGCCGCTTCCTCCTGGGAGTCGAACAGCCCCTGCCAGCCCAGAATGTAAGAGAGGTTGCCGTAGCCGCTGGAAACCATGGAGGCGAGCTCATTGTCACCGAATTCGATGTTCTCGGTGATGATCTCGGAGAAAGCCTGCTCCTCCAGGTCGAAACATGCCGTGAACAGCATGGAGGAGGCGGCCAGAATACCTATTGCAGTAAATTTGATAGCTTTCATGATGGACTTCGTTGATTAGAAGGTGAGGTTGACACCGAAGGTGAAGGAACGGATGGTGGGGAACTTGTCGCGGTCGTCGGTACCGGGATCGAAGGCGCCGTCATCCCCGTAAACGGTACGGATTTCAGGATCCAGACCGGAGTAGGATGTGATCGTGGCCAGATTGCGGACGGAACCGTAGACACGGAGGGCCTTGAGAATCTTGGCGTTCTTGAAGCGGAGGTTGTAACCCAGGGTCACATTGTCGATCTTCCAGTAGTCCGCATCCTCGATATAGTAGCTCACATAACGCTGCGCATCGGAGATGACCGCGGTCTTGCCCGTCGGCTTGCCGGTGGTCATATCCACCACATTAATCTTGTCGAACGCGCTGTTCAGGACATTGTAGGCGATCGTCGGGTTGCCATAGAACAGCTTCTGGAAGTTCAGGGCCTGCGCGCCGAAGGCGCCGCGCATCGTGATGGCCAGGTCGAAGTTCCTGAAGCGGAAATTGTTGTTCCAGTTGGCAAAGGCATCCGGGACGCCGTTTCCGAGGATCTGCCAGTCGGAGGAGTTCGCATTCTCGGCATAGTCATAACCGGCGACCTTGCCGTCTTCGTCGAGGACCTCCACGACCCACTTGCCGGCTTCGTCCACACCCACGGACTTCAAGCCGAAGAAGTTGCCGATCGGCCAGCCTTCCTTCACGCGGTGCGTGGAGGTCTGGATGGGCTCTCCGGTATAACCGGTGTCGAAGTAATTCGTGGACAGGGAGAGTTCGGAACCCTTCGGAGGCGTGATGGAAATCAGGCGGTTCTGGTTGTAAGAGAAGGAAACGGAGGTGCTCCACTCGAAGTCGCGGGTGCGCACGGGAATGGCGTTCACCAGGACTTCGACACCCTGGTTGCGGATGTGGCCCACATTGGCCATCATGCTGCCATAGGTATAAGGAGGCGTCGGGACGCTGTAGTTGTAGAGGGCGTCCTTGGTGTCCCTGCGGTAGAAGTCGATGGAACCGTTGATCCGCTCGCCCAGGAAGGCGAAGTCAAGGCCCAGGTTGTATTCGTACTTCTTCTCCCAGCGGAGATCCGGATTCGCGTTACGGGCCGGGACGAGGATGGGATTCCAATGGCCGTCCACATAAGCGTAGCCGCTGTAATTCATGGAAGCCAGCGACTGGTAAGGCGAGTTCACGTCGATACCGGTGATACCGAAACCGGCGCGGAGCTTGAGGTTGTCGATCCACTTGACATCCTTGAGGAATTCCTCGTTGTTCAGGCGCCAGCCGGCGGAGACACCGGGGAAGTAGCCCCACTTATGGTCCTTGCCGAACTTGGAAGAGCCGTCCACGCGGAGGGAGGCCATGAGGAGGTACCGGTCGGCATAGTTATAGGTAGCCCGGGCGAAGACGCCGATGAGCTTCGTGTTGCTCTTGTAGGACTCCTGGGAGGAAGTGCCTTCGGTCAGGCCCATACCCGCCTGCATCTTGTTGTACAGATAGGCGTCGGTCGGGAAATTCTGGTTGGACATGCTGAAGGACTCGTAGGTGGTCTCGTCGTAGCTGTAGCCGGCGACGGCCGTCACGTGGTGGTTTCCGAAATCCTGCTGGTAGTTGGCGCTCAGTTCCAGGAGGTCGTTCACCAGTTCGGAAGTGCCGCGGCTGGCGGTACCGTTGAGCCCCTGCTCGGTGGTGGACACATCCTTGTGCGTATTGTAGTAACCGCTGATGGAGCTCTGCCCCTTGCGGACATAGAGAGCCTTGAAGGTGAGCTGCTCGACCGGGCGGAACTCCGCGACGCCGTTGAAGCGGACGTTGCGGCTGCGGCGCATGCCGATCCGTTCGTTCAGATAGGAAATCGGATTGTCATAGAAATAACCGTCCGTCTCGTAGTAACCCTTCGCGGGGTCGTTGTCGATATAAATCGGCTGCGTAGGGTTCTGGATGCAGGCCTGACGATAGGTGTAGCCGGGATTGAAGCCGGTCTTGCTGTTGTTCTCGTCGGCCATGACTTCCGCCGAGAGCTTCAGCTTGTTGTCGAACAGGTACTGGGCAATCTGGACACGGCCGCGGATGTTGGTACGGCCCGTTCCCTTGATGGTTCCCTCGTTGTCGTTGTAGGTGAGGTTGGCGGTATAGGTATGGTTCTGGGTGCCGCCCATGATGGAGAGGTTGTGGTTGTGGGAAATGGCCGTGCGGCTGATTTCCTTCAGCCAGTCCGTGGTGTACTTGCGGTCCTCGGAGATATCGCCCTTGCCGGTCCATCCATCCTCCCACTTGGCGCGCAGCTCGTCGGCCGTCAGGAAATCGGGGGTATTGAGCCAATGGGAGGCGGAGACATAGCCGTTGTACTGGACCGAAGCCGGGCTCTCGCGCTTGGCGTTCTTGGTGGTGATGATGATGACGCCGTTGGTACCGCGGGTGCCGTAGATGGCGGTCGCGGAACCGTCCTTCAGCACGTCGATGGACTCGATGTCTTCCGGAGCCACCGTGGAAAGATTACCAGGGATTCCGTCCACCAGCACCAGCGGAGCCGTGGAACCCAGGAGGGAGGAATAGCCGCGGAGCATCACGGACGTGGAAGAGGTCGGATCGCCGGAAGGAAGCGTGATCTGCAGGCCGGCGACCTTGCCCTGGATGAGCTGGCCGGCGTCCAGGATGGCGCCCTTGTTGAAGTCCTCCGACTTCACGCTCTGGACGGAAGACGTGATGTCCGCCTTCTTCTGGGTACCGTAACCGATGGCCACGGCCTCTTCGAGGAAGGAGGTCGCCACTTCGAGGACAACGTCGATGACGCCGCGGTTCCCGACGGTGACGGACTGGGTTTCATAACCGATGCAGGAGAACTCCAGCACGGAGTCGGCGCCCTTGACGGTGATGGTATACTTACCATTCATGTCGGTGACGACACCGTTTGTCGTTCCTGCTTCCACAACACCGGCCGCCACAACGGGCTCGCCGTTGGCGTCGGTGACGGTTCCCTTGACCACGACGTCGGCCATTGCGGGAATGGACGCGGCGAGGAGGCCGAGGGCCACACAGAGATGTTGGATCAGTTTCATACGGTTGGTTTGTTAGTTATTGTGTTGAGAAATTCGTTCTGCGGCGTTCGCAAAGATGCGAAAAGTCCTTTTCAAGGAATGCAAGGATTGTCCAATCGTCTGCGAAAATCGTCCAAAGAGGCACAAAAAACGGTGCGTCCCCCGAAGGAAACGCACCGACCATTCAGAACCAACCGTATCAACGAATCCGAATGCTATAGGGCCACTGGGCGGCCGGCTCAGGATTCCGGCGCCAGCCCGAAGGATTCGGCCAGTGCTCCGCCGGCGCACCCATCACCACGAGGTACAGGTGGGACAGTTCCCTGTCGGCCGTGAAGGATACCGTGCCGTTCACCTCCGAATACATGTCTGAGTAAACCGACTTCCCGTCCTTCCCGACAGCTACGAAACCGTAGCGCCAGCCGGCCTTGTCCGTATTCACGGCCGCGAAACCTTCGGCGCCGGCCTCGCCCCGGAAGTCCACCGTAACCGTCTTTCCGACGGAAGGCACCGGCATGGGCACGGCGTTGAATCCGTAGTTCTCCGGACAGTTGGACGCAGCGACCCGCATCCATCCGTCACCCAGCGGAGTCAAGGCCGTCACGTTCTTGCAGGCATAGGGGCGGCTTTCCTTCCAGACCCGGTCGAAGTCCCAGTTCACGAAATGGCGGCAGGCGTCGAACATCTCCGCATTGAACTGCTCCTGCGACAGGTTGAACATCCGCTTGTAAATCTCCACGGGATCCTCGCCCCGTTTCCCTTCCCGGAAGATGTCGGCCATGACGGTGATGCCGTGCTTCGTGCTCCAGTATTCCAGCACATAGGGGCTGTGATACATGTTTTCACCGGCCATGAAAGCCTTGTGCGTCAAGGTGTTCCACGCATCCCAATGGTACTTCTCGCTGGTCTGCCAGTTCGGGTTCACCTGCCAGAGCATCCACTGCGCGGCCATCTCGTAGAGACCGCCGCCACCGCCGTCGCCCTTGCCGTCGCACATGACCTGGGTCTGGAAGCAGTGTCCCAGTTCGTGGGCCACGACATTGAGTTCGTCCGTCCGGCGGATCCGTCCGGGCGTCAGCCACAGGCCGCCGATGACGTCGTCCACGCAGCCGCCGTAGGCCGTCTCGTCCTTATATTCATACATGACATAGCAGTTCATCCGGTACTTTTCGGCCTTGGAGCCGGGGAGGATGAACTTCATGTCGTCGGCATAGACTTTATAGAACTCCTCCAGCTTGGCAGCCAGGTTCGGGAGGTTCCAGGTCATGTCGTGCCCGTCGGCCGCGGGGGCCTTGGCCGGATCAGGGCCGAATCCCTTCTCCCAGAAGATGGCCACGTTCGGCGTGCAGTACATCCGGTGGTAGCTCCACTTGCTTTCCGGATCGTTCCAGTCCATGTTCCGATCTTCCTCGGCGATGTAGATGGCCTTGCCCTTGGGAAGGGCCACCGGGTCGGCCTTCTTGGGGCTGAGGCGAACCATCAGCACACCGTGGCCGGGAATGGCGGCCTTCAGGCGGTCCTTGCTGGTTCCGAGGTCCTTGTGGGCCCAGAGGTCACGGACGGTGTATTCCTTCTTCCGGAAGTTGATGTCCCGGGCGAAATACATCGTCTGGTTCAGCCAGTTGTAGTCCAGGTTCCAGACTTGGGCACTCCGGTTCAGGAAACAGACGGCGATTTCGCCGTTCGCGAGGGGCTTCGCCCAGATCTCCTGGTCGCCCATGTCCATGAAACGGATGCCCTGCTTGCCGAGGGGGTCCTGGTTCACGGCGATGACCTCCTTGTTGGTGAGGATCTGGAGGGTCTTGTAGTCCATTTCCCGGAGGTCGTTGCCGCTCATCAGCGGAGCGGCCAGCATGCACCACATGGAGAAATGCGTCACGCTCTCGTCCCAGGTGAGCTCGCCGTTTCCCACTTCCAGCATCTCGGCATCGTTCCAGTGGCCGGGACCGGCGTAAGGGTACAGGTCGGCGGCCGCATCGATGCACTGGAGCACGCCCACGCCGCCCCAGTCGAAGGCGCAGTCATAGCAGGCCCGGATGTCCGGGGTGACCCGCCACAGGTGGCCGATTCCCTCTCCCCACTCCCAGGGCTTGTTCTCACCCCATTCGCAGATGGAGAGGACGATCGGATGGCCGCTGGCCTTGATGGCCTCCGCCATGGTCTGGTAGGCGGCCTTGGCGTTCTGGCCGTCATTGGAGCACCAGTCGTATTTCAGATAGTCCACGCCCCACTTCGCATACTGGAGGGCGTCCTGGAACTGGTGGCCCTTGCTGCCGGGACGGCCCTGACAGGTCAGGGAACCGGCGCAGGAATAGACGCCGAACTTCAGGCCCAGGTCATGGATGTAGTCCGCAAGGGCCTTCATCCCGGAAGGGAAGCGCTCCGGATCGGGGACGATGTTCCCGTCGGCATCGCGTTCCACCTGCCAGCAGTCGTCGATGACGATGTACTCGTAGCCGGCGTCGGCCATCCCGGAAGCGGCCATGGCGTCGGCCATCTCCTTGATCAGCTTCTCGCTCACGTTGCAGCCGAACTTGTTCCAGCTGTTCCAGCCCATGGGAGGAGTCGCCGCGAGGCTCCGGTACAGGGAATCCGAAAGGGGTTCCGGCTTCTGCGGGGCCTGCGCGAAAAGGCCGGGGCCGCACAGAAGCAGTGCGGCCGCGGCGGTTAAGATTCGTTTGGACAATATCATAGCTGTTAGAATGGATATGTCTTGTATTGCTCCTTGAGCTTCGACGACTTATTCAGCTCATCCTGGGGGATGGGATAGAAGTAGAACGCATCTCCGTGCCAGACGCGCTGGTCGATGACATTGTTCAGGTCATAGGTCTTGTGACCGTCGGGATACTTGGTGACGGACACGCCCAGAATCGGGCCGTCGTTGTATTCGTGGTCCATCTCCTTCCAGCGGCGCTTGTCAAACCACCACTGACCCTCGAACATCAGCTCCATCTGGCGCTCGTAGCGGTAGGCGGCCCGGATGTCGCCGGTGAAGTCCGGCAGAAGGGCGCGGTTGCGGATCTTGTTGATGTACTTGGCCGCCTCGTCGTTGTGACCGAGCTCGATCTGGCATTCGGCATAATCCAGGTACATTTCGGACAGGCGGAAGTAGAACCAGGGCCACTCCATCTGGGTGGTGCCGTACATGTCGTAATTCGGATCCATGCCTTTCCGCATGGAATAACCGGTATTGGAGGCGTTCCACCAGTATTCGCCCTCGGAGCTGTCCTTGCCGGGAACCACGCTGTCGTCACTGCCCACAAATACCTCCACGGGACGCTGGTCGTCGGCATAGCCCCAGAGGTCGCCGTCACAAAGGATGTTCGCTTTCAGCCGGATTTCGCGGCCTTCCCAAGGATTCTTGTCCGTGGGTCCGGAAGGCTTCACGTACGGGGTGCCGTCAGCCATC
>JAEEGJ010026944.1_pt1 | contig 11598 bp, 9 predicted proteins | sample 8958761 | NCBI WGS metagenome assembly JAEEGJ01 (sample SAMN16246546, study PRJNA631951) | gut metagenome | biome: gut microbiome; feature: rumen; material: RS-attached | host: Bos | place: Iran: Karaj | collected 2018-10
TTTTCTTATTCTGAAAGCAACTAAATCCTATTATTACGCAATGAACATGAGCCTTTAAATTTGCTTCACTATCCCATCGGAATGTACGATATGCAAAATCGATTTGAGTGTTGAATAATTCTACAAGAGGTTTCCAAACACTTGTTACTTGTTCTCCTTGTGTAATTGAGTTTGTTGATACTAGAGCACAGCATATTTGTGTACCTTGAATGTATTTAGATGCTTTATAATACCAGGCTGAAACATAATCAATTTTTCCTGCAGTCTTGTATGGCATCCCATTTTTGTCTATATATATGTTCAGCATATCTTTCTTTTGTTCTTCTGATTGTAATCCATAGCCAATAAAAGGAGGATTTCCCATTATGTATGATAATTGAGATTTAGGAACAACACTTTCCCAATCAACTCTAAGTGCATTTCCTTCAATAATGTTTGTATAATTATCCAGCGGCAAAAATGAACTTGCAGAATTAGTAATTGAATTAGTTTCCTGAAGCATCTGACATTCTGCAATCCACAACGCAGTTTTAGCAACTACACAGGCAAAATCATTTATTTCGATTCCGTAGAATTGTTGAATATGAACACGAATAAAATCATAGCCGAATAATTCTGTTAGAGTTCCCTGTACTTCATTTCCACCAATCATAAGTTGAAGACATTTATTTTCAAGACGGCGCAGGCTCAAATAAGTTTCTGTCAAGAAATTACCGCTTCCACAGGCTGGATCCAAAAACTTTAAACTTCCAAGTTTTGTCTGGAATCTTAGAAGCTTATCATTTCTTGTAGCGATAGTTTTTATATTTCTGATTTCCTCGTATTCTGCATTAAGGTCATCCATAAAAAGAGGATCTATTACTTTGTGTATATTTTCGATAGAAGTATAATGCATTCCACCAGCACGGCGAGTTTCAGGGTTAAGAGTAGATTCAAATACAGCACCAAAAATTGTTGGAGAAATATCTGACCAGTTAAAATCGGCACTGGCTTTATATACGAGTAAATCTTTAAGTTCTTCTGTAAAGTTTGGAATGAGTAAATCTTCTTCTGTAAAAAGTCCACCGTTTACATAAGGAAAGGCTGCAAGTTCTTCTTCTAGGAATGGATCTCTTTCTTCTGGCTTTTGATCAAGAACCTTAAACAGATTTAATATAGCAGCTCGCAAATCCTTTGGTTCAAATCGTTTAAGATAATCACCAAACATAGATTTGTGTCCAAAGATTCCTGCATCTTCTGCATAAAAACAGAATACAAGACGTACACAAAGCATATTTAGACTTTTAAGACAGGTTTTTATATCAATATTTTTTGCAAGCTTATATTGTTCAAGAAGATGGTCATAAATTAAACCAACAATATCACCGGCCTTGATGGAAAGCTCCATTTCTTTTTTCAAATGAATGCTTCCTGTATCTGTAATAAATGAAAGGCGATTGTATTCTTTTTCAAGATTTTCAAGGAGGATTTCTTCAGGCTCTCCATTTGGATTTTCCATGTCATAAACTAAAAATGATTTAAAATTACATGTAACAACCCAGCGTGGATGTTTTGAAACAGGAAGCTCTGTAATATAACGCTTAGCCTGCTGAAAAGGATTTAAGTAAGTTCCGTCAGATTGTTTTATTGGCGCACGTAAATCTTTATCTATACTTTTTTGTTCAATAAGAACTTTTGTTTGAGCAATGTATCCATCAATAAAAGAAGTATGGTCAAGCTTTACCTGGTCTTCAAAGCTTATGAAATTTGCAAAGTCCTGAACTCCAAAAACATTGCATAAAAGGTCCAGCCAGTATTTTTGACTTTCTCCTTTTTCGTATCCTTTTCCTGTCCAGGTTTCTAAAAATTTTTGGGCGGCTTTTCTCTGGTCTGCTTCTGTCATTGTTTATAAATCCTTGTTTTATATTATAACACATCAAGTCTGATTATTATATAAAAAAAATGCTCTCCTTTTCAGAAGAGCATTTTAATAATCTAATGTGGCACTTTCGACCCCTTCGACAGGCTCAGGGACCCCGATATTATTATATTCCAATAAAGTGTGTGTTTACTTTATCCTCAACGTACTTGATGAAGTCGTCAAGCTTTAGGGTTTCCTGAGGCTTCTGGCTGGAGTAGCGGTAGCGGACACATACGGTACCCTCTTCCTTCTCTTTTGCTCCTACAACCAGGATGTATGGAGTTTTGTGCTCCTGGGAAATGCGCTTGATTTTGGCCTTCATGTTTTCGTCTTCGAGGTAGGCATTTGAACGGATATCATGAGCAAGCAGAGCATCGTTGATCTGGCGTGCATAATCATCAAACTCACTGCTGATTGGTACAACAGCGGCCTGTTCAAATGCGAGCCAGGTTGGGAATGCGCCTGCAAAGTTTTCGATCAAAATACCTAAGAAGCGTTCAAATGAACCGAGTACTGCACGGTGGAGCATAACAGGATGATGCTTCTGGTTATCAGCACCAATGTAGGTTGCATCCAGACGTTCTGCACTTGGAAGCTGGTAGTCTACCTGAATAGTACCACACTGCCATTCGCGGCCAAGACAGTCATAAAGCTTGAATTCGAGCTTTGGACCGTAGAAGGCACCCTCGCCCGGCTGAATTTCGTATTCAAGTCCTGCTTCGTGACAGGCGTCGCTCAGCTGCTTTTCTGCACGTTCCCAGGTTGCAAGATCTCCAACGTGATCTTCAGGCATTGTAGAGAACTTTACTACAAGCTTATCAAAACCAAAATCCTGGTAAACATTCTTCAAAAGCTTACAGAACTTTGCTACTTCTGAACCAAGCTGATCTTCGGTACAGAAAATATGTGCGTCATCCTGAACAAAACCACGGATACGCATTACACCATGCAAAGTTCCGCTTGGCTCGTTACGAACATCGTGTCCAAATTCAGCAAGACGCAACGGCAAATCTTTATATGAGCGCTGACGGTTTTTGAAAATCTCAATTGCGCCAGGACAGTTCATAGGTTTGATTGCAAACATGCGCTTTTCTGACTCTGTAATGAACATGTTCTGCTGATAGTGTCCCCAGTGGCCGGAACGTTCCCACAAAGACTTTGGCATGATTGCAGGTGTATTAACTTCCTGATATCCGTCGCGAAGAATCTGCTTGCGCATATAATCCTGCATTACGCGGTATACAGTCCATCCATTAGGATGCCAGAAAATCTGACCCGGATCTTCCGGATCAAGATGGAACAAATCCATTTCCTGCCCGATTTTACGGTGGTCACGCTTTTCTGCTTCTTCGAGCATTTTGAGATAATCCTGCAGGTCGTTTGGTTTTTCAAAACAAACTGCATATACACGAGTAAGCATTGGTCTGTTTGAATCGCCGCGCCAGTAAGCACCGGCTACCTTTGTAAGCTTGAATGCCTGACCATTGATTTCTTTTGTATTTGCAACGTGTGGTCCACGGCACAAATCCATAAAGCCATCCTGCTCGTAAGTTGTAATAACTGCGTCTGCAGGAAGGTCATTGATGAGTTCAACCTTATATGGTTCTTCTGCAAAAAGCTTGAGTGCTTCTTCTTTAGAAACTTCTTTACGTACAAAGTCATGATTTCCAGCGATGATACGGCGCATTTCCTTTTCTACTGCAGGGAAATCTGTTTCGGTGAATTTGGTGGTTGTAGGGAAATCAAAGTCATAATAAAAGCCATTGTCTATTGCTGGACCAATAGCGATTTTTGTTCCCGGAAAAATCTTTAAGATTGCTTCCGCCATTACGTGTGCACATGAGTGCCTGATGATTTGCAATTTTTCATTAACTGCCATATAAAACTCCTTAAAATACAATCAAATTCACCTAAATGTATTGTATTTTTGAGATATAATTATAATGAATAATTCTTTTATACGCAATGACACATTAATGAAGTATTTTGCGTTTCATCCAAAGGTAGCGCAGCCAGGCAGTAAGGGCGCTCATGAACCATACAACACCTACCGACCACCAGATGCCCCATACACCAAACAGCGGCAGTGCTGTAAGAATAAACGGGACTGTAAAACGACCGATAACTTCTGTGATACCGTTTATGAGTGCAAAGGTTGCGTCGCCGGCACCGGTAAGGATTCCACGGATAGTGTAGATGCAACCTAAGAAAATATAGAACCAGCTGGAAATGCGAAGTGCTGTGGCCCCCATTGTGATTACATCTGTTTCTTTTACAAAAAATCTTATTATTGCGTTGCCAAAAAACTGCATTACCGGAAGCATAGCAAGAGTAAAGATGGCCATCATTATCATGGATTTTTTATAGCCTAAAATCATACGGTCATATTTTTTTGCACCAAAGTTCTGTCCGCTGTAAGTAGACAAGGCTGCACCAAGAGTCTGATACGGCTGATGCAAAAGCTGTTCTACACGGCTAACAGCAGTAAACGCAGCAACAGCAACAGGACCAAAATTATTTACAACACGCTGCAAAGCCATACACGAAATTGCAATCATTGAATACTGAAGCGAAAGCGGTACACCAAGCTTTATACACTTGCTTAAGATTTCTGTATTAAGATGAATATCACTTTTTGTAAGCTTAAAATAAACATTAGTACGGAAAGCAAAAATGGTACATAAGGCGGCACAGATTATATTTGAAATTAAGGTTGCAATTCCGGCCCCGATTACACCCATATGAAAAGCACAGACAAAAATCAAATCAAGAATTACATTCAAAAAGCAGGAGAAAATCAAAAAATAAAGAGGAGTTTTTGAATCTCCAAGGGCCCTTAGCATGGAAGAAACAAAATTATAGGCAGAAACCATAATAAGGTTAAAGCACATAATTTTCATATAGGCCGAAGAGTCTGAAAGAATTGAATCCGGCGTTTTTAAAAACTTGAGGATTGGCACAGCTGCAAAAAAAGCGATTGTACCAATTACAAGCGGAACCAAAATCATAATAAAGGCGGTGTTTACAATACAGTTTTTAACCTTGCTGTCATTGCCTTCTCCAAAAAAGTGAGAGGTTATAATTCCACCACCTTGTCCAATTCCGTTACAGAGGGCAAAAAAGAAAAAAGTAATTGAACCTGTAGCACCAATTGCAGCAAGTGCATCTGCACCTATTATCTGACCTACAATTACTGAATCTGCCAGATTGTACAGCTGCTGGAAAATGTTTCCTATGAGCATTGGAACTGAAAAAACGAGCAGCAGGCGAACCGGATTGCCTTCTGTCATGTTCATCATATTGGACTTCATGATGAGTTTATTATAATGAGTGGATTGATGAATAAATTGTATGAAAATATATAATTATGATATGAAAATTATTGTTATTGCGACCCTTCAACAGGCTCAGGGACCGCGACAGCTCTTGCTTCAATATCTCCACCCTTTTTGATTCTTTCTTCCAGCGGAGCTACAATCTTTACAATAACAGCCTGATTCGGTGTAAGTTCTACGTCCGATTCAAGCTCGCAGTGAATAAAGTTTTGGGTCATGCAGTGGTACCTGTAAGTTCCGTCTGCAAGTGTTGCACTCATTTTTTCTACGACTGCACTAACCTCTTTACCTGCAAAGCTGTTGATATATTCAATCTTATTCTTAATTGCAAGCTCAGTAAGCTTACGTGCGCGTTCTCCGCTCACACTCTGAGGAATCTTAGGCTTCATGCTGCAGGCCGGAGTTCCAGGACGCTCGGAAAAAGGAAAAGCATGAATCCAGGCAAAATTACACTGCCTGCATAAATCCATAGTCTGTTCAAAGTCTTTATCAGCTTCTGAGGGAAAGCCCGTAATAATATCGCAGGCAATAAAGGCGCCAGGCTTTGAACTACGAATTTCTTTACAGGCTTTGATTACTTCATCACGATCATAACGACGGTTCATCAAGGCTAGAATCTTATTGCTGCCACTCTGCACAGAAATATGAAAATGCGGACGAACACGTTCATTAGAAATTACACTGCAAAACTCGTCTGTAACAACCTCGGGGTAAAGACTCGAAATTCGAAAATTAATTTTTGAAGTATGCTCAAGCAGATATTCCAAAAGACCTGTAAAATCAAGGTACTGCTCACTTGTGCATTCTTCGAGACTCCCCTGCACCAGCTTACCTTTGTATTGTGCAATATTTATTGTAGTCAGGACAACTTCATCATAACCGGACTTTTCAAGAGCCTGCACACGTTCAAGCGCAGTATTAACATCCAGCGAAACACTGTGACCGCGTGCAATATGAATGGTACAATACGAACAGTTGTTATTGCAGCCGTCCTGAATCTTAAGGCTTGCCCTTGAATGTGCAAGCAGTGATGTTGTAGAAAGCTTAAACGAGTCTTCCGGAAAATCCGGTTTGGCAACTGGCAGGGACACAACATTTGTTTTTACAGCTGCTACAAAACCTGTAACATCAAACTCTTTGTTAGTCCCGACAAACTTTTTTAAAAGCTCTGGTACAAAACTAAGTCTGCTTTTAATCTGCCCGCCAAGAACTACAACACGTTTATCAAGCTTTTCAATCTGTTCCCGCGAAAGCTGGGCATAGCAGCCTGTTACAAGAATTGCGGCACCACTAAATTTTTTAAGCACAAGTCTTATAAGACGTCTGGCCTTCTGTTCTGCTTTTTGAGTAACTGCACATGTATTGATTATTACAAGACAGGTAGAACTGTCACTGTCCGAAGAAGCGGTTACTCCTTCCAGATGAACATCAAAACCTGCATCTGCAAAAATGCGACCCGCAGCTTCGCTTTCTATCTGGTTGAGACGACATCCAAGAGTTTCAATTCGGACAGTATTCAATTTATTTGACTTTATCTTTTACGCGGTCTCGTCCACGGGAAGCATCTACTGAAGATGGATTAAGACGAAGAGCTTCGTCATAAGCTTCCAGTGATTCAAGATAGTTACCGGCCATTTCGCGGGCATAACCAAGACGAATCCACCAGTTATCAATCAAAGGTTCTTTTTTTACTGCAGAAGAAAGTGAAATATCTGCATGCTGATAACGACCCTGGCGAATATAGATTTCTCCCATAAAATAATAGGCAGAACCTACACGCGAACCGTTATCCTGTGCACTGGCAACATATTTCTGGAACTGTTCCATTGCACCGGCATTTTTTCCAAGGTAGTAACGTGCTTCTCCAAGAATCTCAATCAGACGCAGGTCAAATGCACTTATAGCAAGTCCTTCTGTTGCGCGCTGTTCTGCTTCGGCATACTGCTTGTTTTTTACAAGCGACCAGCACATTACAACATAAGATTCAATTCGATTTGGATTTTCCTTAAGCTCTTCTTCGCAAACCTGTACGGATTCTGCATACTTTCCGTTATGATACAAAACCAGAGCGTCTTTTTTCTGAGAGGTTTGAGAAAACAGATTTGACGAATAAACACAGATAAATAAGCTTATACAAAAAAATAATTTTTTCATTTATTTCACCATTGTACATTTACCGGAAAAGTCGCTGCCCGGTTCAAGGACTACCTTCTGAGAAATAATATCGCCGTCGAGTGAGCCCGAAGAAGTAACAAAAATGAGTTTTTCGCCGCGAACATTACCCTTTACCTTACCACGAATAAGAACACGAGAAGCATTTATATCTGCTTCTACAACTGCATTGGTATCTACAACCAGATCACTCTGAGTATCTATTTTTCCGGTAATTTTTCCACGGATTAAAAAAGGCTTTTGCATTTTGATATTGCCGGTAAAGCTGATGTCATTCTCGACAATTGTGTCAAAAGCATCATCTTCCATATCAAAAAAATCTGAATCTTTAACGTCAAACATATTTTTATTTTAACGGTAAACAAATAAACCGTCAATAATCCAAGGTAAACACGGTATTTTTACCATCAAGCGGGATGGTCAGACGAACAGAAAATAACTGCAGATGTTTGATACCGGCGGCTTTTCGAAGCACTTTGTTGAGCTTAAAGTTACCGTGCTGGTCGTCGCCTGCAATCGGGCAACCCTGTTTTGCAAGATGAATACGAATCTGGTGCATACGTCCGGTCTGTAAAACAAGGCTTACCTTAGAAAGTATAATCTTCTGCCCTTCCCATTCTACAGTCTGTTCTTCCAAAACCTTATAATGAGTTACCGCAGTTTTGGTCTGACCATGCTGAACCAGATCTTCATTAATCACACCCTGCTTTTGCGGCAGTGTTCCAATACAAATTGCAATATATTCTTTTTCTACTTCCTTACTTCCTATGAGCTTTGTCCATTTGCTTGCAGCAGCCGGTGTTTTGGCAACAATCATAAGCCCCGAAGTATCTTTATCCAGTCTGTGAACAAGATAAACCTTCTGCCCTGTCTGACGAGATAGTTCTTCATCAAGAGGATGACTAACCTTTTCTCCACCCTGCACACTCATGCCGGCTTTTTTATTTATGATGAAAATTTCTGAATTATCGTATATAATAGGTATAGTTGGTAAAGAGTTCATCAAAATTACTATAATTGAGGATTTACAAAATGACAAGACATAAACACTTTCTGGTAATATTGCTGCTATTATTTTCTACACGCCTCTTTGCCGAAAATATTTCTGATTCAGTTTACAATTATTCACTTGATATTCCGGAAGGTTATGAGCTTACAGAAATTGCCGATGACCAGATGTCGTATCATTTTACTCATCCAAACTATCCGGTTGAATTTATCTTAAAGATTTATGATTCCAAAGCTACAGCTTCCTCAGCCTCAGGTACCTTCAACTCTTCAAATGACGTTCTTTCCATTGCTCTTAAAAAGCTTTCTGCCTCCATGGAAATAGACAACTTTGAATGGAACAACAGCTTATGTTCTATTTCTGATTTTTCAATGACTCTTGATACAAAATATTCCGGCTGGGCTGTCTGCGCACCACTTGCAAAAAACGGTGCTTATATCGTTCTGCTTGCATATACAACTGCAGAAACCAGACAGAGCTGTAATCCTTTTATAATGTCCATCCTTAATTCTCTGTGCACTGATGAAAAATATTACTGCTGTCCTGGTATTGTTGTTACCTACGCTTTTCCTTCGGAAGGAAAAAAGACTGTTAAAGCAACAATTCAAAATATGACAATAGAGAGCACAATAGACAAATCCGATATTGATGCGGCGCAATTTGTTATAGAAATGGAATACAGCGTTCTTCTGCTTTATGCAAAGCATAATCTTTGGAAGGAAGCCTGGCAGCGTTACTACAGAATGATTTACCGCGACAGCTTTGGTCGACTTGCACAGTTTTCTGAGGATGTAATCAACACTGTATATCCTTCGGCAAAACAGTCAAATCCGTCTAATCCGGAGCTTGCATACGCTCAGTCAATTTTATCCTGGGTTCAGTTATTTAATTACAAACGTGATAACGCAACTGCTTCCAATACAGATTTTACAAGTCTTCCTGCAGTTTTATGTGGAGAAGGAAACGACTGCGATTCACGAAGCATGCTGGTATGTGTACTTCTCAGAGCTGCGGGTATTGAATCGTTTATGCTTATTTCCCGCGAATACAGCCACGCTATGACTGTTTTTGAAAATCCTGCTCCCGGACAAAAATATGAAGTCGAAGGAACCGGACGCGAATTTTTGATGGGAGAAACTACTGCAAAGGTAACCTGGGGAACCATTGCCAAAGATCACGCCGACCGAAGCAAATGGATCCCTGTAATATTGCCTTAAGCCAGGAGAGAGAAAACTTCCTGTTCTGTTTTTGCAGCAACAATAGAGCTGTGCAGGCCTTCCTGCTTGAGCTTTGCGCAGAAATGTGAAAGTGTCTTAAGATACTGTGAATGCTGGTTGTATGCTGCAGCAATCATAAACAAAAGATCTACAGGCTCATCATCAATTGTCTGATAATCTGTAATAGGCTTACGGCAAACACCAACTGCCATAACAAGGTCTGTTACTGATGAAAGTCTTACATGCGGAATTGCAATACCCTTACCTATTGCTGTAGACATGAGCTCTTCGCGTTTGAGTATTTCGGCGGTAAGCTCCGGTGCATTTTTAATCTGTGGTGCTGTAGCAAGAACATCTGCAAGCTGAACAATTGCATCGTGCTTTGTGCTGTGATTTATAAATACAATTCTGTCTGGAGAAAGGATATTTTTAAGCTGAACCTGTGAATCATCCTGCTTAAAAGAGCTTGAAGAAAGACGGGCATTTACCCAGTTTTCTATTTCTGATTTCTTAAAGCGCCATACTGTACCAAATTTTCCGGCAGGAATTTCGCCCTTCTGAGCCCAGTCATATACTGTTCTGTCCGAAACGCGCAGGTATTTTGCAACTTCTTCAATTGTAAGGATATCATCTGTCATATAAGCCCACCTTATACACTTTTTATATATATTATGTAAAACTATGTAATATTTTGCATATTATACGGTTTTTTGTCAAGACCGGCAGTCAGAAGCCCCCAATCCGTACCAAATCTTTTTCAACGAGGAAATCTTATTTGATTGCTTAATACTTGAATATATAATAATATATATATATGAAAACAAAAAATCATGTCGGTTTATATATATTACTTGCTATCCTTTTTATAATTTTATATACATTTATGGCGGCTAAACCGCTGGGTAAGGAGTATCATTTTACTCCGGAATGGAAAAAGAGCATTTCTACGCCGGCAGTTCAAAAGGCAGGTGCAAATCCCATATATTTTAAGCTTGGGCAGACAATAGGTTATTTTACTGCAGACGGTGACCTTTATACTTCAGAAACCTACCCTGTAAAGGCAGCCATTTCTTCAAATTATTATGCACTTTATGACACACTCGACAGCCAGACAGTTTTTTATGATTATACAGGCAGAGAAAAAGGAACCTTAGAACCTGCGGGCTATCCTTTTTTTGAAGAGGACCGTATCTTTGTTTTTATGCCGGGCGGAAGCTCCTTTGCAAAATGCAGCTCAAACGGAAGTACCCAGTGGGTTTATGAAAACATTATCCCTATTACAGCCTTCAGTTCAAAGAAAAACATTACTTCGGTTGGTTACGCAGACGGCACTATCCGTATAATTGATAACGAAACCGGTATAGAAAAAAACAGCTTTACACCAGGCGGCAGTGATTACAAGGTTATTCTTGGGCTTGATGTTTCTTCTGACGGAACTTACATTGCCTCTGTTTCGGGTCACGATAAACAGCGCTTTGTCATTACAAAAGCAGATGGAATCCAACCAAAAATCATTCATCACGAATACCTTGATTCAAATTTGAACCGCCGTACAGTAGTAAGATTCTGCGACAATGACAGACAGGTAATTTACAATTATGACGGCTATATTGGAATCTATAATATCGAAAACGGAAAAAATACAAACATCAAAATTGACAAGACAGTAATTGCAATTGAAGAAACCGATTCAATATTCTATGTTCTTGCCAAAAACGAAAATCAATACACTGTTTACATTATTGAAAAAACACAGACTCTGGAAGGACATTTTTCCTTTGAGGCAGAATCTGCTTTTATAAAAACAAACGGCAACGATCTTTATATTGGACAGGATACAACAATTTCCAAAATAAAGATTTCAAAGAATTAACGGGGTGGGATTATGAAAAAACTTGCTGCTTTTACCGGAGCTTTAATTTTAAGTATATTTACACTTGCTTCTTTAAGTGCTGTTGAATGGCC
>JAEEGJ010026949.1_pt1 | contig 11598 bp, 7 predicted proteins | sample 8958761 | NCBI WGS metagenome assembly JAEEGJ01 (sample SAMN16246546, study PRJNA631951) | gut metagenome | biome: gut microbiome; feature: rumen; material: RS-attached | host: Bos | place: Iran: Karaj | collected 2018-10
GTCCAGAGTGCGGGGGGTAAAAGCGATCGGATCACCGCGCCCGGACGGTACGTTGGATGCAGTCTGAGTGCCGGATGCAGCCTGAGTGTCAGACGTAGCCTGTATACCGGATGTTCCTGCAGCCGGAGCCTGTCCGGATCCATCATCCCCGACCTGCGCAGTTGTATAGCTGTCCGAGAATCCCGCGCCCATCACGGAATCAATGACAGCATCGTAATTCGAATCAAATGTATCCTCATCGTACTCGCCCGATAGGATATCCGAATCAACGGCACCGGACTCCGTCTCCGATCCGTAAGCATCAGCCGGATCATCATCTTCATCGATCAGCTCGACGGCTTCCGACGGATCATCTTCCAGAAGTTCGTCCAGCATGCCGCATCCTGTTAGCAACCCTGCAGCCAGCACTGTGGCCACTATTATCGCTGTATATTTCTTCATATCTTTTTCCTTTTTGAATCACTGACTCCGTCCCCGGATGTCATTTTTGAACCACTTACTCCGTTCCCGGATGTCATTTTTTGAAACAAGAGGTTAATAAGCACTATCTCGGCGATCACGGTCACTCCGAAAGCTGCCATATATGCCCCGTAGCCATATCTATTATACACGGAAGTAAACGGAGACCCTACAGAAGGATTGAGCAGGAACATATAGTTGGCATGGAAATGCCTGTCAAAGATATAAACGGGAACCGCTACGATACAGAGGAATATCAGACTCTTATAGGCTTCCTTTACAGCCGGAACGATCTCTCCGTCCATGAACAGAATCACCGTATACAGTATGATAAGCGTGTGAAACAGATTGCTCTCGATCGTGATGAAGTGTATGGGCGGATACATCGTGCCGTCGGTAAAAACGATCGCCATGACCGCGCCGGGCCCGAGAACCGCAAATACAGCCTGTCTCAGCACGGATACCGCATATTCCGGGAAAGCCTTTCCGAAGTACTCGTAAACAAAACACACTACTCCGGCTATGCTGCACAGATGAAGAGGCAGGTCATAAATGATATTGTCTCCGGCCAGACACACATACAGCTGGCGAAGTGCGATCAGCAGTATCATGCCTGCTACCATGCATCGCCTCATGATCAGTTTACCGGACGAACTGAGCCTGCGATACAGAATACAGCCTGCAACGATCAGGCAGATACACAGTATCATTATCGTGATATGCTCGCTGTGGAACAGTTCGTATTTCTCACCGCCCATTCTTCGGCTCCTCCAATGATCTACAGGACAAGCGGGACCATACATCATATTATCTACTATTTGCATTGCGTCATCAATGCTTTCATCCTGAATGCAACTTATACCCGGCCTTATGCAACTTATGCAGATTTCCATACAGGCTTTGTCTGTATCATCTAAAGTGAACTCATCAGACAGAACAAAACATAAACGGAGGAAACATAATGAAAAAGAACAAACTTGTAAAGGCAGCAACTATCACCATCGTAACCGTTACGGTTCTGGCAGTACTCGGTTCCGTCGCAATGGGCGGTTTTGTAGCAGATCGGATCCTTCACCAGAATGCCGATAAGGATACACACGATAACAGTCTGCGTCAGCTTGAAGTATGGGAATACGATACAGAAGCGTTTGATTCCGCCTACAAAGGCACGGAGATCAGTGCGACAGCTGAGGATGGAAACACGGTACCGGCAACCTTCTATGATATGGGAAGCGATAAATGTGTCATTCTGGTACACGGGGCGGGAGGAGACAGAGTATCCACCCGGCCTCTTGCTGAGGGTTATCTGAAAAGAGGCTATGATGTGATTGCCATTGACCAGAGGGGATGCGGTGCCAATCCTGACGAGCGGGTGACTTTCGGTATCCTTGAAGCTGCGGATGTGAAAGCCATGGTGAAATATGCCAGAGAAGACCTGGGAAATAAAGAGGTACTGGTTCACGGACAGTCAATGGGAGCCCAGACCACCGCAATATATGCTTCCAATGTGATCCCCGGCACTCCCGAGGCAGCGGATGCCGTGATATGTGACAGTCCCGTGCCCGGAATGGAACTGATCCTTAAAGAAATGTTCGGAGACGGTGATACGGACAGCTTCATGGCTAAATATCTGACAGGTACAAGCAAGTTCTATATGGACTTAGTATACAAAATTGATTATGATGATGCAGATACGATCCGGGTTGTTGAGAATGACCTTCTCCCCACAATGATCATATGCTCCGATAAAGACGAAGTCTGCCTGCCTGACCAGGTTACTGCAGTTTATGAGAATGTCGCCTGCGAGCAGAAACAGATCGTGCATTTCGACAGTGCTCATATCGAAGGCATTATCGATGATCCGGAAAGCTATATGAACAGCGTGGAGGGATTCCTCATGTCGCTGGGGCTGTAAGGAAAAAGAATGAAGTTAAATCTGTACGAAAACACGAAAACAACTGACGAACATGTAGATATCTACTACACAAATATGCGTCCCGTGATCAGACAGCTGATCGATACCGTAAGATCGGACCGTCCCACCCTAAGCGGCCGTCCGGCGGATGAAGATCTGGATGACGGCGATGCCGTGATCCTTGATCCCGAAGAGATATACTACCTGGACTACATCGAGCGCAAGCTCTTTGCTTATACAGCAGACGGAGTCTTCCGCATTATGGAGACTCTTTCCGCTTGTGAAGAAATGCTCTGGAACTACGGCTTCGTCAGAGTGTCAAAATCCAATATCATCAACATCTACCGGATCCGCCGTCTCAAACCGGATGCAAACATGAAAGTATATGCATACTTTGAAAACGATGAGCGGATCTGTATAAACCGAAGCTACAAGAAGAGTTTTAATGAATATCTTATGCGCGTAAGGAGAACGGGAATATGAAAGAAAAGCTGAAAGAATATCTGCTGGAACTGTGCTGTGCCTATACACTGGTGTCAGTGATCGGTGCCATAGTTAATATGCTGGCCGGGACACAGACGAACAATCTCAATGTTCTGGTCATGTTTGTAACCTGCGCGATAGGAACTCTCGTTTTGTTTATGTACAAGCTTTTCGACGGTTTGAGCCCCCTGCTCATAATCATCCTTCAGTATCTGATCTGCTGCATTCTGATCGGGATCATGCTGTTCCTTATAAGCACCTTTGTGGATCCGATAAGTCCCAAAGGCTGGTTTGAGTTTTACCGCTCATTTACCATACCTTATGTTTTCCTCGCAGGTTTCTTCTACTACAGGGTTTTCTCCGAGACAAAAAAGCAGGACGCAATGATCCGCGAGATACAGGAAATGACAAAGTCAAAAGAAAAGTAATTCCGGTATTTACTCCCTGCAAAACGCAAATACTCTGTCATAGAAGTCCTTTGCCTCTTCAAAAGTTCCGTGGCCAAGTCCTTCATATACAAACAATTCGCTGCCGGATATCCCGTTTTTCAATTCTCCGGGAGCATCGTTTCCTACCGTTTTATCATCACTCCCGGCAATGATGAGTGTCGGGCAGCTGATCTTTGACAGTTCATTGCGAACGTCAAACCGCAGGATCGCATTTGCATTTTTCAGAAAACGGTCATATGATGACGGTCTGGTAAATCGGGCAAGCAGCGGGAATAACCTCCGGTTCTTCTGCAGATATCTGTCAGAATACATTCTTTCCGCGGTATCCACCATCAGAGCTGTGTGATCTCCGCGCTTCGCCATGTCGATCCAGGTCGAAACGGAATCTGTTGCAACAGCATTGGCATACGGAGCCGTAACAGCAAGGATCAGTCGCTCCACAACCTCCGGGTGCCTGATTGCAATGCACTGTGCGATCATGCCTCCCTGAGATACGCCTAGTACGCAGGCCCTGTCGATCCCCAGATCCTTCATCACCATGACCTGATCATCCGCCATATCCTCAATGCTGTATCCTTCCGGCATATCATTCTTCCTGCTGAACATATAGACAGTACAGTCCCGGAAAAACTTTTTATATGGCGAAGATAGCAGCATCGCCTTTCCTTTAACGGTTGCAAGTCCGTCCGATAAGCCCGGCAGGACAACCACTTTTTTCTCCCCGGTTCCAAAAGATACATAATACATATCGGTATCTCCGATTTTCACGCATCCGTTGACTATATTTTTACAGCCCATTCTTCAGCACCTCCAATTTTCTACCTCTCGCGCTCAATATAGGAGAAGGCTTCCCTTTATCTGTTCCTCAAGCTGCTTTATGGTATCGTAATAGATCCGGATCCTCATTTCGCTTCTGAACCCGCAGAGGCTGGGCTCACTGGCGCCTGAGACCTTCTTAACCGTATTTTTGTCAGCCTCGTTCATGTTTTTTGTATCCGGAAGCGTATTATCACGCGACAGGTTGGACAGAATATCCCGCTTTGATACGAGTTCATTGTGCTTCCTTAAGAGTTCCGCAAAAGCTTCCTCGGTCACATTATCTTTAAGTCTGATCTCCGCCGGGATATCCAGACCGTTATTGGTACTCATTGTCTTCCCGTTTACCTTTATCTCTTTCACGTTCCCGAGATCGGCTAGTTTTTCAAAAGCATCAAGCCTCGTGTCGTATTCCGCTTTTTCTCCGTCAACCTTGGTGAATTCAACCTTTATACCTTCGGAATCAACAAATCTGAAGAACCGGTCGATCAGATCCATCAATTTACGAACATACTGATGTCCGAGATCTTCGGAGATCTTCTGAGATATACCATCAATATCTTTTTTTATCCTCCTGGCAAGATTTTTCTTAAAAGGAGTGTTGTCCGTTCCGTTCAGAGCGAGGCTTCCGCTGAAAAGGGATGTGAAATTGTTCTTCATGGCCAGCATGGGGATCAGCCTCTGAGACTCCTCAAAGAATCCCTTTAATCTCTCCTTCTGCGCATCCGTATGTACTCCCATAGATGCGGCAAACTCGGGATTTTGCATAAGATTGTCCATATATGATACAACTATATCCTCATCATCTCCTCCGAGACGCATATCTCTCATACCGGTGCCGGCAGCCAGTGAAGAAACCATCTTGATCATCCGTACATCCCTTGCGGTGAGATCATCAAAGAGATTTTCACACAGTTCCTTAGCGACCGTTTCTCCGCTCTTCTGCTTTCCGAGCGTCAGCCCCCAATCTCCGTTATTCTCCTGAAGACGCAGTTTCAGATCATCTTCACTCAGAGTAAATAACTGCCTGATCTCGCCTTCGAGTTCTGCTTTTGCCGTATTGGGTTTATAGCCTGTCGACCTCTCATCGTCATAGGTGAGTTTTTCCTGATTTTTCTGTTCGGCAGTCATTCCCGGATCGAGCGGATCATCTTCAAGATCTTTAATGTACTGATCCGTGATCTTATTAAGATTCTCAAGCCTTATGCTTTCCTGTTTTTCATTGGCCTGCACGTTTTCGGTCACATCTTTCCAGTTTGCGATATACCTGACACTCTTCCGTATCATGATCGAATCCATTGGTACCGTCTCGATCATCGTCTTTTCAGCCTGCCTTTTTTCCTTCAGCTGCTGTATCTTATTTCTTGACTCTATAGCTTCATCTCCCTCCGGAAGAGAACCGATCATCCGGTCATAGCTTTCAATAAGCCGGGTATAAAACTCTACAGCCTTCACCCTGCCGGATTCAAAGTCCGGCGTGGAATCTATCAATACATCAGCCGAAGATATGATAAACAAAGATGAAGGAATGGCTATAGTCTTAAGATCTGTCCCGAGTCTCTCATCTTTAAGTTCAGCCTGCTCCGCTATTGCCTCCGGATATGTCATCGACCGGACCCGATCTCTCATCTTACCCAGCTGCTTAAGGCGCGCATTCAAAAGCTTGTAGCGCTGACTGTTTTTCGTGGAACGCTTCTCCTCGTCCTTCATAAACACCTTAAGCTGACTGATCGAGTTTTCAAGAAAAGCAACTCTTTTGTCTTTATGTACCCGTAAAGCCTCTTCACCGTAGTCATTACCGTTAAGTTCCCGAAGAACACCGGCATTTTTCATGTCATTCTCCACGATGTCGTCCTCTGCCTTTATCCTGCAGTTCTGGAAAAATACACCGTAGTCATCGCCGATATTATTAAGTGCTTTGACCTCTGCGTATCGACCGATAAGGTTTTTGAATATACCCATTGCTTCAGGCAGATATTCACCCTCGGGGCCTTTTCTGATATAATCGGAATACTTATTCAGCCTCTGATAAAACCCTTGATCTTTGATGTCTTCAGGGCTTATATCACATAAACCTTCAGCATAAGCATTTTTTTCGGTCCGATAGAGTCTGTCTGTTTCCTCTGCCAAATATATAAGAGTATTAAACCGGGCGAGAACCTCTGCCGAAATACCGGCTTCCACTGCATGCAGATTGATAAAATCGCTTTCGGTCTTAAGAACGGAAAGCCTCTTTAACACAGGAAGGACTCTTCCGGACTGCCGCACAAATCCGTAACGTAAATCGTCAACATCGAACTCCGAGACCTTCTTAACAAGTTCCCCAAGCTGTGCGTATTCTCCGTTTTCCTTTGCACCATTTATGATCTCGGTTGCTTTCCGTTCCGCAGCTTCTTCCGCACGAAAAGCTTCCTTTACCAGTTTTCCTCTGGCATCCCGCCTTTTAGCTTCGATCAGGCGGTTTTCAGTATCATCGAACTCTCCTTCTCCTGTAGGAATGAAGAGTCTCGGATCTCTGGCAAGATTGTTTAGGTTCAGGCGGTTACTGTACTCCTGAAGCACGAATTCCTTTTGCCGTTCCATAGGGATGTTGTCCCTTATCCATCCGTTAACTGTTTTGCTGTTGGCAGGATCATTTAAGAATTCGTTTATCATGTCATGATCTTCAAGCCAGGCTATGGCAACATTTTTTTCAACGTCATTGATCGGTTTCATATGTCCCAGGTCATACACCCTCCTGAGTTTATTCAGTCTGTTTTGAAATTCCAAGTCCGTTGCAACCGTGGCGTCTGTTTTAAGGCGTGAGAGATCTACGCCTACATACATCGGATGAGCCTGAAGTTCATCTCTCATACGCACATATGCATCCCATTCGGGATCTCCCGCCTGTCCCTGCGCACCGGAAACGTAATAATCGCTCGAACATACGGAAAGCGTCAGTTCAATAAAGCGCTGAGCCTGATCAAGCATTCTTAATTTGGTTTCGATCTTTTTGATCTTGTTTAATGAGATATCCTTATCTGATGCAAGGCAGTAATCATAGGCATCCCTTAAATGCCTCCAGCCGGCCAGCACTCTCCTGTTTGCGGGCGCATATGCCATGATCTCATCAGGGAATTTAAGTCTTAACCGTTCAAGATTCAGATTTTCAAGCAGGTTAAACACGCTCTTCGCTTCTTCATCCGTGAATTCCCTCCGTTTAAAATCTCCGGTCAGGATACGGTCTTCACCGGCCTTTTCTTCGCGAGTTGCTGCCAGTTCGTCCTTTGCCTGAGACTGTAACACTCTTCTTTTTCCCGCCTCATCGCGGCGCTGCTCCTTCTGTTCGCGCTTCATCCGGCGGATACTGATCTCTTCGGCATCTTTCTTTTCTTTTCTGGTCTGTTCTTTCTTATGTTCCTCCACTTTTTTACTGACTGAATTGAAGCTGTTTTCCTTTATCTCGGCATGGATCCGGCTGCATTCTTCCATATCGCGCTTAAGCTGCGCGTCCTCTTCGGTAAGCTGGTCTACATCCTTTCTGTACAGATACTTAAGCTGTGTATCCGTAAGTTCCGTATATCTCTCACTTCCGATGATCTTTAATCTGCTTTCGGCATACCTTACTATCCTCGACATAAACAGGATCTTTTCGGCCAGTTTGTCATCATTGGATGCATCTACCTGAAGAAGCAGGGCCTGGAGTTCCTTTAACTTCTCATAATTATCGACAACATCCCTGTCGCCGGTTATGTTAAGCATGGGAAAAGAAGCAAGTTCCTTCAAAGGATCTGCAGGTATATCCTTCTGTTTATATGCTCTCTGCTTCTTTATCAGTGCCTTTCTGACACTCACCTTTTCCTTCTTTTTGGCTTTGATCAGATCCTTCTGATCCTTATCAAGGTCACGGACATTCTCGTTCTCCCTGCGATAAGCCTTTTTGGCGAAGTCAGTGCCGGTAGGTATGAGAACCCCGTTCATGGCAAAGTCGCCCTTTTTATTGATAAGCCGCCTGATCCTTGCGGGACTTTGAAGTTTTGAGCCTGTAAGATGGCGCCAATTCTCCCACATCTTCTCTTCAAGTACTTCCCTTATGGCGTCATGCCTGAGTTTCCTCGTCGCTCTTGCCTCATCCTGAAGGCGTTCCCTGCTCTCTTTCATCGCCGGCGTTTCGTCATTGCTTCGATATAATATGTCGGTCGTTACCAGTTCCGGCCTTCCGTACTTATCGATCTGGGGATGCACAAATGTTATCGAAACCAAGCCATTTTGCGTCAATGCAGTCGCATATGCCTTTAAGATGTTCATTTTATTCAAGTTCCTGGTTTCATACTCGAACCCATAATGCTTTTTCAGATAATCCGTCAGTTTCTCTCCTCCGACATACAAACAGTCAGCCCCATCCCTGATGCCCATCCTGGTATACAGGTCCGAGTTGTAATCTTTCTGATAATTTGTCATCACCAGTGAAAATGTTTGGCTTACATTTATCTGCTCCCTTGTGAACGCGCCCTTTTGGGGGATCTTTATATCATAAAGCCGGGATCCCTCCCTAATGCCAACGTGGTATTCATCGATCTTTGCCACACGCTCGATTCCCATTTCGCTGCTTTGCCTTTGAAAATTACTGTTTAACCTGTCATATATGGTGTGACCGTCACCGCTGTAGGATACATTGCTCAGCTTAGCTATATCCAGATCATCCCACATATTATCATCATCACTTAAGATGCGTGAAAAGCCGGAGCGGAGTGCGCCGTCCTCCGGTTTTTGCATCATGCTTTCTTCAATCTGTGCTTTTAAGACCTGCACCCTGTTCCAGGCATCTTCGATCTCATCCGGCTCGATAAGATCCGTAAGAGTATACTTAAGTTCATCTTTCGTCAGTGACAATACCCTGGAGGCAGTACGCCGGCGCATGACAAGGATGTCTTTCGCCTGAGTAAGATTTGAGTTTTTTTCCTCGACAGTTCCCTTCAGGTTGCCGAAGGAACTGTCGTTATCTATTCCCGTTATTCCGATGAGTTTGTTGTTCTCCACATGATAGACAAGATTCCCCGGATGCCTGTCCACATTTCCGCAGATAAAGTCAAGAACCTCAAGATCGGCAAGCTGCTTTAATAAGTTTCCGTTCCCCAGGGTATCGATATTCTTATTGTTTTTAATGGTTGATTCACTCGTCCCGTTAACCCAATCCATGATCACGCCGGTTTTCTTTACACCTTCATGTATTATGGTCGCGGTTTCGGAATTCGCGATAATGCCGGACAATCCCAGGAGTTCGGCAGTTCTTGACATCGCAACATTTCTTTTTTCGAAAGAACGCCCCGCCTTTATGGATGACAGAAAAGCAGATTTCACATTGTTTACGGCTGTGAGATAGTCATCGGCCAGATCAACCATAGAGATCAGAAAGCGCTCGGAAGACATAAGGCCGTCTATATTACGGGCGTTACGGGGTAAACGTCCCGAAAACGCTCCCAGGAATGCCCGTATCCTTGCCATATCATTTTCTGTAGCTCTTTTCTCTTTCACCGCAAGGAAACAAGCTCTTACCGGACCGAAGGTTGCTTCGAAGAGCGACTGGGCCTGGTCATCGTTCTTTAAAGCATCAAACATCGCTTTCCCTTCGGGAATGGTCTGGGGAAGATCTCCAAACACTTTCTCCGGAGTCAGTATCTCTTTTGTTTCGGTAAAAGCAAAATCTTTATTGCCTTTTTTGATGTGGAGTCGCCGGTTCTGTCCTCCTGCAACATATTCGCTTATCTCAGCACCATCCGTGTTGAAGGGCTCGGTCCTGAGCTCCGCAAACAGTTCTTTCAATGTCAGCTGTTTTGCGGTACTTACAATAGATATCCCCTTACGATCCTGTTCGATAAGGCTTGAGAGATACGCTACCTTGCTGTTGAAATCTTCAAAAAGGATATCCGGTCCGGCGTTATCTGCTTTTCTGACCGAAGCCAGATACTCATTGCAGGTCCTGCTGCACTCGGTAAACAGTTTTTTGAGTTCTGTGATGTCACTGCCGTTAAGTTTTTCGGCACTCTTTTCTCCCCAGTATCCTATATACCCGCTAAGGGCAGACAAATATCCCGAAAAAAGAGCCAGTTCGGCTGACGGTGCCGCTTCCATCCCGGTGTAAAAGCGGAGCAGTTCTTCTGTCGAATCCTTATATACCTTCAGTTTTTCATCATAAGAAAGATTCTTAACGCTCTCCAGGTTTTTGGCCCGACTCATCTTCGGAGCATCGTAATATGCGTTTGGTCGTATCCGGGCATTTTCCTGTTCTCTCTTATCCGTAAGAGCTTCCACCATTCTGCCTTTTTGTTTTTTTATCAGATCAAACGAATCCATATAATCCTCTCTTTCGTTCCTGAAACTTATCCAACTGATCTCTTATATCTTAAACTGCCTTATCGTGTTTTCCGGATGCAGTCCCTCAGGTAAGACAAGCATTCCGAGTAATTTTTCTATCGAACTGTTCGCTGCATAAACCGTTATCTCCGCAAACGGTGTGAACTCTTTGCAGGTACGCACCGCGGTTGCTATCAGATCGTCCAGTTCATAGAGATTATTATTCTTATGCCATATATAATCCAAATTATATCCTCGTGAGGTAATGCTCGAAAGCAGAACTCCGGTCAAACTGCCGTCCTTATCCTTATATACAAAACTCATATCCTCATCATAGTATTCACGATCTTTGAGCATCGGATACACATTCCTGTCGGTTTTGGATCGTCCCACACGCTCACTCTCGATCTTATCGCAAAATGTATCCCAATCATCCGCACCGATATCTTTCAGGGAACATATCTTCCCTGTGGATGCTTTTGTGTGGCCGGCCAGAACGCCGATATTTATATCTTCGACGGTGAAACTGAAACTTTTCCCCGTATCGGTATCCTCGGTATACCCCCTGTTTTTTAACAGAGCATAAAATCCTTCCGTCGACTCATTCAGGACGTAGGATGTCCTGATGCCGGGTATGTTTTCCTTCTCGCAAAAGTCATCCAGAGCTTTAAGAAGTGCGGTGGCAGCACCGAGCCGGCGCTTATTCTCCGAAATATATAATGAGATGATCCGAAAGCCGTTATCGTCCAGGGCCAGAGCCATTCCGCCGCATGCCTTAAATTCATCTTCATCATCGATCACACCCAGGAGCAGATCCGCCTCCTCGGTTGTTTCCTTCGTAAACGCGCCCATAAAGAATTCAAGATTATCTTTGTTAATAACTGTAACGATCATATCTGATATAGTTCCTCTCTTTTGCGATGACCTAAATAATATAAAATATTATATCAAAAGGCGTTCGAGTTTCTATCGCTGTATCACAATTTAAGTTATAAACTGTTTACCGTCACAGAATTGTCACACGCGGAATGATCCGAAGAGCTTTCCGGCATGATAAGGAATGAAAAAGCGGGCTTCCGAAAACCCGGAAACCCGCTTCTTTTTCTGTTCGGTAAGTAGTCTGAGATATTACATCAAACCTTT
>JAEEGJ010026954.1_pt1 | contig 11597 bp, 11 predicted proteins | sample 8958761 | NCBI WGS metagenome assembly JAEEGJ01 (sample SAMN16246546, study PRJNA631951) | gut metagenome | biome: gut microbiome; feature: rumen; material: RS-attached | host: Bos | place: Iran: Karaj | collected 2018-10
ATATAACAAGCATCTCCGTATTTTTTATGATACTTTGTTTCTGTTGTTCTTCAGCGTGTTTCTGTCAATGGTTATAATCTCTTGACAGAGTTTATCCGGTATATTTTGATCGGTAACCGGAGGCATTAAGTATAACTTCAGTTCAACTTCACCAATGCCGATAGTAACACGATCCACAAATACATCAATTAACTTCTTAGTCTCTTGCAGTGTACCTTTGCGAAACTGTCTCCTGGCCTGTTGCAGCAACTCTTTCAGAACAGCTTTGGTGGGAAGTTCTTTGTCAGAGCAGTTTATGTTTTTGAGCAGTTGCTCTGTTTGGGATTTCTTCTCACTCAGTTTCTCCAACTGAACCAGCAGTACCTTACGAACTTCTGCGTTTTCGGTTTCAGTTACTGACTGTAACAGGTTAGCTTCTTGTCGTTGATAAGCCTGTAAGCTCCGCTTGTATTGACGTATAAGCCCTTGTGAATCTGTGTTCTGCTGGTTGGCGTATTCTTTAAAGCGATCCATGATGATATCGACAATATCAGGATTGAAGATGTTCATGGACAGCTTGTCCAGTACAAACGATTCGACTGCATCACGGTTAATAGGCTTATTCTTGCATCCACTTGTCTGATGCCTTGAAGCCCTGTTGCCACAGCGGTAGGTGATATATGGCGGCCTGTCCTTGTGCGTTGCATTACGGTTGCCCTGATACGCATGTCCACATACACCGCAGAATATCTTGCCGGTAAGCAGATAAGTTTCAACGTACTGTGGCCTTCTGACATGCTTTCTGACATGGAGCAGTTCCTGGACTCTGTTAAAATCTGCTTCTGATATGATAGCCGGTATACCGTTTTGTACGATGACCCATTCTTCTTCAGGCTTGGATTGATGGTGGTTGCGTTGTTTGGTAAGCGGATCTTTGCCTATACTGCGGTTAAAGATGAACTCACCCTTATATTTACGATTGACCAGAATATCATGAACTGAGGATTTACCAAAACTGCGTCCGGCTTTTGTCTTATATCCGGCTGCATTCAGCTGTTTGATGATCTCACTGTAGCCGTGACCATCCAAGACCATACGAAACATAAGACGGACTGCTTCAGCTTCTTTCTCGTTAATGACATATCGCATTCTGTGTTTACCGTCTGAAGTCTTGACTGGTACCGTATCATACCCTAAAGGCGGCCTTCCACCGGTAGAATAGGCATTACGCGCATTGATAACCATACCTTTCATGACTTCTTTAGAGAGATTCTTGCTATAGTAAGCGGCAAAGCTCCTCATGATGGACTTTGTCACACCAACGATTGGCTCATCAGAATTGATGGGTTCTGCAACACTGATCAGGCTGATGCCGTAACGGCTGAGAATCCGTTCGTGCATAATGCCTTCATACTCGTCACGCATGAACCGATCATATTTGTGTATCAGGACTATTTTGAACCGCTTCTGTTCAGCATCGCGCATCATTCGTTGAAATTCTGGTCTGTCAGCGGTCGTACCGGATTTTGCCATATCTTTGTATTGCCCTACAATCACAATATTCTCCCGTTGAGCATAGTCTGTTATAGCATTGACCTGGGCTTCGATGCTGTTCCCATCGTTCTGGGCATCGCTTGAGTAACGGGCGTAAAGGGCGGCTGTAAGAGGCCGCCCCTGATTTCTTTTACGCAGCGTTGCCAGTATGTTTTCCATCGTCAGCCACGCTTTCTACATACATTCTGTATAATATTTCAACAATAAGATGCAAAGCTGTTGCTTGAGCATCTAAATCTACTGTATGGTCTTTGGTTGTCAAGATTAAGCACCTCCTTCATTACCACTCACCATAATCACGAGTTTTGGCCTTTGCCGGTTCTTTGGGATTGTATTTGCGGTTTTCAAACTTCAAACCGTGGTAGGCAGACACTCCGTTAACCTTTCCGGGAGCTTTATTGTGTTGATATTTTACTGCAAATTTCATTTCAAACTGCTTTTGTGATAACCGGCTGCTGTAGGGCGCGGTTTCGGCGAAGTACTTATAGCAAGGCCAGATGGTTTCTCCAACTTTAGAAACAGATTCTTCTTCAGTTTTTGATACGCATTGTTCGCACCAAAGCTCAAAAAGTGCTGGCTGTGAAATCTCTGAACTGGCAAACTCATCAAGAGGAATTATTTTGGCCGGCATTTCATTGTTGCAGAAGAAATCAATTGAGACAGAAAACAACAAATCAAGCTCCGGCTTTATGTATTCTTTAAAGAAACCCGAAATCTTGTCTTTTACTGTGGGGCCGGTGGGGATCAAATTTAAACGTTTTGTTACGGCGTTGCCGGCATCGATCTGATGACTAATGACCGGCGCATCGTTGCCAAAACAAATTAAAGAAGCATACGGGCGAAATTGTACTGGCGTCTGGAATTTTACATCGGCAGTTACCATGTCGCCGCTTGTAATCAGTTTGATATTGGTTGCAACGTCCATCGTCCAGGCCGCTAAACTCTCATCGGAGGAAATGTTGGCCAGCTTATGATACAGGTTAATCAATGAGAAATTTTTTGAAAGACTGGAGAGACCCATATTGGAGTAGTTTGCCTTCCCCAGCATACCTTGGATGATATCAGCACATACCGATTTACCGCTGTCCGTGGGCCCGTAAAAATGCGTCATAATCTTACCACTGCGATCATTTGATGCTGTTTTTCCAAAGAGATATTTACAGTGATCCACGCATTCTTTCTGGCAATCCGGATGTGCAAAACGACGAAGGAAGGCCAATGAATAGCTATGCTCCCATTCATAGACGGTGTAATCTTCTTTGTACGAGACTGGAAGTCTGTTATAAAGTACTGGATAACCATCTATAAAATCTTTATCGTCATCGTCGACAATTCGACCTTTTTTGACATCGAATAAACCGTTGGCCAGTGCAATGTATCTCTGGTCCGGTACTTCAGGCAACTCTGGTATCGAAGGCGAAGCGCTGACCCATTCAAGGAGTTCCTGAAGGTAGTAGCGATTGATAGATTTTTCTGCTTCAACAGGAAGCTGGCCCATATGAACCCCGCGTCGAATTGAATTACCGAACTTGTCTATAGTCATAGGCTCGTAAATCCGGTTGTTCAGTATATGCAACACACTATTATTCAGGCCGTAAGTGTTCTCTTTCAACAGCCACTTAGAAAGATCAAATGACGGTATGCGATCGTCGCTGGTACGGGAGTTGCCTGTAGAATCAGCTTCATTATTGTTGGTATTGACATTCTTACCACTGTCTTCTGCAGCTTTCTTGACTTTCTTATGAGGCTTTGGAGGTTTCTTTCCCTGGATTGCCGCCTGAAGTTCTTTGGTGATGGCATCACCGCTGCCGTCAACTTCAGGTGCAAGAATATCACGGGTCGGTTTGGCTCTTTCAAAGGTCTTACTTCTTTCCATCGGCGTCCTCCTTTCGTGGATTACGCTGGTTAAGTATAGATAAAGCGTTGTTCACCGCAGCATCGTCGATAGTAGGGAATAACTCCGCCAAAAGCAACAAAATGATTTGGATGATAACATCGTCGTCCGTAGCGTCCATTTCAAAGCAGTGCTTGCTTTCGGCCAGGTCCTTGTTGTAAATGACAGTGTATACGTCGTCTTTACGTTGCACGTAGACGATGCAACCGCTGTGATGCTCACCTGTTCCAAAGAGCTCTGCTGTGAATTGTTCGTCCACATTGTAAATTATTACGTTGCCTGCATTTTCATCGCCATAAGCCATAATGCATGGATGTTTTAGACCGTCATCAGCGTCTCCATTAAACCAGTAGTCGAAAGAGAGCCGGTTTTCCGTAAACATGAAATAGACGTTGGCGGTTCCGGGCGCTCTACTGTTGATGAGGTAGGTCGCGTTTTTCAGTGCCTTCTTCACATCTTTCAGGTCAGAGTGTTTTTCAAGAAATTTCATATATATCCTCCTAAATATATACTTACCGTCGGTCCAAATCGAACACGAAAAAAGCGCGTTGCTATTTGCAACGCGCTATAAGTGAACCGAATATAATGGCGGACCGACGCAGTATTACCATCAAATGGGCGCACCTATAGCGCAGAAACCATTTGACGGTCGCTCTCCACAAGCATTTATAAACGTGCTCCGGTGACCCTTCATCGGCACGATACTATCCGCCAGCCTTTATCAAGGACAACAACCCTCTTTGGCAAGAAGCCCCGTGGGCGCTTCAGCACGCGTGTTTTTTTTGAATTCCATGTAAGGATTTAAATTAGGATATGTATGATTAATCTTATAACAGAACCGCGTGCCTATTCTTCCAGCGTTACCGCAGAAGAGAGTTGTAAATGTCTTCGTGTTTAATTATAACAGATAAAGTCAAAAAGTCAATAGTTTTTTTCGTGGTGTTATGCGCGGATTCAATATTACCTGCCGTCTGGCTTAAAGCATCCTGTGTTATTAAGTCCCACCTTTGAGAATGACTTCTATAATTTTCAATATAATCGTGATAAATCGTTTATCCATGCCGGTCACCGCCTTTACGCCGCATGTTCAGTTTTTTGACAGATCATGCACAAGGGTCTGTGGTACCTTGCCATACTGTAATTGAAGACCTTCTCGCTTATCTCTTTACCACAGCCTGCACATACTGCTGCAGAATCTTTCTGAACTTCAGAAGCGGTTTTATGTATCGAAGTCTTCGGTAATGGATTAGGTTGTGGAGTAGTGTAGCTCCTTTCATCAACACCACTGTCGGCCTCCGGATCATCACCGGTGCTGATTGCCATGGAAAGAAGATACGCGTATTTGATTGCAGCAGTTTCTGCTTTCATTACTGCTTTATCACCAGCGTCCTGACCGGTTCCAATGCCATACAAATCAATGGATTCACCTGATTCACTGTCAATCAGCAGAATATTACAGCCGACCGTCACCTGATGCTCTATATTACCCTTGGCGTTGGTAACATCGTAGCTATTGAGAATAGCCGGGGTGACTACGCTGGCCACTTTATGTTTGACCAGGGCCGCATTGATGGATTCCAGAACGCCTGCAGCCGACGCGTAACTATATTTGTGGTAATCATTAAAACCATCCTTTGCTACATGTGAGCATTCGTCCATGATTAACACCAGTTTTTTGGCGATTCCGCCGTACCCTGAAAAAGTGGTTTTGTTGTTTTCTTCATTATAAATTGTATTCATTTTGACACTTCTCCTTTGCTCATATAATAAAATTGCCGGACTGATAACAAGACCAGCCCGGATACTATCAAGCTGCTCTTTCAGCAGCACGTTTTACCAGTCGTCCATAAGGACAATACTCAGCTACGTCGCAGTAAGACTGGCACTTACGATCATGCCATCGTTCTCTGGTTGAGCATCTGGCTGGAATGTGGTTCTCTTTTATTGCTTTTGCCAGACGTTTTGCTTTTGCCGCCATATACAGCTTAATCCAATGATCGCTGATTCTGTTAATCTTAATCAGATACAGCGGCCTTGTTATGTTACGCTCAGATGCCATACGCAAAGAGTAGTCCCGGCATAATGCCTGAATAACCATATTCTTGACCTTAAAACCAGCCTGTTCCAATAAAATGCGATAATAGTTGAGCTGGATAGCCCAGTCCAACAGATGACGCACACCGTCAGTTCGCCATTCTTTACGGGTTTTGGGCTGACCTTTTTTGAGACCGGTCTTATATACTTCGCCGGTAGGTACGTCGACCTTATAGTATCCTAATGCCTTCATCAGCTTATAGCTGGAAGTCACTTTGTAATCGCCCAACGTATTGTCAGACAGATCAACGATTTGGCCATATAAATCAAATTTGCCGCTGGTAATATCGTCAGCCAGACGTTCTTCTGCGATGATATTGCCTTCGTTATGACCTTCCTGAATCGTATGGACTGCAGTACCATGCACCGCATATAACTGCTGCATTGGGTCAACCGCATACGGCTGAGTCTTCTTCAGATAGGTCTCACGCGTACCAGCTATCAGTTCTGTGACTGAGGGTTTGTCCAGCTTACGGTTCAATGATTCAGCCACAGACCGCAGTGTTGGCAGGAACATACACCTTTGGCCATTTGGACAGTGGCTCAGACACTGTTTGATGGGAATGCTGTTACCATCTTTACATACAAATTTTGTAGCTGGCATCAGGCTGCACCTCTTTCCTCACCATCACCATATTCAGATTCAAAACGATGGAAATTGAAGAAATCACCGTTATCCAAGTCAGATACTGCTTCCACTTTCAGTTCTACAGTCTTCATGGAATCATGTTCATTGATGCCAACACCGTATTCATTCCTGATCCAGTCCACAGCTTTGCGATAACTTTCGAAATACTCCTTGAAAAACTCTCCATGGTGACAGCAGTCAATAACATAATGCTCCGAGAAGTATCTCCCGTTCTCATCTGAATTGATATAAATCTGACTGCCGCACTCTTCTGCCAAATAGACCAGTTGGATTGCATCATCATACTTTTCACGAAGAATCTTATAGAATACTGCCATATGCGGCTCCCATGCAGTCTCCGTATCCACCTTAAAACTGTACCTGTCATTATCCTGTGTCAGCCTGGTATCACAGTAGGTGAAGCAGTCGCGTTTATCTGCAATCCCTGCAATCTGCCGGTTGTTATAGCCATGGAGAACCAAGAGGTTATAAAATCCGGAACCTACAGAATCAAATGCTGCATAGACTTTACGCAGAAATCTTGCCAGTTTTAACCTGTCCTTACTGTAAAATACGATGCTGTTGCTGCAATAATTGCACATACTTATCACTCCTATTCATTGAATTTTATTACATAGAATACACGGAAGCTGGATGCTTCCGTGTATTATTCTTATATCGCCTGTGGTAACAAAACCACATTTGAATTTACTTTGTTTAACCTGGCGCTTTCATCCAGAAGTGTACCACCCAGCCGCTCCAGTTCTGTTGCGCGGTTGTAATCAGTGATATCCTGACTGCTTCTGGTGACTGCATTGATCAGCCCAAACGCTGTATAATCATTGGACATGATGAAGTGCCTGAGTATGGTGGCACGTTCTGTTTTGCTGAGGACATACTTATCGCCCAATACCTCCACAGTCTTTACAGGGTTATCTCCAGTCTGGATGTTCATGGATTCGCGCATCTTACCGACAGTCAGGTTGAACCGGGTTTCATCCACTGCAGCAGAAACAATATCCTGCACTTTCATAAAATACGCTTTGTCATCAGCAGCCAGTGTTTCATCCGAATACAGTTCATATGCGTTGTCAGTATCTTCGACCTGTCTCCCGGCGTGATACTTCTTGTGTGCGAGATCTTTGGAAATCATGCCATTTTTGCATACAAGCCGGTATACCAAGGGTTCCACCTTCAATGCACCCAAGCCGATCTCGCTGTTGGAGATTACAAAACCGGCCTGTACCACATCGCCCGGTGTCAGCTCCGCTTTCATAGTCCGGTTGATGATTTTCATATACAGGTGTGTCTCCGTAATATCGCAGCTTTCAATACTACAGCCTTTCATCTGTGCTATCACCGGTAATACGTGATCAACCAGCTCCAGATTGTCCAGCCTGCGATAGCGGTCAGACAGAAATGCCCTTAACCGTCCATCCAACGTGCGTAACATCCTTTTCTCAGGGTTCTTCTGTAACCATCCGTTGATATTTCTGTCCAGCAGGTCGGGGTATTCCAGTCTCATGCGGTCATAGTATTTGAATGGAATACCTAACCGGTCTGCAATCTGTCTGTGTGCCACGTCCGATACAGCATAGGTCATCACATCGTTACCGGTCGATACACTCAACGTGCTGGTTCCGTCAGTACTGTTCACAATCAGACTGCGGGTATCAGCAATCATGTCTTTACGGTTTTCTCGCTGGTCTTCCAGCTTCTGGTACAACTCTTGGATTGTTTTGAATCCTTGTTTCATGTTAAATCCGTCCTTTCTCCTTTAAAATGGTAGTAAGATTTGCTGGTATCCAGCGGTTTGTTACTTCTTACATGAAGTTCCAGCACTTTGTTCTTGATGCTGTCTTTGCTATAACCTGCGAAGTCAAACAGAAGGTGGAGTGCCGTGGTCATGTCCTCCTGTGTCCGGAAGACATAATCGTTGGTAAAGTTTTGTAACGAATCTGTTACAGTGAGTTGGATCATATCATTTTTCCCCCTTGTGATTTTTATCTATATAAATAACAGCCCTCATGTTTGACACCGTTGATGTAAGCCGACCTTTCCGACCTGACCAACCTTTTCAAACCCCATATGGAGAACTGTTAGAATTTTAGGCATAGAAAAACCCCGGCGCCTGTAAGCACCGGGGCAAATGTCTGGTTCTACGATGTTGTATTTGTCACCGTTATAGGAGCAGGATCATTGGAACCAGTGAGATTTTTTCATAGACCGCCATCAGCAGAATTGCTGCCAGGATTCCAATGCCGGCAACAGCCATGATAATACAGGTGCTGTGATTCTTATAAACCTTCGACAATTTCTTCTTTGCGATAAACGTAAATAGGATCACAGATAACGCTACTTCCATAATTTGTCCATGAACGCCTTACGCAAGGCGTCTTCACTAATGTGATATTTTTTTCTTGTAATAGACAGTGCGGTTTCGACCGGTATGCCCTTGGTCAGTATCAGGAATGCCAGATACAGCAATGCAAGCGCCAACACAATTCTGCCATCAACACCCAACGGTGGATCCGGGCATGGGTTAGGGCCGACTATGTTATTCCAAACTCCGGACATTAGTTATTCTCCTTTCCGAGCAGTAATTTTGTGAAGCAAGGTGCTGTAAAGAATCATTTACAGACATCTTGCTTCTGATGCCCAATGAAATAATATATATTTTGAATTTAAGAAATTGCGATTCAACTGTCTCTTGGCATAGAGTATGGCGCATCCTAAAAGCCGTATGTTGCCCTAATCCATAATGAAACAGACTTACCTGATACTGTGCACTGCTCAGATACATCAGAATCACGTCCAATATAAAGTATTACTGTTAGGGTTTAAAAAGGTTGGTCAGGTTGGCAAGGTCAGCAGATGATTTATCCGATAAAATTTCTCAAAACCATGTGAATAGTGATATAATACTTAAATAAGAAGATTTTTAAAAGAACGGAGCTTACACTGACAGAAAAGAGGTATGTTGACTATGACCCCGGAAGAGAAAGCCAGACAACTGATAGATGCCCGGCTTGAAAAATCAGGCTGGGTATTGCAGGATTTTCAGAATGTGAATCCTCTTGCGTCGCTTGGTGTTGCTGTAAGAGAGTATCCTACCAGCACCGGGCCGGTCGATTATGCTCTTTTTGTCGATGGCAAGCCTGTAGGCGTGATAGAAGCCAAGAAAGATGAACTGGGTGAGAACATCACTGTTGTTGAAGGACAGTCCGGCCGTTATGCCAACAGCACGTTCAGGTACATTACTGTCGAATACAGAATTCGGTTTGTGTATGAGGCTACGGGTCAACTTACACGGTTCACAGATTATAATGATATCAAATGTCGCTCGCGTCGTGTTTTTTCATTTCACAGACCGGAGACGCTGCAGGCGCTGCTATCCAGAGATGAAACGATCCGTAATAACATGAAGCATTTTCCACCATTTGATATAACCGGGTTCCGTAAATGCCAGATTACGGCCATTCAGAACCTGGATGCTTCGTTTGCTGATAACCGTCCCAAAGCATTGGTACAGATGGCGACCGGCTCTGGTAAGACATTTACTGCTATCACTGCAGCATACCGGCTTTTGAAATTCGGTAAGATGCGCCGTATTCTGTTCCTTGTGGATACTAAATCGCTGGGAGAACAGGCTGAGCGTGAATTTCTTGCATACAAACCCAATGACGATAACCGTTCATTCGCACAGCTTTACGGTGTGCGCCGCCTTAACAGTTCCTATATCCCGAACGACATACAGATCTGTATCAGCACCATCCAGCGTATGTATTCCATCCTGAAGGGTGAAGATATTGATGAGTCTGTAGAGAACGAATCGCTCTATGAACAGACCGGAGCTGATGTTCAGGCAGCAAAAGAGGTTGTCTATAATGAAAAATACCCGCCAGAGTTCTTTGACTGTATCATCGTCGATGAATGCCACCGGTCGATTTATAACGTCTGGAACCAGGTGCTGGAGTATTTTGATGCCTTTATCATCGGACTGACTGCAACACCGGACAAGCGTACCTTTGCATTTTTTAACCAGAACGTTGTAAGCGAGTATTCCAGAGAGCAGGCTATCGTCGATGGCGTGAATGTCGGAGAGGATATATTCCTGATAGAAACTAATGTCACCAAGAATGGCGCTCATATTATGAAACAGCAGATCGAGTGCCGTGACCGTCAGACCCGTGCAAAGCGTTGGAAGCAGATGGACGAGGACATTGACTATACGGCTTCCGATATGGATCGCGATGTGGTCAACCCCAGCCAGATACGCACTATTATACGCACATTCAAAGAATGTCTGAAAACGCAGCTCTTCCCACATCGCAAAGAAGTACCCAAGACACTGATTTTTGCCAAGACCGACAGCCATGCGGATGACATAATTCAAATCGTCAGAGAAGAATTTGGCGAAGGTAACCAGTTCTGCCAGAAGATCACCTGCCAGGCTGAACGGCCGGAGAGTGTTCTCAGCGCATTCCGTAATGACTATTACCCCCGTATTGCTGTTACCGTTGATATGATTGCAACTGGTACGGATGTGAAACCCATAGAATGTCTGATATTCATGCGTGATGTCCGCAGCAAGAACTATTTTGAACAGATGAAGGGGCGTGGCACCCGTGTATTGGGCAAGGAAGACCTGCAAAAAGTAACACCTTCAGCGACTGAAAACAAAGACCATTTTGTAATCGTGGATGCTGTAGGTGTTACCAAGTCCAAAAAAACAGATACGCGTCCGCTGGAACGCAAACCATCTGTCAGTATGAAAGAACTGATGCTCAACGTAGCTATGGGGTCAAAGGACGAAGATACGCTCACATCTCTTGCGAACCGTGTAATCCGGCTCAACAGCAAGATGACCGATAAAGAACGTACTGAATTCAGTGAAAAAGTCGGTACCAGTGCTGATATTATTGCACAGCGGCTTCTGGATGCCTTTGATCAGGATGTCATATCTGAAAAAGCCGGTGTTGATTTGTCTGACGACCATGAACTGAGTGAAGATGAACAGCGTCGCATGGATGAAGTTAAGCAGGAGCTAATCAAAGAAGCTGTACAGCCGTTCAGTAATCCTGAAGTCCGTGATTATATAGAAAACGTCCGTCGCAGCCATGAACAGGTCATTGATTCTGTGAATATCGATACGGTGCTTTTTGCCGGGTTCGATACTGACAAGCAGGCTAACGCTGACCGTATACTCAAGACATTCCATGAGTTCATTGAAGCTAACAAAGACGAAATCCTTATGCTGCGAATCATCTACGATCAGCGGTATAAAGACCGTCCTATGGCGATTATGCAACTCAAGGCGCTGTATGAAAAGCTGAAAGCAGAGAACATCACCATTGAACGCTTATGGGAGTGCTATGCCATAAAGAAACCTGAAAGGGTAAAACGCGGTACTGCAGCTCAACTGACAGACCTTATCTCTATCATCCG
>JAEEGJ010026955.1_pt1 | contig 11597 bp, 7 predicted proteins | sample 8958761 | NCBI WGS metagenome assembly JAEEGJ01 (sample SAMN16246546, study PRJNA631951) | gut metagenome | biome: gut microbiome; feature: rumen; material: RS-attached | host: Bos | place: Iran: Karaj | collected 2018-10
TAGAAGTGGGCGCTGTCAGCTTCTATATCAAGGAAAGCCCGGATGGTAATATCACCGTCAAATACGATAATGAACTTAAGGTTGTCAACAAATCCGATTCAGGGAAACTAAAGCTTAAGGTGGGAAGAGAGAATAATATCTCGGATTTCTCATCTGATAGCACGGTAGAACTCTATATTCCGAATGATATGAAGCTTGATGAAGCAAACTTTGATATTGGTGCAGCCAAATTCGTCTGCGATACATCATTCACATGCAACTCCATTACCGTTAAGCTCGGTGCCGGGGAAGCTAAATTTGATAAAGTCACTTCAGAGAATGCGGATTTGGATTTGGGAGCCGGCAAACTGACCTTTGATAAGCTTATTACCGAAGATGCAGACATAGATGTGGATATGGGCGACTTCACAATGAAGGGTGATATCAAAGACGACCTTGATCTTGATGTGGCCATGGGCAATGCCACAATTGATTTAGACAGCAATGAATCCGATCACGATTACAAAGTTGAGGTCGGTATGGGTAATTTAGACCTGTTTAAGACTAAGTTCTCAGGCATGGGCAAAAGCGACAAAATTGACAACGATTCCGAATCGGAATATGACATAGAAGTCGGAATGGGTAATATAACGATTAAGTAAGAGGAGGTATGAATATGAATGACAAGAGATTAACCAAATCAGCAACAGAGAGAATGATATGCGGTGTATGCGGCGGTATCGCTGAGTATATAGGCATCGATCCCACAGTGGTACGTATACTCTGGGTAGTATTCTCACTCATGGGCGGTTCGGGTCTGCTCGCATACATAATTGCGGCAATAATAATACCCGAAGCTTAGAGTCAGAGACAGACAACAACATATTGAAACATACAAATGCGCTGCTATTTGTTCTCCCAGAACAGATTTAGCGCATTTGTTATGTTTGAAGAATTAATCCTCTGAATATTACTCCATTCTCTCGGATATAACTCTCTGTAAGTGCCGTAGGAGAAACGGTAATCAAGAAGCGCCACTATTCCCACATCTTCATGTGTCCTTATGACTCGGCCTGCTGCCTGTAATACCTTATTAAATCCGGGAATAGTATAGGCGAATCTCATTCCGTCTCTAAACCCTTCCGCCTTATCAAAATACGCCTTAATAAGCTCATTCTCTTCACAGACCATCGGGATCCCGGTTCCCACGATTATCGACCCTATAAGGCTCTCACCCTGAAGATCTATTCCTTCCGCGAATATTCCCCCGAGTACACAGAATCCGATAAGACTCCCTGTATCAGTGCAATCAGCGAAATCCGCGAGAAATGCCTCTCTTTCTTCTTCCGTCATATTACTGCTTTGCATTTTAAGCGACACGTCATCCTGCTCTCCGAATTGGTTGACATAACAATCATATACATTCTCCATGAATCCGTATGACGGGAAAAACACCATGTAATTACCCTTCTTGGCACCCGTTATCTTATGTATGTGCGAGGCGATCCGTTCATACTGCTTAAGTCCACGCTCGGAATACTTGGTGGTCACGTCATCGATAAGATACAGTCCTCTTTTGTTATTGTCAAAGGAAGACTCGGCATATACCTCATAATCATCCGCATCTCCCCCGAGTAAGCTCTTGTAATACTGTATCGGCAGCAAAGTTGCCGAAAATAATATGGACGATACACCCCGCCCCATGCATTCGCGCAGATTATCGGAAGGGTCTACATTAAAGAGTCTTAGGCAGTAATCACCTTTCGAATCGATATAACCGTAAGTGATGTATTTATCATTCATCATTTCATATATCAACAGGAAATGTGATATCACAAATGTATATTCAAGCACCTCATCATACAAAGGCGAAGGGTCATGGTTTTCAAGAAACAGTAACAATCTCTCATACAATCTCTCAATACTTCGTGTGAGTTCGGATATATCATCAAATACCACATATCCCGTATCAGGAGTCATTCTCTTAAGATTAAGCATCGCCTTGTTGGCTGCGGATAAACGCTTAGCCAAAGTCTCATCATATACATGAACCGATTTCTTAAGCGCAAGCATATCCTCTTTGCATAAGTCGGCGCTGTACATGCTCCGTCCCCTGTCTATAAGATTATGTGCCTCATCTATTAAGAATATTGAATCCGCCTGCTTACCCTGAGCAAAAAACCTCTTAAGATAGACATGGGGATCAAAAAGATAGTTGTAATCGCATATAACCGCATCCGCAAAAAGACTTATATCAAGCGCAAATTCAAAAGGGCATACCTTATACTTAATCGCGTACTGTTCTATTGTCTCCCTGCTGTAATCCGTAGCTTCAGTAAGTATCGCATACAATGCCTCATTAATCCTGTCAAAATGCCCTTTGGCATAGGGACAGGCATCCGGGTTGCAGATCCTCTCATCCATGAAACATATCTTATCTTTGGCTGTCAAAACTATGCTCTTAATTGACAGTCCGTTATCTCTAAGCAGAGTTATGGTATTGTTCGCCACGGTACGCGTAATCGTTTTGGCTGTCAGATAGAACAATCTCCTTGCTTTTTGCTCACCTATAGCCTTGATCGCGGGAAAAACAGTGGCGATTGTCTTACCGACCCCCGTAGGCGCCTCAATAAACAGCTTCTTATTATGGACAATGGTGTGATAGACATGAGTTATAAGTTCTTTCTGCCCACGCCTGTAGTCATACGGGAACTCAAGAGATTTAATCGATTCATCTCTTATATCGTTCCACTCAAGTTCCATACGGACGAACCGCATATAGGCTTCCATAAGCCCTGCAAACCACTCTTTTAACTGCTCATGTGAGAATGTATAGTTAAAGAACTTAACTTCCTCGTTGTCCATATTGACATAGGTCATACGAACACCCATATCAGGCTTATCATGCTCTTCCGAATAGAAGAAAGCATAGCACTTAGCCTGTGCAAGATGAACGTTTTCGGGCTTACTAAGGTTATCAAGATGCCTGTATGTGCCCTTTATCTCATCGATCGTTACGGGTGTTGCAATCGGAGTATCCAATGCGTCAATTATACCGTCAGCCCTTCCGTCTATATACACGATTATTCCGTCGGATTCATAGGCATAATCAAGGGGAACTTCCGCATGATAATTGCTTCCCTGCGCCTGTTGAATCTTACGATGGAGTCTGCTGCCTTCCGCCATCGCTGCTGCCGGGTCATGCGCTCTTCTGTTGTCTATATCTCCCTCTCTTAGAATAAACTCAACGAGGGTCCTTACGGATATCTGCACGGTTTTCATATCATGTATTCTATCATAATATAAGAAAACCGACACATACCGCTAAGGGTACATGTCGGTTTATTTGCGTTTATTCTATGCGAAACTTATGATGCAATCGCAAATTTAGAGATAAAACTCTCGAATTCAGGGTCATATCCGTTAATTGTAACGGTTAATACCTTGCGAAGATCAAGCCCGAGTACACCAAGAATTGATTTGGCATCCACAACATACCTGTTGTAGTAGATGTCTATATCAAACGCGCTCCTTCCGGCTGCAAGCACGAATTCCTTGACCTCCTCAGGTCTAAGCATAATCTTATGTGTCATCATTTACATACCTCCTTCTTCCAATAAAGTAAGTCAGAGTCTCCTCAGACAGATTATCCCCCCTGTCTTTCTACGAAATTATAGTCATGTGCCGCTTTTTAGTAAATATTAGTATTCACTATATTTTCCAATATATTGTGTCGCTTTTTGTATAATTTAACAATATAGAGGGGTTGACCGCATGACTTGGGCGGTGATATTATACATAAGACAGACAAAGGCGTCAGGATATGATCCCTGACGCTTCTTCTATTTACATACTAAGTTACCGCCTTTTTGTATCAGGCAGTTTAACTTACAGAAGGAGCAGAATTATGGGTACAATCAATATTCCCGAAGATTATAAGAGTCAGCTTAATCTTCATGACACACAGGTAGGAATTAAGACCGTCAAGGACGTCTTCCAGAATCTTTTGGCAGAGAGAATGAATCTGTTAAGAGTGTCCGCTCCCCTCTTTGTTACTCCGGAGTCCGGACTTAATGACAATCTTAACGGAATAGAGCGTCCGGTAGTGTTCGGTATCAAGGAACAGGGTGAAGCCAAGGCCGAGATCGTTCACTCATTGGCTAAGTGGAAGCGTTATGCGCTTAAGAAATACGGTTTTGAGGTCGGCGAAGGACTCTATACAGATATGAGTGCCATCAGACGTGACGAAGATACCGACAATATTCACTCAATATACGTGGATCAGTGGGACTGGGAGAAAATAATCAACAAGAGCGACCGAAATATAGATACTCTCAAAGAAGTCGTACGTACAATATACAGCGTTTTACGTAAGACCGAGAAATACATGGCTATTGAGTATGACTATATCGAAGAGATCCTTCCCCACGACATATTCTTCATAACCACACAGGAGCTTGAGGATATGTATCCCGATAAGACGCCCAAGGAAAGAGAGTATTATATCGCCAAGGAGAAAGGTGCCGTATGTCTTATGAAGATCGGCGATTTGCTCGCTTCAGGCATTAAGCACGACGGACGTGCTCCTGACTATGACGACTGGGAACTTAATGCGGACATAATCGTATACTATCCCGTACTTGATATCCCTCTTGAATTATCCAGCATGGGCATCAGAGTTGACGAAAATTCCCTTGTCAGCCAACTTAAGAAGGCTGGATGCGAAGAAAGAGCAGAACTTCCTTTCCAGAAAGCTATTCTTAACAAGGAACTGCCTTATACAATAGGAGGCGGTATCGGTCAGTCAAGAATATGTATGTTCTTCTTACGTAAAGCACACATAGGAGAAGTTCAAAGTTCGCTTTGGCCCGATGATGTTATGGCCAAATGTGAGGCCAAGGGAGTACAACTTTTGTAAGATTTGGCTATAATTAATCCCTGATTTGATTTTCGCGAATAATCGAAATGAATAACCAGATGCTTAAGGCGCCTGTTACAGCCACTGTAACGGGCGTCATTAATTTTCCTATTATCTTATTTGAAGATAGTATATAGATAAAGGAGTTGGCAACGGCGTGTATTATGACGGGATATATGAAACCGCCGTATTTCTCATATACACATACCATAATAAGGCCCATCAAAACCCCGTATACAGCCTGAACCATATTGAAATGATATATACCGAAGAATAGCGATGAGAGTATGATTGCTGCCGGTACAGATACTTCATTACGTCTCATCCTGTTATATACAAGCCCTCTAAATACCAATTCCTCGGCTATCGGAGATATAATACCGTATAAGATTATTCCAAGCATAAGAGGAAGTGCAAACTGTCTCTTAGCCAGCTCATTGTATGATTCCACACTTCCTGTCAGTCCGATAAGCGACAAGAGAACATTAAACATAAGTGCCGAAAAAAAACCCAGAAATATGCATTTAAGATACCTTGCAAGATTTCCGTCACCGGATACAAGCACCGGCTTCTCACTGATAAATGCAGGGATTTGGGCTACCGAGGCTATTATAATAACAACCGTTCTTATAGCCGCATTGATTATTGTTCTGTTATTTGATATGTATTTCGCATACTCTTCCGACTTATCCGCAATACCGTTAAGTGCCGCTCCAGCTAAGCCGGTAAGCAGGCCTACATATAACATATATATTATGACGGGGCTTATTAAGCCGAAAGCTCTTAACCATAGATTCTCCTCGGCCTTTACATCTTCTTTGATCCTTGCACTTACGGGATTAAGCCGGGGCATATTATTCTTGTTTTTGTTATCTGATTCTTTCATAAACGCTTGACATCTTATCCGCTACGTAATATAACATACATAGTTTAATAACAGCTAGGGGAGCATATTGCTGAGATAGAACATTAATATATTAATTATTTGTTCTGACCCTCACTACTTGATCCGGATTATACCGGCGTAAGGAAGCGACTATATATCTATCTGAGTGGGCCTATGCCTGTATGATAGAAATATGTATCTGCGATTCCTCCCCTACACATAATATACGGGAGGTTTTATTATGTCCACATTTTTTGCCTATTCGGAAGATGGCTACTACTCATTAACCCAGGCCGGTATTGTATTATTTATTGCAATAGCCGCAGTTCTTATTCTCTTGGTATCATTCCTTAAGCACACGCTTACGACAGATACCGCTGCTGATGCAGAGAATTCCAAGGCCGCAGAAACCGGCAAATCCTTTTTCTCAACCAAGCAGTTAATATTCAGCGCCGTTTCATTGGCAATAGCATTTGCTCTGTCATATGTTAAGTTACTTCATATGCCATGGGGCGGTTCGGTAACTCTGTGCTCTATGTTCTTCGTTGCATTTATCGGTTACATGTATGGTCCCAAGATCGGTCTTACATGCGGACTTGCTTACGGAATACTCCAGTTTATCCAGGGTGGTGGCGGTTATATCCTCTCGCCCATGCAGGTTGGTTATGATTACATCCTTGCATTTATGGCTCTCGGTCTTTCAGGATTTACCTCAGGCAAGAAGAACGGCCTTTTAACCGGATATATCATCGCCATTGTTGCCAGAGGAATATTCCACAGCATAGGCGGATATATATACTGGATGGATTACATGCCTGATAATTTCCCGGCATCACTTACAGCCGTATATCCTATTTGTTATAACTTCGCTTATATTCTTATCGAAGGTGCCATAACAGTGATCCTTATTTCGCTTCCTCCTGTTAAGAAAGCTCTTAACCAGGTTAAGCAAATGGCTCTTTCCTAACATTTGATTGTTTTTCTTAAAGCAAATGAGTATAAGAGGCGCTCTGTTACTTCCTTATCAAGGATACGACACAGCGCCTCTTCATAATAGTCAAGCTGTGTCTTATATCTCTTAATAAGTTCTTCCTCTGATTTCACCGAATCGGTTTTATAATCAAGCAATACAATATGGTCATCTTCAATAAAGAATACGTCTATTATTCCCTGTATAAGCACTGTTTCCGAATCTGGAAAGCCGTTTCCTAACCTGTCGGCGGATATTCCGAGTACAAACGGCTTCTCCTTATAGAGTTTACCCATGGCGGCCGCCTTTGACATACGCTTTCCGATATCGGATGTTACGAATTCTACAACCTTGCGCTTATCAACCAGTTCATAGTCAGATTGTTTAATGGCATTTCTCTTAACGGCTCTGCCGATCTGCTCATTAAGTAACGATTCATCAAACTCTCCTTCATAAGTGTAATCAATCAATTCCATCACTCTGTGAACTGCACTTCCGACAGCGGCACCGCTCATTGATTCCTCATTTTCCTTAGCAAAAGCAGGGATATAGGTATCGCTTACCTCTGTCCTAAAGAACTCATTCGGAATGTCATATTCCTCTCCCTTAAGTATGCCATCATGGATGGATGCCATCTTAAGTTCGGATACCGAGGTCTTGGTGTAGAGATTATCCAATTCCTTGTGTGGATATTTAAATATGATTTTATTTCTTAGTCTATTTGTGATCTCAACATCTTGTTGCGACACTTCTGTCATTTTCCGTTTGAATGACTCCCTTCTTATACCCTCATTTCCCAGACTGTTGTACTCTGATGAAGCGATATCTTCTGGGTTATATACATGCACAGAGCATTGACCGTTCCAGTCATCATTTCCTCTTGTCATCATCAATATATCGTAGTTGGACTTGATGCTCTTTCTTTCTTTAACAGCAGTTATTGTATCCGAATTATTTACCGCTTCGAGTTCCTTGTCACTTATTACTGCGGACATTAATAACTTCTGTTCTGCTCTTGTCATGGCAACATACAATACCCTCATCTCTTCTGATATAGTATCTTTTGTTATCAATCCGGAGATATGACGCTTTCTTAAGTCGCGTACCTTGATTCGCCTTACGGGATCAATATAATCCAGGCCTATTCCGTATTCGTCGTGGAAGATAAGGTCATTTTTGCTGTCCGTGAAATTGAATTCTTTATTCATGGATGCAAGGATACATACAGGGAATTCCAGACCTTTGCTCTTATGCATGGTCATAATTCTCACCACGTCCTCATTCTCGCTTAAGGTCATCACTTCTCCTTCATCCGATTCGTACTTATGAAGTCGTTCAATATACCTGCAGAAATCGAATATTCCCTTAAATCCGTCACGGCAGAAGCCTTCAGCCTTATTAAGCAAGGCGGACGCATTGGCTTTTCTCTGTAATCCGGCCGGAAGGGCGGATACATGTTCTATGTAGTCATATTTATCATATATGTATCTTATCAATTTATATACGGGTGTATAAGGAACCATTGCCCTTATATCCGTTAGATTTCGCATAAATACAGAAGCCTTATTTGCCGCCTTATCAATCTCTTCACCCGTTATTCCCTTCTGTATAAGCTCGGTTACTTTGGGATGATTATTAAGCTCCTCCGTACTTGCAAACAATTTAAGACCTTCGTATAAACTTCCTCCGACCTTTTTAAGCAATACTGTCTCATTCTCATCAAAGCCGCCGAATACTGATAATAACGATCCGTATAACTCAATTTCGTTGTACGGGTTATCGATTGTCTTAAGATAATTAAGAATCGTCACTATCTCCGTTGTATTAAAATATCCGCTCTTTGACGGTGTATGAACCGGTATGCCTTCGGATTCGAACACTCTCCTGATTTCATCCATATTTGCAGGAATGGTTCTCATAAGTATGACAATGTCTCTGTATCTGCACAACCTTCTTTGTTTGGTACTTTTATCAAATATCATCTGTTCTTTAAGCAATCTCTTAATCCTTGCTGCTAACATACGGGCTTCTTTTTCGGGCTTACTTACTGTGTCGTCTTTGTCATTAACAAGTAGCATAAGCTCACTTGAATAATCCGTATCATCCGAAGGTAATTCATCATAAGTCTCCCCGTAATTAAGTCTGTTAAGCTCATCATAGTCGACTCCGCCCCATTCTCTGTCCATAATCTTCTCAAATACGGCATTTACCGTATCAAGAACCTGACGTCTGCTTCTGTAATTGGCAGACAGATCGACCCTTCTAAGCTTATCTCCCCGGGGCGAATACTCCGAATACTTCTCCATAAACAATCTCGGATCCGCATTACGGAAGCGATATATGCTTTGCTTAACATCGCCGACCATAAATCTGTCATATATTCCGTCATCTTCACCGGATATGCTGTGAATCAACAACTCCTGCGTCTTATTTGAATCCTGATACTCATCTATCATTAATTCCCTGTATGCCTTTCTGTAATCCAAGGCCACCTGCGTGGGAACATATCTATCCTCCTGCTTGCTGAGCATTATTCTAAGCGCAAGGTGCTCTATGTCCGAGAATGTAAGAATTCCTTTTTCGGTCTTTTTGTTTGTAAATCTCTCATGATAGAGCATAACTATATCCAAAAGTGCATTAATTACCCTGTTATTGCTTTCCATGCACTTAACAAGCATAGCTTCATCGGGAATCTTCCCGGGAGCGAAAACCCCATTAATTAAATCTTTATATAAGTTTCTGACATCCTGCGCCTTTTTCTTTTCTTCCTGATCGCAAGAGGTCTTACCGGGCAATTGCGGCCATTTTACGCCCTGTTTTGCCAGTTCCGTCAGTCCGTAGTAATCTCCGTAATCACTCAATCTTCTGATTATCTCTTCATCTTCATCGCATATTCTTAAATACTCAATCGGTCCCTCTTCACATAAACGACGGAATTCCTGCAATTTAAGAAGAGCACCTGCTATTTTGTCGTTAATTTCAGCAAGAGTTGCTCTAAACCACTCTGTTTGTGCTATTACAGTCATATCGGCCGCAGCATAATCCTGCCTTCTTTGCTCTATATATTCTTCTATAAACGGCGCTTTATCCGCCTCATCATATACGGATAATATACTTCCTCTTATTTTCTTTAGATTATCCTTATTCTCAAATCTTCCGAGGAAGTCTTCCAAATACTCGATTCGATGCCCATTCTCTGTTGTTTCTTTACTAAGGATCTCTTCCAAAACTTCATCAAGTGCTTCATCAGCAAGCTCCATGACCTCTTTGGTATCGGCAACTCGAAATCCCGGTTCCAATCCTATTTCCGTGAAATTATTGCGAAGAATATTCATACAGAAACTGTCTATGGTGCTGATCTGTGCATTATAGATCAGACTCGCCTGTTTCTTAAGCCTCTCATTATCAGGATTCTGTTCAATAAGTCCGTTAATTGCTTCGGCTATTCTGGCGCGCATCTCGCCTGCGGCGGCTGTTGTGAATGTAAGCACAAGTATCCTGTCTATATCAACCGGATCTTTTTCATCCATGATCCTTCCGATTATTCGCTCGACCAATACCCTGGTCTTACCGGAACCCGCTGCAGCCGAAACCAGAATATTACAATCTCTAAGTTCTACTATTTCACGCTGTTTATCGCTTAATTTAGGCATTGTTTCCCTCTTTGGCATTTAATTTATCTTTCATAAGACTTAACAGTTCTTCATCGGAAGGCGCATCTGTTACCTGCTTGCAAGCCCCGGGCATATGTATGTCAAATCCGCATATACCGGCGAATTTACAGTATGTACATGAGTCGCTTTTGTTTACACCCGAACCTATTATCTTGGGATCTGCGGATATATCGCCCGATGCCATTCTTTTGGCCGTCTCTAGCAGCTTATAGTCCGCATATTCCGATATTACTGCCATATCTTCTCTGCTCATCACTTCAGAGTTCTTTTTATAACTGCCGTCTTTTTTTCTGCTCACGCAAATAACATCTGAATCCTGAGCACCTGAATTATCCAGGCTTAATACCACATCGTCATCATCATCTATAATACCTCTCTGCCTAAGACTTGTGATTATCAGCTTATTTACTGCTTCATCGCTTATATCGCCTTCAGCCTCAACGACAGGATCATTTATATGGTAATATAACATAGCGGCCGGAATTATATTCTTATCCGGGAACTTCTCTTTCATGGCTTCATAAGCGCCGTTCATATATACAACCATCTGTAATTGACGGCCCTCATACAGATTAAGCAATGAGAAATTCTTATTTCCCGACTTATAATCAATAACCTTAAGCATCAGCCCCTTATCGGTATCCGCAACATCCAGTCTGTCAATCTTTCCGGTTAATTTGACGCTCACATTATTGTCTTTAAGCGATCTGTCAAATTCATATTCATATTCGTATGGCACAAAACTGCTCTTCCTTAACTGATAGGCAATGGTCTTAACCGTCTTAAGCATTACGGCCTTCATTCTGGACACAATATATTTATTTGATTCACTTTCAAACAGTATTGCATCCGTGTATTTAACGCTTTCCTTATCAACTGCCTCATCTATGAGGCTTACAGCTGTTTCATCGTCAAAGTCAAACCAGGTTAGACCTCTGGATTTAAGCAGATCCGTAAATATCTCCAAAACACCATGGTATATAGTACCCATATCGGTGGATTCTATTCCGTAGCGTTCTCTTTCCTTAAGTCCCATTGTATATTGCAGGAAATACGAATATGCACATGCAGCATATTTCTCTATTCTGCTTACGCTTGCATATATACCGCTTCCGTACAAAACAGCCGCAATTTTACCGTCAAGTCTCGCATTTTCAAACCTTTTAAATG
>JAEEGJ010026957.1_pt1 | contig 11596 bp, 9 predicted proteins | sample 8958761 | NCBI WGS metagenome assembly JAEEGJ01 (sample SAMN16246546, study PRJNA631951) | gut metagenome | biome: gut microbiome; feature: rumen; material: RS-attached | host: Bos | place: Iran: Karaj | collected 2018-10
GCAGCATGCCATGCATATTTCCCCTACCACCCATGCCGGGGAATTTCATTCCTTTCATATTTCTGTCCTCCTGTAATAGTAACTATAATTTGTATTTATGTTTTTTTTATGTTGAACCTGAAGACCTATACCTTGTGCAACGTTGCCTTGAACATCTCCATGGCTTTTTTTGTACTTGCGGATACATTTTGTTCCGGGTCAGCTGTTGCCGGTTCCTGCTGTTTCGGTACAGGCTTCACAGAATCCGCCGCCGGTAAAGTTTTTGCCTTGGAAGCCGGTCCCGGCGTTTTTCCTGCCGGTGTATAACCTCCGGTTTTCCCGCCCGTATCCGTCACGCATTGCAGCCGGACGGGTACCCGCGCCACCCGCAGCAGGATTTCCTCCACCACTTCCCGGTAATCCGGCTTCTGCAGGCGCTCACACAAAAACTTCATCTTGAATCCAACGATCAGGGTCTGATTCTCATAAGCCAGCACAGAGCCGTGGGAAGCGCAGGACGCAATTGAATTTTTCCGTTCCGCTTTCAATATTTCCATAGCCCGGGTCCAGTACTCATCCCCTGTTGCCCAATCACTGCCATAGGCAGTATAGCTTCCATCGGAAGATTCTGAACTGTTTCCTGACGTTGCAGCATTTTGCAGAGAAACCGCAGGGGTTTCAAGTGGATTGCTTTGTACCGGAGGAACAGCAGCAACCGGTTTCCTTTGTACTGCTGTATCTTCCTTTTTCTCCCTGTCTGCAGTTGCCGCGGACTGTTGTTGCGTTTCTTCCTTAACGCCGGCCGCCGGCTCCTGTTTTTGCGGTATATCACGTGCAACCGGTTCATCCGGTTTTGGCTTTGCGGCTTCTACCGATGCTGCTACAGCAGCCGGTTCCTGCGAAACCGCCACCGTAAGTCCGCCGGCTTTTAATGCCGCCATTTCCTGCTCCAGCCGGTTGATGCGGGCAGCCAGTGCCTTAAGTGTCCGGTTATCCTCCCGGCACAGATCATACAGGCACATTTCAGCGGTAATCCGCCCCCGGGCGGTAAAGCGCAGTTCATTCATGGCCTGATGGATAATTTCCTGAGCCGCCAGAATCCGTTCCCCTGTATAAAATGAAGCCAGCTTTTCCAGCTCTTCTGCGGTATCCGTCACGTATATGGGCTGATACTCCGGTGTTGCCCTATATAGCAGCAAAGCCCGCATGTAACCGGACAATTCGATCAGGATCTGACTGATATCCTTGCCCTGCATCAGCAGCTTATCAAAAATTGTAAGGGCAGAAGCAACTTCCCTCTGCCCCACCGCGCGGACCAGTTCCCGGAGAATCTCCCTGCCAATAATACCCCGTACGGAGCGGACCGTTTCAGCAGTCACGGTTTCCGCCATCACGCCGCATTGCTCCAGCAGACTCAGCGCGTCCCGCATACCGCCCTCGGAAGCGGCTGCAATCAGTTCCAGCGCTTCTTTGTCCGCTTTAATGTCACTGCCTTCCGCAACCTTTTGCAGATGCGTCACAATTTCCTCCCGGGTAATCGGATGGAAATCAAAACGCTGACAACGGGAATGTATGGTCGGCAAAATCTTCTGCGGCTCCGTCGTGGCCAGGATGAAAACCACATGCTCCGGAGGCTCTTCCAGGGTTTTCAGCAGCGCGTTGCAGGCCTCTGTAGTCAGCATGTGGGCTTCGTCGATGATATATACTTTGTACCGGCAGTTCACCGGCGCAAAGTCCGCATTCTTGTTCAGATTTTTAATATCGTCCACGCCCCGGTTGGAAGCAGCGTCCAGTTCCTGCACGTCCATCGCACTGCCATCCGTGATCTGGCGGCAGTTCAGGCATTCGCCGCAGGGATGGTCCGTAGGACCGTTCTGACAGTTCAGTGCCTTGGCAAAGATACGGGCCGTGGTTGTCTTGCCGGTGCCCCGGGGGCCGGTAAACAGATAGGCGTGCGCAATACGGCCGCTGGACAGCGCGTTCATCAGCGCCTGCTTGACCGGTACCTGCCCCACCAGCGTATCAAAACCGGACGGACGCCAGCGCAGATATAGAGTTTGGTAGGCCATGTCGCACATCCTTTCCTGTTCCCGGGAACATAATAATTTTTACTCTACTATTATAGTAAAAATCAGCCAAAATAACAATGAATTAAATATGAAATCTGCAAGAAATAATAAAGTTGCAAAGAAGAAGAGTTAAGCCTTTTTCTTTACAACTCCGAATTTGCAATCTATTTAGGACTTTTTTAATTTGGTGCGTTAATACACGTTACAAATACATTTGACCGCCGGGCAGTTTATCTGCCCGCCGCCAGCGCCACGTTTTTAAAGTATGCCGGCAGGCCAACTGACCGCCACTGCCAGTCGTGCCAGATTTCCTGGGCGGTTGCGCCGTAGCACAGACGCGTCACAGATTTTTTCACAAAATCGCTGTAAGACTCCTGTCTTTCTTCCGGTACTTCCGCCATTTTTTCTTCCAGAAACTGCAGTCTCCTGGCCACAGTCAGCTTTCTTTTCTTAATTTCATTCATCCTTGCAGTTGCATCAAACAATTTTTTCATAAATTCTTTTCCTTTCTTTTTTGTTTTCCGCATTCTGCTTTTGTGGCACCATGCCAGTACACAAAGACACGCTGATTCATCCGCCTGACGAACAAACCCATGTAACCAGCGTCTCCCTGGCAAAAAAAGAATAGCCCTGGCTTCATGCAGTTGCCAAGACTACTTTTTAACACGGGACCTCAGCAGAACAACGAATTGAATTATAGCACACTTTTAAATAAACGCAAGACTCAAATGTGAAAAATTTTCAAATTATCGGTTTTAACAACCCGATGTCAGATGTTGCAGATTTAAGGGTAACTTTGTTTAAACAGATAAGAAAAGAGCAATCCTCAACGGATTGCTCTCAACCGGTTTTCCTGTAAGACCGCAGGGCAGGCACCCCCGCGGCGCATGCAGGTATCCGCTTAGTGCTGCTTCCTTCCGGACCTGACACGGTTCACAGGCCTCCATCGCGCAGGACCTGCCGCTACAGCCTTACAGAAAAACCATTATTGTTCTTCAATTCAGAAGAAAAAAGCCGCAATGCGGCACTCATTTTTAAATGGCGGAGAGAGAGGGATTCGAACCCTCGGTACGGTTTCCCGTACACACGCTTTCCAGGCGTGCACCTTCAACCGCTCGGTCATCTCTCCGGTTGTAGGAAATAAAGCTTTTTAATTGTAAATACGTGGCTGAAGGTCAGCCACGTAAGATATTATACGGATATTAGCTTTTTTTGTCAAGCGTTTTTTAGTCTTCGCTTTCTTCGTCCGGCATTACCCAGAGGGTACGGCTGCAATTCAGTAAAATATTCTGGGCCGTGCTCCCCATCAGCAATCCTTTGATAGGCCCTGCCCCGGTTTTCCCCGTGATAACAAGGCTGCAGTTTTCCTCTTCCGCCAGCTTGCAGATTTCCCGGGACGCAGCGCCTCCGTCCGCGATCACGTAGCGTGACTGTATACCGAAGTCCTGCATCTCGTTGCAAAGCTCCTTCAGCATATCCTCCGCCATCTCTTTGTTTTCCAGCAGCTCGTCGTCGCCCCGTACGCCTTCAATAACATGCACAAAGATGACCTCCCCTACGTTTTCCCGCAGGTTGCGGATAAAGTTCAGGGCAATCAGGGACTTCCGGGAGAAATCCGTAGGCAGCAGGATGCGTTGCAGATAATCGTTGCACTTGTAATCCCCTTTTACCACAAGGGTTGGGATATCTATGGCCCGTACCGCGTTAAAGGTATTGCTTCCCCTGAACGTACTGGCCCAGATGCCTTTACCGTGTGAAGCCATGAACAACAGGTTGATATCATATTGGTCGACGGCTTTCTGGATGCCGTTCAGCACATCCGGATTGCTTTCCCACAGGATTTCCACTTTATCGTATCCGGCTTTTTGGATGTCCTGCGCCAGCCCGTTTAAACGGCTGTACGTCTTTTTGTAATAAGCAGAAGACTTGGCAAAATTCTCTGCCTTTTTAACAACGTGAAGCAGGAACACTTCCGTTTCCGGATCAAGGCAGACGCTGTAAAACACATCCAATATACGGGGGGTAAGTTCCGACAGGTCCAAGGCCAGCATTACTCTGGAAAACATTTGCAGATACTCCTTTATCAATATACATTCATCACTTTGCCCGGATTCAGGATGTCCAGCGGATCCAGGGCTTTTTTAATGGCTTTCATCATCGCCAGCTCCACGGGGTCGGTGTACTTTTCCATTGCATAAACCTTCTTCGCGCCGATGCCGTGCTCGCCGGAAATACGGCCGCCCAGGCTGTACACATAGGAATAAGCTGTTTCATGGAAAGCATGCTGCTGTTCTTCCCAGGCCTCGTCACTCATATCACCCTTCATATGCTGGAAGTGCAGGTTACCATCGCCGGCGTGGGCCAGACAGAACATGGTGAAATCGTATTTCTTTGCTTCTTCTGTCAGGCGTTTGATGCAATTGGCAATCTGGTCAACGGGCACTACCAGATCATCTGACTGGGCAATCTTGCTCAGGGAGCGGGTGGACTCCAGGCAGTTTTTACGCACAGTCCAAACGCGCTCGTCTGCTTCCAGCACGTCGATGGCGCCGGATTCTTCGCAGATCTCCGCCAGTTTTTCCATTTTGGCGTCCACTTCGTCTTCATTGAAAGTTTCCATGCTGACGATGAGGTAACACACGCCCTCATCACAATGGGGCAGCTTAATCTCACTGTATTCACAGGAACTCTTCAGGAAGTTGCTGTCCATGAATTCCACGCTGGTTGGCTCCAGTCCGGCCTTTACCAGATTCGGCACCAGGGTGACGGCCTTATCCAGATCGTCATACACTGCAGCCACATCCACTTTATAGGGAGGCAGCGGCAACAGTTTCAGGGTCGCTTTGCAAATAATGCCCAACGTGCCTTCCGAACCCATGACCAGTTGTTCCAGACAATACCCGGTGCTGCACTTTTTCAGGCGGGATCCCAGCGTTGTAATTTCACCGGTAGGCGTTACTATTTCTACGGAAAACACCTGATTCCGGGTAGTGCCATAACGTACTGCTTTGTTACCGCCTGCGTTGGTAGCGATATTGCCGCCGATGAGGCAGCTTTCCGCGCTGCAGGGGTCACCTGCGTACAGCAGCCCTTTTTCTTTAGCGGCCATCTGGATATCAAAGGTACGCGCGCCGGCTTCGGCTACAGCATACATGGCGTCTTCGTTGATTTCAATAATCTTGTTCATTTTTTCCATATTCAGCACGATACCGCCCAAAACGGGAATCGCTCCGTCGGAAACGCTGGTGCCGGCGCTGCGGGGCGTTACCGGCACAACAAATCTGTTGGCCAGTTTCATGACAGCAGCCACTTCCTCCGTCGAATTGACCCACACAACCACTTCCGGCAGATGCATCAGGCGGGGATCTGTCTCTTCATCCGTCTTAAAACGGTCCAGAGTTTCCGCATCGGTCTTTACATTGGCTGCGCCAACCACTTTTTTCAGTTCTTCCAGCAGTTCAGGTGTAACAGGATTATACTTCGCCATACAAACTCTCCTTTACCGGCGTTCCTTTTCTCCGTCGCATCACAGGCAAAACGCCAAAAACTTAAATTATGCAGATAACACTAAATTTATACATTAAAAATCTTTCCGGGATTCAGGATATTCTTCGGATCCACAGCCCGCTTGATCATGCGCATATATTCCAGCTCAGCCGGCTCCGTGTACTCTTCCATGTAGTGCAGTTTCTTGGCGCCGATGCCATGTTCGCCGGATAACCTTCCGCCCAGGCTGTAAACGTAAGGGTAGGCTTCCCTGTGGAATTTTTCCACATTCTCATTCCACTCTTCTTCCGTCAGATCCTTACGGCACATGCAGACATGCAGGTTGCCGTCGCCCGCATGGCCCAGTACCATGACTTCAAAGGGATAATGGTCCCCCATGGCTTTTACATGTTCAATAGTTTCCGCCACTTTATGGACCGGAACCACGAAATCATCTGTAATGGTCACGTCAGACAGAATCCGCAGCGATTCCTGACAGTTACGGCGCAGGCTCCACAGACGATCGTCCGCTTCCAGTACTTCCAGGGCTCCGGCTTCCTCGCAGACTTCGCTTAATTTTTCCAGCCCGGTATCCAGCTGGTTTTCATCAAAGGTTTCCACCGTTACGTATACAAAATTGGCAATGTCCCGATGGGGCACATCGATTTCGCAGAACGCCGTGCTGCTGCGGACAAAGCTGTTGTCCATAAACTCGATGCTGGTAGGGTTAAGGCCCGCTTTAATTACAGTGGGGACCAGACGGGCGGCTTTTTCCACGGTATCGAACATGGCCAGCACGTCAAACCGGTACGGCGGCAGGGGCTGCAATTTCAGGGTAACCTCCGTAATGATGCCCAGGGTCCCTTCCGATCCCATAATCAGCTGCTCCAGCGCATAGCCTGTCGTCTTCTTCTTCAGGCAGGCGCCCACATGCATGATTTCGCCCATAGGGGAAACTACGGTCATACCGTACACCTGGTCCCGTGTTACGCCGTAGCGGATTGCCTTCATGCCGCCTGCATTGGTTGCCAGGTTTCCGCCGATCTGGCAGGTTTCCGCGCTGCTGGGATCTCCCGCATACACCAGGTTATGTTTTTTCGCAGCAGCCTGACATTCTTTTACCAGGGCCCCGGCTTCCGCAACCAGATACAGACCTTCCGTATTCACTTCCAGGATACGGTTCATGCGCCCCATCAACAGGATGATACCCCCACACACTGCGATAGCGCCGTCGGCCAGGCTGGTCCCGGCACTGCGCACCGTAACGGGAATATTTGATTCATTGGCAAGCTTCACGACAGCCGCCACTTCTTCCGTTGAACCGGGGGCTACTACCGCTTCCGGCGTATGGAATTTGGCAGGATCAGTTTCTTCGTCTGTTTTGTACTGGTCCAACGTGTCCGGGTCCGAATACACATTCTCTTTCCCAACAATAGCCTGCAGACCGGCTATAAATTTTTCGTCAACTTTGTTATACATACGTTTCCCCCTCAATATTTTACTTTATTATAAATTATAACACTTTTTTATTCCGATAACCATACGCATTGCAGCAGTTTGCGTAAAACCTCCGGGTATTCTTCCGTCAGGCTGTGCCGGTTGACCCGTTCCCCAATCTGATGCAAATCCTTACCCCAGGGGCCAAATAAAAAGAATGGTATCTGTAATCTTGCCAGCGCCTCCAAGTCAAACCGGTAATCCGTTCCCCACAAGGGCGTATTAGCCTGATACACAGGGCTTTGCGTGTTATCGGAACGCCCGCAGTAACTACAGTCAGATACACCCGGGAAATAGGTTTTTATTTCAATATCCTGCAAGGCTGACAAGACTTTTTTATACACTTCAAATCTTACAGCATCTCTCATATCTTCACTGCGAACCGCAGGATAATATGGCGGGGCAAATCCAAACAGGACCACGGGCTTATCAAAGTTCAGAAAATCCAGCGTCTGCTGCATCATCCACAGGGTAACCTCGGGAAATGTTTTATGCTCCTTCTGCAACAGTACCTTTTTCTTCTGTTCCGTTTCCTGCCGGAATTTTTGAAAACCGCTGTGCTGCCTTGCCTGTTGCCATAAGGTCACCCACGTCATCACCGTAACAGAATGGCCCGTGTCTGCCACCGCCCCTTTAATTTTTCCCAGGAAATAGGCCATCACCTGGGCAGGGGTTTTCCGGAACGTGAGTACGTTGCAATACCCCGCCGCCCGGCGCGGCAGCGAAAAATCATATTCCTCTTTCAAATCCCGGGTATACATCCACACCGGCGGCACCGAAACTTCATTACCGCAGGTTTCCGCAAAGGTTTCATCACCTTCAGTCGCCGCCACTATGCGGGACAGAATACCTACCGGATTAACACCTTCCCGGTAACTACCCACCTGTACCAGTTTTCCCTGTACCAGAACAACCGGCAGCAACTTGCCGATACTGCCGGAATAAACAATTTGTGTCTTCCCCTCAGCCAGCCTCTGGCCGGGTTCCGAACAAACCGCCAGACGGTAGTCCAAATGATACCGGTCTTTCAGTTGTTCCAGCAACAGCAGGGAACCCCGCATACCAACAGAAAACGATTCTTCGTCCGGTACGGAAATAAACAAGAGCGCGCCCTGGCCGTTATCCGTTTCCCCCGCATTGCGCAATGCGGCTTCAGCCTGTTCCGCAAGCAACGCCATCTGAACGGCAGTTCCTCCCAGCATATCGCAGCTTCCCCTGCCGAACAGCCACTCCCCGGAAAGCAGGTCCGTACAGGCTTCCGCGGAAAGTATTTCTGCATTCAAATGGGCAGCGATTTCATCCAACTTAAACGCCCAGGGAGCTGCTTCACCGTAAACATCTGCAGAAACTACATCATGGTGCCCCATAAAAACTACTGCCGGCAGGTTTTCATTCTGCAACCTTTCATAAATGCCAGACGGTTTCACCAGTGCCCAGACAGCGCCGCGTTTCAACGAATCCTCCGGAATCGGGAACAGTCCGCATAATTCCGGGTACTTTTGAAAATACGGCTGTTTCCGGAAAAAATCCAGCATCCATAGTTCCGCATCAATCTCTTTTTCCGTGTTGGTAACGGCAGCGCAAGCCATCAGCCCCTGCAAAATTTCAATAATTTTATCTTTCATAATTCCGAATCATCTCAGTCCCGTAACTTTACAACCGGCTGCTTTTCCCAGGGCAGATACTGATAGCCTGTACAGAACTTCCAGGCCTTGTACTGTTCCTCCACATCTTTTGTTTCCTTCGCCTTGTTCACGTCCCGGATGCCCGCCGCCGACAGCGGAAAATAATTGTATGCTTCTGCAAACAGGGCACAAGCTTCTGCCGATTTTCCTTCTTTCTGCTTCTGCTCCGCCAGAAAGCGCAGGCTGTAGAAAATATACGGATTCACCGCATCATACAGCGGGTCGGGGATAATGGGCTGCGGCGCATGGGACTGCAGTTTTTCATTCTTCACCATCTCTTCTGCGTCAGCGACAGCTTGTTCTAAATTCCCGCTTTCCGCCAGTACGTTTAGCCGCCGGTACCAGATATCACCGCGTGCTTCCGTATGAAAACGGTAGGGAAATTTCCGGCAGATTTTAAACGCCCTGTCCAGATACTGCAGAGATGCATCACCGTTTTTTGTCAGCTTCCAGATGATCTCCGAAATATCACGCAGGCTCAGCACAAAATGCTCCGCTTCGCACATGCCCTGATCCGGATGATCGTCCAGATCAGGCTCTACATCGTTGATGAAGGTGCTTAATACCGTCAGGGCGCCTTCCACATCCTTAATGAAGTACAGCACCCGGCCTACAATAGCGCGGCACAGCCAGTTATTCTTGTCACTGACAAAGCCGGGAGGAACCGGCCATTCCCCGGTTGTGCATTTTGTTACATACGTTTTCCATTCCTGATCGTCAATATCTTTCATACTTGTTTCCCCCTTAACTCTTTTCCGCTAAGCCTGTTTCCCCTGTCGTTTTCATTGCTGCTCCCTGTTTCTCTGTCCGGTATTCTGTATTTGACTTACAGCTTCCCTGCAGCCAGATACAGAACCGCGCAATATGTTATAACAAAGAGACATTCCCCAACAGAGCCTGTCTTGAACAGGCGGGGAAGTACTGTTGTCCGTTTAGTCGGATACAGAAACGGAACCGGCCCGCAAATTGCATCTTCCACTATATGGAGCAGCGCTCCGGCGAAGAACCAGAACAAAAACATGCGGCTCATATGCAGGATTCCCGACCGCCACATCTGTATCCCCGTTACAGAAAGCGCCTCCGGCGTCCAGAATAACGCCAGCGCAGCCGCATACAGCACAAACCAGTGAGAATAGGAACGGTGGGAGGACTGCCAGAACAGTCCCTCCGACTTGTCAGGGAACAGGCTGCCGAGCATCGCGCTTCCGGCAATGAATACGTTATGTGTCGCCGCGAACAACGTTGTGAATGTGACAATGCTGTGTGATACACCGGTCAATGCTCAAATCCCCCTGTTATAAAAACAGCGCGGTCTGCATTAAATTTGCAAACCGCGCCTGTGTCCGTAACCAACTACAGAAATGCTGTTATTACTAAATTCAGATGATTTTTATTGCAGTTTTTCCATCAGCATCTTGTTGACCATGCCCGGATTTGCTTTTCCGTGGGTAGCTTTCATGATTTGTCCCACCAGGAAGCCGAGGGCCTTTTTCTTGCCGGCCCTGAAATCTGCAATGGACTGAGGATTGGCAGCAATCACTTCGTCTACCAGTTTGCCCAGTTCACCCGCATCGCTGACCTGTTCCAGACCCAGCTTCTTCACCAGTGCTTCCGGTGCCTCATTCTCTTTCAGCATCTCCGCAAAGACCTGCTTGGCCAGTTTGCTGGACAGCACGCCTTTATCAATCAGGTTCACCAGCTCACCCAGATGATCCGGTGTAATCTTGAATTCCGGCTCGTCGATTTCAATACCTTCCGCGTTCAGATAACCGGCGACATCTCCAATCAGCCAGTTGGACAGGGCTTTCAGGTTCTTCGTGGCTTTGGTGCCTGCATCAAAATAATCCGCTACCTTTTTGCTGGCCACGATGATATCCGCGTTATCTTCCGGAACATCTTCCGCCAGCAGCCGTTCCTTACGGGCTGAAGGCAGTTCCGGCAGGGTCGCCTTGATCTCGTCGATCCAGGCCTGATCCAGATTGACCGGCACCAGGTCCGGTTCCGGGAAGTAACGGTAGTCGTGGGCTTCTTCCTTGGAACGCATAGACAGGGTCACGCCGTTGGCGTCATCCCAGGTACGGGTTTCCTGCACTACATGGCCGCCGTCTTCCACGATTTCAATCTGGCGTTCCACTTCATACTCAATAGCCCGTTCCAGCGCACGGAAAGAGTTCAGGTTTTTGATCTCGGCGCGGGTACCGAATTCCGTAGCGCCTTCCGGCATAACGGAAATGTTGGCATCGCAGCGGAGACTGCCTTCCTGCATCTTGCAGTCGCAGACATCCGTGTATTCCAGAATGGCTTTCAGCTGTTCCATATACGCACGGGCTTCCGCAGCACTGCGCATATCCGGCTCGGATACAATCTCAATCAGGGGCACACCGGCGCGATTGTAGTCAACCGCAGAATAATCAGACGTGCTGATGGTCAGGCCGCTGTGCACCAGCTTGCCAGCATCTTCTTCCATATGGATGCGGGTGATGCCGATGCGTTTTTTCTCACCGTTGACACGGATATCGATATGCCCGCCCAGACAGATGGGTTCATCCCACTGGGAAATCTGATAGTTCTTTGCCAGGTCCGGGTAGAAGTAATTCTTGCGGTCCATCTTGTTGAATTTCTGAATATCGCAATTTAATGCCAGGCCGGCCCGGATGGCAAACTCCACCACCCGTTTGTTCAGCACTGGCAGGGCGCCAGGCATGCCCAGGCAGACCGGGCAGACGTGGGTATTGGGTTCCGCACCGAATTCTGTGGAGCAGGAGCAGAACGCTTTGGTTTTTGTTTTTAACTCGGCATGAACTTCCAGACCGATAACAGTAATATAATTTTTCATTATTTGTTACCTCCCAAAGGCGCTACCGCTTTATGAAATTCCGT
>JAEEGJ010026964.1_pt1 | contig 11593 bp, 9 predicted proteins | sample 8958761 | NCBI WGS metagenome assembly JAEEGJ01 (sample SAMN16246546, study PRJNA631951) | gut metagenome | biome: gut microbiome; feature: rumen; material: RS-attached | host: Bos | place: Iran: Karaj | collected 2018-10
GATTTAAACTGCCCCGGAAACTTTTCCATCAATAAATCCGCCTGAGTACCTTTTCATGATCACTGAATTCACGACAAAAATATATCCTTCATGTTAAATATTACAAAATAAAATAACAAATACTACATACTAAAAAACACATAAAAAACAATCAAAATATTTAATAGTTTTGTCATAGACTGTTATTATAATTCTTCTTTATGTAATCAAAAGTTTCTTTTTCTCATTTATCCCTATACATTTCAAGCCAAGAACTTAAAACTTTAGCAGTATCCCCATGCATCCTTGTGAAATCACTATTTGCATGAAAATATTCATAAGGAATGCTAGCTTTAAAATGAATTCATTTATATATTTTAGTAGCCGCAATTCTATCACAAAACGATTCTTTTAAATATTTTATAGGCATTTTTATTGGAGAATATTTTCAATTAATCTTATCATTCCGATATTCATAATGATGTTTATTTCTTCATTTATGATGTAACCACGCTGAAGAATATCAAAATTCTTCTCTTTCAACCAAATTTGGACTTCTAAATCATTGAAAATATCTTACTCAGACAAAAAACTCCGCAGGCGAATACTTAGACAAATCATGCATCAATCATTGCTTATAAAGTCACATTTTAAAACACAATTTTCTCACTCACCTTCTATGCTTATTCACTACACATAAATGTCCCCAAAACCTCGAAAAGAAATTCATACTTAAATATAAAAACGGAATAAACCACATAAATTCTATACATTTAAAAATTATTATCAAACAGAAATAAAAATTTTTACACCTGACGATAGGTAAAATTTTACTTAAAAAATAGTATCAAAATGTTTCCAAAAAATGTCAATCCAAATATACGATAAATACTCCAAAAATTTTGCATTTTCCACTAATTGGGAATATAATTAGATATCATTTATATATAAAAAAACAGATGGCACTAACAAACGAAGAAAGATTTCCACTAATTGCAATCAAAGATTTAACACGATGATACCCGGATTCAAAAAAACCTCTATTTAAAAAGCTTAATTTTGAGCTTTTTAAAGGAGAATTCACAGTAATCATCGGAAAATCTGGAGCTGGAAAATCCACTCTCGTAAAATTTTTGATTGGACAATTTAGACCATACACTAGAACTGTATACTATAGAATGGATGATATGGCTCATTATTCTGATGCAGATATTCAAAGATATAGAAGAAAAATCGGAATCGTTTTTCAGGATTATAAACTAATTGATGCCCTTTCTGTAAAAGATAATATTATCTATCCACTTAAGATACAATGAGATGATGATGCTACAATCCAAGCAAAGTATAGAGCAATTACATCTAAATTACATATCGAAGATATCAACAAATTAAGTTGCGAAGCTCTATCATGATGAGAAAAGCAAAAAGTAGCTATTGCTAGAGCCATGATTAATAATCCTGAATTCATCATCGCCGACGAACCAACAGGAAACCTTGACTGGGAATATACTCAAGAAATTTGAGATGTTTTGGTAGAAGCAAATAAAATGTGAAATACAATCCTACTAATTACACATGATGTACACCTTTTGAACTACATCAAGTCAAAAACAAAAGTAAACGTTTTCCAAATGTAATTATTAAAAATCTATAACTTAGAATTTTATTGCAAATTGCAATATCTCATGACTACAAAGAAGAAAAACAATATAGATTCAGAGAAAGAAAAGCTATACATACAAATCGCAAATCACTGTGATTGACTACGTATTGCCAGATATCTCAAAAATGAAGCAAAAAATGCTCTCAAATATTTTCATGCACATAAACTTTCTAATATCAAAAAAAATCTGAATGAATTTTCTGAATACCTGCTATATCTAAATGATCAGAATTGTCAAAAAATTAACTGATTCTCTGCATGAAAAGAATCCAAAAGAACACTAAATAATTCTGTATCATACTTCTACGATTATGAGAAGATTTCTGATAAAGAATTGCCTCTAATTCAAGCCAAAATTGAAACAAACACATACGAAACAATCACATTAATGCAAAGTATCAAATGATGTTTAATATTAACTATCGACGAATTCTGCAACGCATCTCCTACTAGAATAGACATAATGCGTTATGAATTATGAAAAAAGAAAAGCAAATCAAAAAGCACTATAAATAAGATCTAACAAACACCTACAATTAATAATCATTAACATAATGAGAATACTCTGGATAGGCTTTTTTAAAGTCTGTTAAACATGTTTTAAATTCTTCCATTGTGACATCTGACTCAGATGATCGCCCATATTTTGGACAAGTAGCACAATAACTCAAAAACTTACTGGATGCCACTATTCCATAAACCCTACCACTCATAAAATTACCCACGGTATTTATTTCCCTATTTTCATCCTTTTCTGTAGCTAACGTATCTGATATTTGTTTTCCAATATTCTCAACAACATTAGTATCTCACACCTTTAGAGAGTTCCCTAAATCTCAAGGTTTCTCAGCTTCTTTATTCGGTCACATAATAAAACAAAATGATAAAACATTATCAGTGTAATAACTCCATACAATAAGTCAACAGAAAACCAATTACTTGAAAATTATTTATAAAATAATACTATTTCTCTCGTATTTAAAACATCATACCAAATATATGCAAATCTTATCATGACAAGATTTTAAAAAAGCTGAGACATACTTTTATTTAGCTTGAGAAATCGCTCAAAATGCTACTTGTGAGAGATCAAAATGCGGATGTGTAATAATTAAAAATTACGAAATCATATGAAAATGATTTAACACCCCACCACATAATCTAGAGTCACAAAGAAGATGTACTTGTGATAAATCTTCATATCACAGAAAGGTTACAGATAAAACATGTTGTGTTCATGCAGAACAAAGAGCTATCATAGACGCTCTAAGAAATCATCCAGATGAGATCGAATGATCAGACTTATACTTCATTCGCCTAGATAAAAATTGAAACATATCAAAATCTTGAAAACCATATTGCACTATATGTTCAAAAATGGCACTAGACACATGAATTAAGCATTTTTTGCTTTGGCATGAAGAGTGAATCACTCAGTATGACACCGAAGAGTATAATTTACTTTCATATCAATATAGCGAATAAATGATTTGAATATTTGATTCATGACTATGATGACTATCTGTACGAAAAGAATTAGCTAAACTTATGCCTAATCAGAATTTTTGTTATATAGCAGATTCCGCATATTGCCCCTATTGAAGAAAATCTCCACAAGAATTACAAGATAGAAGTAGAAAATTAACCGATTTTTTGATTAAACAATGAAACTGCAGTTTAATAGTAGTTGCATGTAATACTGCAACAGCTGCTGCTATTGAAGTTTTAAGGTCAGAATATTCTATTCCATTTGTATGAATGGAACCAGCCATCAAACCTGCACTTTTACATTCTAAAACTTGAGTAGTTTGAGTTCTAGCCACATATTGAACATTTAAATGAGCTCTATATCACAGAACTTTAACTCAGTTTCAATGAGATGTAAAAGTGATAGAGCAAGTCTGAGATGGATTAGTCGAACTTGTTGAACAAAATAAAACTGAAAGTGAAGAAGCTAAAGAGTTACTAATAAGATATCTCAATCCAATGATAGAAGTAAACGTAGACCACATCGTTCTTTGATGTACTCACTACCCTTTTCTCACCCCTATGATAGAGAAAATCTTAAAAGAAAAAAAAGTCGGAAATAAAATCACCATTATAAATCCAGCCCCTGCTGTTGCATTACAAACTAAAAGAGTATTAGAAGGTCTAAATACAAATAGCGAATGACTAGAAAACGAAAATAGATTTTACTCCACATGAGATGATCAGATTCTGGAAAATTTCGTGAACAGTATCGTAAAAGATTTTCCAGAGAATATACAAAAAATAATAAATATTCAGAATTCCAAATTTAAGCATTTATACATATAAAAATCCCTCAAATGAGGGATTTTTACACTTTTATATTTAATTTATTTAACACTTCTCATCAACATAAGCATTACATATCATCTAATTTCTAACATATTTGGATCTAATTTGGTCATTATTCATTCAGATTTAAGTTTTTCAAAATGCGTAGAATAATAATTTGGCCTTCAATCATCCAATCCAAACAGCATTCTAGATAATGCTGTTGCAAATTCAGCCCTTGTAACATAATCATTTGGTCTAAATTTATTATTTGGCATATTGATTCACATAATTCATAATTGATATGCCAAGATTACTCAATTATCATATTCTGCATTCATCCTATCTGATACATCTTTGAATGAAATATATAATGTATCATCTGGTTTCTGTCATAACACATTCATTGCATAATATGATAACATCTTTGCCATTTCTATTCTCTTAATTGGAGTATACATCTTTGCTTCTTTGATTGTATCTACTGTTGTTATCATATTATTATATGAAAACTGATATGCTTCATTTAATTCTTGTGAATATCTAGAATCATATCTATCTATATCTGATTCATTTGTTTCTGATTGTTTAACTGCTGATCCATGTTCTTTTCATGTATCAATTATTTCTCCCACTCTTTTTCATCATCAACTATAATGGTTTCATCAATTATCTATAATATTAGGCTCCATTCTATCACTAAAAATAATCCATAAATTCTCAAGTTGCGCAATTGGGGGATATGCTTCTACATATTCATTTATACCAGTAGATGATGGTACTAATTTCAAATTATCTAGTGATGACACATTACTAGCAGCATTTACATACGTAGATCTAGTATGAATAATTAAATTAATTGACCATCATGAAGAATTATTTTCAGTTCATGCCATATCTACCACCACCGTAAATAATAATTTTCAATCCTTATTATAATAATTTAACAACCAAAGATCTCCATCTGCAACAACTCCAGCCTCATCAATTACAATTTCATCTGTTCAATCAAATGTTTCTAATACAGCAAATAATATTCAAAATGCTTTTTTAAATGCTTCTACTTCAGATTCACTCATCTCCAAATTTAAGCCACTTAATAAAATATTATCTAAAAATAATGAATATCACGATGAGAATTCCATATCTCACTGATATCATATTCTTATTACCCAATCTTTTGGCCTTTTACAAAGTCCCACACTATTATCATATTCCTGTCATTCAGGACAACTATATATATCTCATATAGTTTTCCATTTCGCGTATAATTTTATATCTCTATCAACAACTGTATTAAAATCAAAGATAGACGTAAGGTATTCATCATCAGACCATCCAATAAATTTATATCATACTGCTGAAAGTGATCATGGATTTATAATCCTACTTCATTTATTTAAAATTTGACGCTCAGGAGAAACTCAATGTCAATTAGAATCAAATGTAACAACCACTCTAGGGTCAAAAATTATTCTTATATTATCTGCTCGAACAACTCAGGTAAGAGAGCCTCCAAATTGTTGTTTTAAATCTTCTGGAATAAATAATTTTAAATTATACCACTCTGGTATTCATTCTGCTACTTCGATATTTTGATTATAAAATTTACAATTTGGTTCATTTCATCGACATAATGCTTTAGTAACCATAGTAAATAACAAATCTCATTCATCATGATTACCTTCAAAAACTTTTACTATTTGTCACTCAGTATTAAGAGAACCATTTGAATACACATCCAAAATATCCTCATTTTCTGCCAACATAATTCAATAATAATTCTTAGCAATATCAAAATTTCACATTTTAGATTTATAATCTCATGTAATAAATAATGAAACAAGATCTTCTAAGAAATCTGAATATCATGATGAAAGAATCATTCCTCAGCCTAATCAAACTCTTATCACCCACTCATTCTTTTTGATACACATTCATAAGTTATCATCGTATTCAAATCATTCATAACATTCAGCTCACGGTGCTCTCCATTTAGCATATAAAGTTACATCATCCGTTGGATTAGTTCAAAAATCAAAACTTGTGGTAAGATATTCATTGTCAGACCATCATTCAAAGTTATATCAAGGAGCCGTTAAATTTCATGGGTTACTTACTTTTTCTCATCTGTTGATTACTTGTGTCGCTGGCACAGTTCCATGTCCATTTGTATCAAAATTTACATTAAATTTATCTTTTCTAAATATTGCATAAAGTCTTGTATCATTCGAATCTTCATTTTCTGCTTTATACATATATAAGAATCCTCATGTAGCATCTGAATCTGTATTTCGTCACAAAAATGTTCGAACTCATCATGAACCTTTACTTGCAGTATATTCAGACAAATCAATTAGAGTTCCATATGGAACAGAAATATAACCAGTATCTGTTTCTCATCAATTTTTTGTTGCATCAAACGTTATTGTTAGATCACCACGAAATACTCCATTTAGATTAATATCATCTTGTCCATCCTGTATAACTAGAGTTTTAATTGTTCTATAATTATCATTCCATCATGTATTCCATCATGCAAAAGTTTCTCAAGGACATGAATCTGCTACTCACGTTATTGTAGCCGTCATTCAATTTGACAAATTTACTACCTCTCATGAAAAATCTAAAATTGTTCAATAGGGTACAGTAATACTTGACTGAGAAAACCAACATTTTGAATTGAATGTCACTTTAGTTCATCTTACACACTCGTCTCCACTCAAAACATATCATTCAAAACATCACCATTTAGCATAAAGATCAGTAACTCCATCAGTACCACTTCATACTCATAGTTTTGTTCATGTTTGAAAATCTGGTGTTGTATACCACCCTTCAAAAATTGAAACCAATCTAGAAGGACTAGACAGTGAGGTAAATTTTCCATAATTTACAGCAATAACTCCTTGTCCTCCTCAATTCAAATGAAAATTCAAATTTCAATCACTTTCAAAGTCATTCTTAAAACAACGAAGACTAGCTCACATGGAGCGAGAGCGATCTGGAAGTGGATCGTTATAAAGACTATTATCTTTATAAAAATATAATACATAAGCTCAAGTATTTGTACTAGGCGATGAAGTTCGATACTCTCACCAATTACCAACATTAAAAACGCTACCATTCAGCATTTCATTTTTACGTACACCCGCTGGAGACAACAAGAAATCATTTGCAAAATCAGCTCGGAATCATTCATTACTATTATGTATACGAGACTCAAACCATTTAGTTCTTAGGTTAGACCAATCACGTACACTTGGAATATAATAACCACTTGGACATGGTCATTGCCTGCCTGTTTGTGTAGTTGAATTTCAGTCTGCATTCCTTGTATCTCCCATTCATCACCAAATATTATCATACATACCTCCTCATCACATCCAGCTATCATTACCTCTATATCGAACATTACTTGCAAATAGAGATGGCATATATTCCGATCGAACAGATTTCGGCGTTTGAATACCTGTCATATTCTCAACTAAATTACTGGTCGCTGTAGAAGTAAATCCATAATTATTTCATCGTTGATATATATATCAATATGATTCTATATTTTGATTATCCCAATCTTGATTATATACCTCACTTGCACCCAAATTTCTATCCATAATAGTGTAATGAGAAACGCTTCAGTTATAATCAACAAAATACAATTCTAAATCTTGTACTACTTGAGAATCTTCTACTCATAAAACTAATTCCTTTACAAAATCTAATAAACTTTTATCAAATACTTCATTCTCAACTTCTGGTTCTTTTACTTCTGGTTCTTTTACTCCTAATTCTTTCGCTTCTGGTTCTTCTGCTTTTGACTCTTCTACTTTTGATTCTTCTGCTTCAAAATATTCATCCACCATATCTGCCACTATATCAATAAGCGATCATCACATATTATCAGAAACTTCTGGGACATCTTCTACTCAAGTCTTTTCATCATCCTCTTTTTCTGACCCTTCTCATCAACTATTATCATCAGAATTTGTAGTTTTACCTACTTTATCCTCCAGTATTTCATCTACATTTTGATCTTCATTGTCAAAATCTCATCAGTCATTGATTTCAGGCAAGGAATTTTGATCAACAGCCTCAGGTACAGGTATCTGTGAATCATCCAATTGTGCATAACTAACTGATGTAAATACATTTACACTTACTAAAATAAATAAAGCAAGTAAATTAATTGTCTTTTTCATCTTAATTTATTGAAAATAATAAAATACATATCATTTAATTATATCCACAAACACCTTATTTGTCCAAAATTTAGCGAATTTTATAACATTATACCCTATTTTTAACTTGACTTTATCTATATTATATACATAATATAAAATGTTATCACTTTCTGATAGTCAATCCTATTTGAATTTAAGCAAGATAACATTATATATGGCTATATATTTACGGTGAATTAATAATCATGATAAACAATGAACCATTAGCATATTACCTACGTCCTACTACTCTAGATGAAGTAGTCTGACAAGAACAAACTAAAGCATCTATACAAAAATTCCTAGAAAATTGACAAGTCCCTTCTATGATTTTTTGGTGAAGTCCTGGATGTGGAAAGACTACAATCGCTAATGTTCTATCACATCAATTACAAGCAGATTTTTTTGAACTATCTTGAGTTAAAAGCAAAAAAGAAGATCTAAATACAATACTAGAGCATGCAGAAAAAAATAAAGCATACTGAAAAAAGACTCTCCTATTTTTGGATGAAATACATCGCCGGAACAAAGCACAACAAGATTCCCTACTCCCCTTTGTAGAAAGTGGACTAATAACACTAATATGAGCCACAACCGAAAATCCATCTTTCACTATCAATAATGCCTTACTTTCTCGTGCAAAAGTTATCGTTTTCGAAGCATTAAAACCTGAAGATATCATTACCTTTTTCCATAATAACCAGGAAAAAATCCAATCTCGTTATCCAAATATCGAAATTACAGAAGAAAATCTGACTACTATCGCAAACCTGGCTAATTGAGATTTGAGAAATGCTTGTAATCTCCTAGAATCTTCGATAATGCTTAGTACAGATTGAAAAATCAATGATGAAATAATACAAAAAGCGTTTGGGAAGCCCATGTATTATGACCGCGATTGAGAAGAACATTACAACATAATTTCAGCTATCCATAAATCTTTACGTGATAGTGACCCACACGCCGCATGTTACCGAATTCAAAGAATGTTAGTTTGATGAGAAGATCCTCGTTACATTGCACGCCGCTTATTACGCTTTGCTAGTGAAGATATTTGACCAGCAGATAATAATGCTCTACTACTAGCTAATCAAGTATATGATGCTGTAGAAAAAATCTGAATGCCCGAATGTAGAGTCTTTCTTTTCCAATTAGCCATATATCTATGAAAAGCTCCCAAAAATAACGTTTGTGATAGGATCGATAGAGAGACAATGAAAGATGTAGAAAAATATTGAAATCTTCCAGTTCCAATGCAAATTCGCAACGCACCTACACAATTAATGTGAGAACTATGATACTGAAAATGATATGAATATGCCCATGATCATCCAGAAAATCGTCAAGCTGATTGAACCATAAAAATGAATAATCAACATTTCCCCGATGAACTAGAAGGAAGAAAATATTTTTAAATTTTTTTTATAATGAAAAATATCACGGTAAAAACTTATAATTCAATTGCCAAAAAATATCAAAAAATGTTTCAAAATGATTTTTCTGAAAAAAAGTATTATGATAAATTTGATATTTTGGGAATCGATTTTTCGGATGAAATGTTAAAAATTGCAAAAAATAGATATCCAGACATATCATTTCTAAAAATGGATATAACTGATATCCAGTTAAATGAGAAATACAATGGGATTGTATGTGCAAATTCATTATTTCATATAAAAAAAAGTGATATTATCAAAGTTTTAAATAAATGTTATGAATTACTTGTACCTGAAGGTAAGATATTATTCATAATCTTGAACTGACAAGGAGAGTGATTTCAAAAAGAACCACTAAATGAAGATTTATTAGTATTTGTAAATTACTATACTTTAAATGAATTTACTGAAATATTAAATAAAGTCTGATTTTCAATATTATATGAAAATATTGAGACAATAAATAAATCGTGAGAATTATGACATAATAAAATGGTTTTTATTGCAAAGAAAACTCAAGCAAATCCAACCATCAAAACAGACAATCAGCACCTCTTTGATGAACTAGAAGTGAAGAAAATACTTTTAAAGTAGTTTTTTGTCACAAATTGAATTATAATTCGTATTACTTAGCGAAAGGTTTTTACTTCGATTTTTCAACTATGTAAAAATGCAACAGAAACAACAATCACCAAAATTTTATTTAGAATATAGGCTTGATGTATAAGCAAAGTTTTTCTTAGATTCAAATACATCAAGCTGCATAAAAAAATGCAGCTTTTTTAACTTATAAAAAACCATTATTATGAACAATTGAAAAGACAACAAAGTAACTCTATGGATGGTAGTAAAATATTTCATCAAAAAAAGCAAACCATATAAATGGCTTATACTTTTAAGTTTGCTATGAAGTATAATCATCTCGTGAGTATCTATAACACTACCAATTTACCAAGCAAAACTCGTGGATATCGTATCAATGACATGAGTAGAGAAAGCTGAACTAGTAGCCATGCTTATCAGAATATTATTAATACTGCTCGTATTAGATCTTATGAATATTTGAGCTCGAAGAATGATATGATTCCCTATGATAAAATATGAAAACGACGCAACAAGAGACATTTACCAAGAATGTTTCGACTACATACATAGACATTCATATAGATTTTTTTCAAACAATTTATCTTGATCATTGGTAAGAAAAATCGGTAAGTTAGCAGGATCATATGAAACTGTAATGGATGTATTCTTATTTCATATTTTGAATATATTTATCTTCATTCCAATGAGTATTATCATTGTGATGAAAGAAAATACAAAAATTTGATTAATATTTTTAGCTTTTGTGTTAATTTATAGTACATTACAAGTAATATTTTTCAATGTAACAAAAAAATATGAAATAAAATCAAATGAAGAAAACTCAAAAACCACATGAGAATTGTCCGATTCTATTATAAATAATTTTAACGTAACAACTTTTGCTTCTCTTCCATATGAATTCAAAAGGTTTAGCGAAACTTTAACATGATGGATGAAAATCAAAAAGAAACAATGGACAATTTCTGAATGGTTATACCTAACAAACGGTCTAGTCTCTTGTATATTCTGAGTATGATCAATATATTTTGCTATTAAAGCACGATGAAATTGATTAATCCCCGCTTCCGTTATACTATTAGTTCAAATGTATGTTGTTAAAATTTCAAATCAACTTGCAAATATCAAACATATACTCAAAGCCATGAGCAGAGCATTATGAGAATCTACAGAAATGTTGGAGATACTAAAAACACCTCATGAAATACAAGATCACACAAATAAGAAATTAAAGATTAAAAGCTGAAAGATAGATTTTGAAGATGTTAATTTTAGCTATATAGATTGAAGCAACATTTTTGATTGACTAAATTTATCTATTAAACCTGGCGAAAAAATAGCCATAGTTTGAGCATCTGGAAGCGGAAAAACAACTCTTACAAAATTATTAT
>JAEEGJ010026967.1_pt1 | contig 11591 bp, 8 predicted proteins | sample 8958761 | NCBI WGS metagenome assembly JAEEGJ01 (sample SAMN16246546, study PRJNA631951) | gut metagenome | biome: gut microbiome; feature: rumen; material: RS-attached | host: Bos | place: Iran: Karaj | collected 2018-10
CTACGAGAAGCACGGCCTGCTGGTTGAACAGTAAAAACGTAAAATATATGCTGACGGGAAAGACCATCGTACTGGGCGTTACGGGCGGTATTGCTGCCTACAAGAGCGCCAATCTGGCTTCGATGCTGATTAAGCTGCATGCCGATGTGCATGTGATAATGACGCAGAACGCCACAAAGTTTATTACGCCCATGACGTTCGAAACGCTTACCAACAATAAGTGCATTGTTGATACCTTCGACCGCAACTTCTCTTTCGACGTCAAGCATGTATCGCTGGCCAAGCGCGGCAATCTTTTTGTGGTGGCTCCCTGCACGGCTAATGTCATCGGCAAACTGGCTCACGGCATCTGCGACGATATGCTTACCACCACCATGCTGGCCACACGGGCTCCAAAACTGATTGCACCCGCCATGAATACCGGCATGTGGGAGAACCCCATCTTGCAGGACAATCTTACCAAGCTGAAAGGATATGGCTATCATATCATCGATCCTATCATAGGCCGACTGGCTTGTGGCGATACGGGCACAGGTAAGATGAACTCCGAAGAGGTGATCGTGGAGCATATCCTCAGCTTGATGGCTAAGGAAAAGGACCTCGCGGGCAAGCGCTATCTGATTACTGCCGGGCCCACTCAGGAGGCTATCGACCCCGTTCGCTATATCACCAACCACTCATCGGGCAAAATGGGCTACGCCATCGCTAAAATGGCCCGTTTACGTGGCGCTCAGGTCACACTGGTGTCGGGTCCCGTTAACATCAAGCCTTTCTGTGGCGTAGATGTGGTACCTGTTAAGAGCGCAGCCGATATGTTCGAGGCTGTTACCAGCCGTAGCGCTGAGGCCGATGTGGTGATTATGTGCAGCGCGGTGGCCGACTACACACCCGCCGTTTATGCCGACCAGAAGGTGAAAAAGCACGACGGCGAACTGACAATTGAACTCAAACGAACACAAGATATTCTTGGTTGGCTGGGCGAACATAAGCCCGCCAACCAGACTTTGGTGGGATTCTCGATGGAAACGGAGAATCTGATTGAGAACTCGCGTGCCAAGCTCCTGAAGAAGCATGCCCAGCTGATTTGCGCCAACTCGATTGCTGGCGGCAACACAGGCTTTGCAGTTGATACCAACAAGGTTACGCTCATCAGCAGCCAGGAGGTAAAAGAGCTGCCGCTGTGCTCGAAAGAAGAGACAGCCAACCTGATTATCGACCATATCCAAACCCTCTGTTAACCGTATGCATATACTCATAGATATCGGCAATTCTACCGTGGTAGTTGCTTTGGCTGATGGCCAAGGTAACATCGCCGACACGTGGCGTTTCAAGACCAAGAAAGAAGAAACAGCCAGCTTTTTCCGTTACGAACTGCGCCAAGGCTTGCGCAAATACGGTGTTGAGGCGGCTGATATCCAGAATATCACCATTTCGTCGGTTGTTCCTGAGGTGAACGACGATATGGCCCAGGCCATTACCGACCTGACTGGATTGCAGCCCCACTTCTTCTCGATTACCGATGCAAAGGATATTATCACGATAGATGTAGAATCGCCCGCCGAGTTGGGTAAAGACCGATTGGCCGACGCCATCGGTGCTGCCTGCTGCTATGGTGTGCCCGCCATCGTCATCGATTTCGGCACAGCTACCACCATCGGTGTGGTCGACGAAAACCGCGTGTTCCGCGGTGGAATCATCATCCCTGGCGTAAAAACCTCGCTCAACGCCCTCAGCACCCGCGCCTCGCAGCTGCCCGCCATCAACATCGAGAAGCCTCAGCATCTGATAGGTCGCAACACCCTCGAGTGCATGCAGAGCGGCATCGTTAACGGCACAGCTGCCATGATTGATGGGCTTATCGACCAACTGCTGCCCACCCTAAACGGCGAACCCCACATCATTGCCACAGGCGGCATGTCGCGCACCATCGCTCAGCATTGCCACCACCAAATCACCATCGACCCCTACCTCCTCTTCAAAGGCCTGTTCCAGGCCAAATAACTTAAATCTTGTTAATATTCTAAAGTTTTAGAGTAAAATATTTGTTTGTTCTAAAAACTTAGAGTACATTTGCCAACGGTAATTCTAAAAACTTAGAATATGAAAGAAAAGAAACAATTGACTAAGGCTGAAACGCAAGTGATGAACATACTCTGGTCGTTGCCAGAGAGTAAGGGTTATTCGGCTGAGATTATGGAGAAATTCCCTGAGCCCAAGCCTGCTCTTACCACGCTGCTCACATTCTTGAAGATACTCAAGGAGAAAGGCTTCGTGAGTTCGGAGAAGACAGGAAAGGCCCAACTTTTCAGTACCACCATCAGTAAGGAAGAATACACACGCGCCTATATGAAAGAGGTGAAGAATACATTCTTTGGTGGCTCGTTCGCCTCGCTCGTGTCTTTCTTTGTCGAGGATGAGCATCTGAGCGATGAGGAAGTAAGTGAGATTATGGAAATCATAAAGAATCGCAAGTAATGACTGAGTTTCTGACCTACGACCTGAAGGTAGCCGTACTGATAGCGGTATTCTACTTCTGCTACCGACTGCTGATGGAGCGCGAAACGTTTCACAGGCTTAATCGCATCGTGCTGTTATCGTCCATCGCACTCTCGCTCGTTCTGCCCCTTTGTGTCATCACTTTCCACGAAACGGTAGAGGTAGAACAAACGACAGCAACGGCTAATCCTAACCCACAATCGCCCATTACGGATATGTCAGCCGTAACAGCCGCAGATAGCGTGCAGAAGGCTCCTGTTGATCAGTCAGCCGTTATCTTTGCCATCTTTATGATTGGTGTACTTTGTAGATTATTCTTTATAGCCAACAGTTATCGGCTTTTGCGCCGAATTATTAGTGATAGTGAGCAACATACGTTGGAGGATGATGTAACGCTGGCAGTTGTCGACCTGCCTGTTGCACCGTTCTCGTGGATGCGTACCATCGTGTTAAGCCGGATTGACTACGATGAGCGCAACCCTTCGATACTTGCCCACGAGCGTGGACATATCCGCCTGCATCACAGCTGGGATATCGTCTTCGTCGAAATGCTTACGGCCCTGCAATGGTTCAATCCTGTGGTATGGCTCCTGCGTCGCGACCTGCGAACCGTCCATGAGTACGAAGCCGATGCATCCGTCCTCTCGTCAGACTCAGACGTGAGTCAATACATTCAACTACTGATGCGGAAGGCGATGGGTACAAAGGCCAGTATCCTAGCCAATGGCATCAACAACAGCACCATTAAAAAACGAATTTTCATGATGTTAAAACATAAGTCAAACAGGCGAGCATGGCTCAAAGCCCTTTATATCGCCCCCATAGTAGCAGTATCGTTGGTAGCAACAGCAAAGACGGTGATTGATTTTAAGCCCAAACCAGCCAATCATGTTACGCCCGCCGCTGTCTCGAACGACACTATAAACAAAAGTAACACACTCGTATGGATACTTACCGATGAGGAGAAAAAGCAAGCCAAGACAATAACTCCTGGAGCACCTGGCTCTATCAATATCAGCGCGGCTATACACGACAATGGTGTCAAGCAGAATTTCAATGGTTCCTGCTATATAGTCCGTGTACCAAAGGGTTGCTGGGTAGAAGACGACGAAGATTCTTGGATAGAAGTAAGCTGGGACAGATTCTTATTCGCTGGCAAGACCACCAAGATACAGCTTGATGGTGTACCTTTCGATGAGAATAGCGCACCCAAATTGCATTATTCTGTACTCAAGAAAATCGAAAACCACCGCAAAGGCAATGTCAACGTGGTAAATCTGATTACCAAGCCCGTATCCATTCCATCGGGTATTAAGAGTAACGCGTCAAAAAAATAACCATTATGAAGTTTTTTTCTATTCTATTTTCATTAGTAGCACTATCTGTTTCGGCCCAGAACTCACAGTGGTTATGGCCCATCGAAGGTGCAAAGACAGGCGAGCACATTGTGTATAGGCCTCAGGACCGTATCGACAAGGAACTTAACGTCGGCGATCTGTTTATTGCAGCACCCGAGGGCACTACTGTAGTAGCTCCTGTAGATGGCACCATCGGTACGCTTAATATAGTTGCCAACATATCCCTCGCACAATCAGCTACCTATGGTAATGAGGGCGGCACGTTCGATAAGTCGCGCGCAAAGCTGGCTAGCAATCCCAAACTGCCGATACCGTTGAAATATATTAATGGCTCGCTTATGCTGCGCTTGTCGGACGGGCGAAAAATATATATTTCAGGTCTGCGGGGCAATATCCCGTTTAAAACGGGACAACGCATCACAAAAGGCCAAACACTCGGCACTGTGGCGTACGACTATCGAAAGATAGGTGAGCCGCATATCAGCATCAGTGTATCCGACAATAATGGCAAACATGTTGACCCCATGACGCCCTTCGGACTTAAAACCACCTTTAAGAAGATTGCACCGCTGGTTATACCAAAAACGCTAACCGTTAAGCAGGCAAACGATGATTTTGATTTCCTCGTATCTTCCATAAAGGAGTGCTATCCCTCGTTCGACGACATCATCAGCGAAGAGAAATATCAGCAATTTGTAAGCAGCACCAAGGAGAAGCTTAAGGCTCCCATCAGCTATAACAAGTTCTATCAGATTGTGCGTAATACCTTCAGCCTGCAGTTTCTGCACGATTCACACGCGTGGTTAGACACTGACGATCCATCGATTACAGCCAACTATTGTGTGCCACATTTATTTATTGGTTCGCTTAACGGAAAGCTGATTGTTACCCAGGCACAAACGGGCTATGAGAAATATCTTGGAAAGGAGGTGACGGCTATAGATGGTGTAGATGCCAAGACGCTGATAGAAAGGCTGCGTAATGTAGCAAGTAGCATGGATGGCGATAACCAATCGTATATCAACACGTTTATGCTGAAAGCATGGAGTTACATAACAGGCAATAATCTTACAAGGCATCTTTCGATAGTAAAAATGGCCGATGGTGCGGTGGTTCGCGATCAGTGGATATCTGCTGACCAGGTAAAAGGAATAAAACCGTCTGCAGGAAAAACAGCCTACTATCAACGAAGATACGCTAACCAAGAGGCACAATATCGTTTTACGATGAAGTCAGACAATATAGCCCTGCTTACACTTAGCGACTTCACCTTGGACGAAGTGCAGATGGAAGCCATAGCCGACAGCCTGATGCACCATAAGAACGTGCCTAATCTGATTATCGATGTACGCAACAATCCTGGTGGGCATATCGATGTATGCAATCGCCTGGTATCGTGGTTTATTGATAAGCCCACAAAACAGACGAACCACTACGACAAGGTGAATAGCAACGGCATCTATCAAAGCTTTGCTCATTGCATGAACATCCCTGCTGACGACAAACCTTTCGAGGATTATGTGCCTCGTGAGGGGCAGACAGGTTTTTATAGCCCGTCGTCGATTGCAGATGTGATCCATCCTGATAGCGCAGTACATTACGGCGGACGAGTCATTATTTTGACTGATGAGACGTCGAAGAGTGCTGCAACCGACTTCCCTGCCCTATTGGTTCGCAACGGACGAGCCATCACCGTAGGCCGCGAAACGGGCACTGGCTACCACTATATGACGGCCGTTAAGTTTGCGCATCTCGCCCTTCCCCACTCTCACATAGAGTACACACTGCCATTGGTTAAGAGCGTTGCCGACGATACCGTTACTGACCGTTTCCCCGCCAAACGCGGCTTGATGCCCGACGTAGAAGTTCCCCTTACATACGATGAAATCTATGCACCAGAGGGCGACCCCGTCATGGAAAAGGCACTCCAGATATTAAAATCAAACTAACCTACCGCAGCCATTCTGCTTACCCCTCGCCCGCTGAAGGTTTTCTCTCTCTCCATCAGCAGCGAGGGGCTTAAAATTAAAAAAGTGCCCCTCGTCGTCGCGACGAAGGGCATTTTAACTTAAAATTACGATAACGTTTATTTTGTAATAATCAATCGTTCCAATCACCACCGACATCCCCTATCAAACCCGTTCGGTCGAATTTCTAAAACCACCCAAACAGGCAAACAGCGAGTACCCCCAAAACATAAACAAACAGAAACTACCAGTTTCGGATACTGAAACTGATAGTTTCCTGCTTTGGAACCAAGCAGTTTACAAATGGGGAGATGATACTATAGGGGCAGTTTCTCGGAAGCAAATCGTAATGCAAAATATCTTTACAATACTAAATCGGTGGCGACGAGGGTCCTTTTACCCCGATTTTGTTCCCTAGTTAGGGAAAATTTGCTACCTCACTAGGGAAATATTTTTTCTATTAATACCCGCAAAATGCGGGCGCGCGCGGGCATCATAATACGATTAAAAATATTTTACCTTTTGATGATTATAGCCCTTATATGGATAGTACGGAAGTATTTGTGCGATAATCGTAAAGTATCTGTTAGATTGCCGTAATGCAGAGTAGAAACGTGGAAACAGGGAAAACGGGAATCGGGGTGGTTTTAGTTAGCAACGAGGAAAGCTAATAATTAGATAAATGATACGATTATCATTTTTATTATTTATATACCTATCTATAGCTTATGCTCGCTGCCAAACCATACCTACTCCACGTTTCCCTGTTTCCCTGTTTCTCGATATATTTTTTGTGCAAAATCCGATTAATTCGGCAGAAATGTTGTATCTTTGCACAAAAATTACAAAAAACAAGATGAGTAACATAACACCTAAGCAACTCTTTGAACGCATTAAGAAGAATGCCTTTAAGGATATCGACCTTGCACCAGTAACCAAGCTGCAGGGCAATAAGCTACGTATATTTACGCTAGAACAACTGGAGCGACTGAGGGGTTGGCTGCCCAATGCCGATGCTGCACTGTGGCTGGGCGACCAGTTCTGGACGGCCGACCGTAATCTGACAATGATTACCGACCCACACCCCTGGTTGGCAGATGAGTGGGAGATGAAGGAACGCGAACAGCTACCCGACCTGAGCGACGATGAATACACAATAGCCTGCTGGATAAAAGAGCTGGCCCTGCTGTCGCACGATTTGTACTGTCACGAGCCATTTGATGTGGAGCAACTTGGCGACGGGCTGCAAGGACGATCCGCACAAACCGATTTGTACAAGGATAGCTTCAGATACGACAACAAGGCACTGGTGGAGTGGATAAGGACCACACCCTATCGCCACATTGCCGCTATGGTGTGCTACACGATGGCCGACCAGGAGATTGACTGGGCTGTGCAGAATAATCAGGCTGTGCAGGACTACTATGCGATGGAGTGCTGGCGCGATTTTGGCGACTGGGGCAAGCTGGAGGATTGCGAGGACTTTATTAGTCGCAGTCTTACGGCCATGCAGCAAATAGAGGAACACTACGCTAAAGGTCACGCTGAGGGGCTGAACGATGAGGAGATACGTGTGCTTGACATCATGTTCGGCTTTGCACCACACAACTACTGTGCTGATGATTATCCAGCCGTTCGCGACATCTGCGAAGCGGCCCAGAAGCATCTGCCACCATCGCCTTACATCAAGAGCGAGCAAGGCCTTCGCGCCTACGGCAAGGCTGTGTATGCCGACTTGGAGAAGATATTTGCCAAGCACGATATGACCTGGGACCCAAGCGATGCTACCGACCTGACGATGGGCTATCTGGATGCATGGGTTTACGACAAATACTATAACGGATAAAGGGGGCAATCAGCATGCAGACAAGTAGATTATCGGTCGATGCGAAGAATCGTGTCGATGAAATACAAGCGAGGGCTGATGCCATATTCGACTACGAATGGCTATTCCAACTATTGTGGGATGAATTCAGAAAGAATACAGCCAAACAGCGCCTAAATGAGTTTTGCGACGACCTGCAACAGGAAAAAGAACGCCGCTTTCTTTGGACCTTTGTAGAGAGTCATCGCTCGTCGCTTAGCGAAATAAAGGATATATACAAAGGCTTGTTCGAGGATGACGATTTCGGAATCCTACTCTACGAAGAACGCACGAAACTGATAGATGAGTTTGCCTCAATGCACTTATCTACCAGATGGAGCCACATTTATCGCCCTCAGGACAAAAACAAGCCCAACGATTCTTGGAAAAGGTTTGTGCAGAATCTGAATTTCGATGATGAACGCGAGGTTAAAAAGATAGAACGTTTCATGTATCTTTTGGACAAGATATGCCTGATTACCGACCTGCTTACCAGCCGCGATACCGACTCTTTGGGCGAGATAAGTCTTGTGAACTATCGCAGGGCACGCCTGAACTTGAAAGCGCCACAAACCAACGAGCCACCTAGAGAAACGCTGATTAAGGCTATCAAACAATGCGAGGAACTATTTAAGTTTCAAACTGCCTGGGCTGTTGTGCGCGTACTTTGTACCGAGGACTTCGGTTCGAACATGAACAAATCGGAGTTTGAGCGATATGCACAGGATTTGCTGAAAGACCCGCAACTCGCGGATTTCAAGCAGGGTTGCCCCAATGGCACCATTCAGAGCGCCGAAACGGGTAAGAATGGTTCTGGAAAATTCTTTCTGCTACATTCTTCACAGTGGCCCATTAACGACGGATATACATGGGCTATCGACTTGATGGCAAAACTAAGGCAGGCCATTAAAATTATTGAAATAGAACAGAAAGCCGAAGAGCAAAAGCGGCTATACAAGCTGTCGGAGAAAGGATTTTAGGTCCTTAGTCTTAGAAATCTCAGACAATAGTCTAAGAATTTGGTAGCACAAATAGAGATAGTCTCAGAATTCTGAGACTATTTTTTTGTGATTCTCAGACAGAAGGAGGGCGTTTTTCAGATGTTGTAATTTTGCACCCGAGTTCGGGACAATCCCGGCTTGCGGCAAGCCCCCGTAGTGGCCCCGCTCATGTATCACTAAAAAATTTATGCTTTTATGAAAACAAACAAGAGTTTTGCAACCTGTTCGAACGGACTCTATGAGCCCATGACAGAAATGACCGCCGAATGGTTCGACGGCACAACCAAGTGCGCAAGCACAAGTGAGTTAATCAACGCTTATCGCAGCACCAAGTCGGCCAAGAAGAAGAGCCAGCTGCCCGTGTGCTGCTTCCAGGCAAGTTTCGGCCTTTCTATTAATAAGGTAGGTGTAGAGGGTACCTGGCGCGAGAGCACAGCATCGCATCTTACTGGTCTGGCAGTAATCGATCTGGACCATGTGGAGAATCCTCTGGAGATCGTAGATTGTATTCTTGGTCGCGAGGACTTTAGTGAGCTGGGCATCCTGCTCATCTACATCACACCTTCAGGCCAGGGAATCAAGATTGTATTCATCGCACGTCCTGAGTGGGGAAACCTGATGGACAATCAGTACGAAATGGCCCAGTTGCTGGGCGTGCTCGCCGTTGTCGACTCTGGTTGCAAGGACGCTGCTCGAGCCTCGTTCGTGCCTAAATTTGACGATGTGAAGTTCCTCGACGAGAGCCTCTTTACCTACAGCAATCCTGCCTACGACGAGCAGTACGGCGATCTGTATCGCAAGAAGCCTGCCAAGAGCGGTCCTACACAGAAGAAGTGGAAAGACTATGAGAAAGAACTTCGTGCCAAGAAGAAGGCCGAGAAGGCCGCAAAAGAATCAAAGGCCGTTGATGAGAAGGCTCTGCCTGCTATCGAAAGCCATTCTGCATCCGTTGAATCTACCGAGCCCATCTATCACGGCGTGCCTTACGCTAAGATTGCCACCGCTTTGGTTAACGAACTGGGCGAGCCCCAGACAGGCGATCGCCACAAGACGATGATGCAGATGGGCAACATGCTCAGCGTCATCTGCGACAACAATCCCCAGCTGCTCAGCACCATCATGCAGGGCCTGCCTTTCGTTCAGAGCCTCATCAATGAGCGTGGACTGCAGGAGGTAGAGCGTGCGATGAGTTACATCACAGAGAACTCTACCTACATCTATCCCTCGAAAGAGCTGAAAAAGGCCATGAAAACTGCTGGTGTAAAGGAACCTGAGAGGGGTTCGAACGACGATCTGGCCCAGTTGCCTCTGGCCGAATGGGCTGATAAGATCGAGGCTTTGATGCCCTACTACCCCTGTCTGCGTGAGATTTGTGTGGGATTGCCTCGCGAGGTATGGCCTGCAGCCGTATTTGTTGGCGCTGCCTTCTTTGGCACACTGATGACCCGTTGCACCTACCGATATTGGTTCAAACCCAACGAGAAGAAGCGCCTTAACTATTGCGTTTTGATTATTGGCGATCCCGCCAGCGGTAAGTCGTTCGCTGTACGTCTCGACAAATTAATCCTGGCACCCATCAAGAATCAGTCGAGCAAGGCATCTGATGCAGTAAATAAGTACAAGCGCGAGACGATGGCTCGTAGCACATCCACCAAAGCCCAGGACCAGGATGCGCTGCAGAAGCCTACAGAGATCGACCGCTATATGATTCCTCGCACCGCTAACGGCGTGTTTATCGAGAATATGGTAAACGCCAAGGAGATTGTGAACGGCGAAGAGATGAACCTGCACATGGTAACCTTCGACTCTGAGCTTACCAACTCAACCAAAATGCAGAAAGGTGGTAGCTGGATTGACAAGACGGCCATGGAGCTGAAAGCCTTCCACAACGAGGAAGATGGCCAGAAATATGCCAACGAGAAGTCGTACAGCGGTTTCTTCAATGTGTACTGGAATTATGTATATACAGGTACTCCCGACTCGCTCACCGAGAAAGTGAATGCACGCACCTTTGGTAGCGGACTGGCCACACGACTGGCCACCATACCTATGCCCGAACCCACATTCGATCTGGAATCGCTGATGGTTCAGGCCGACGACTGCACTGAGGCCGACATTACCATTAGCGAATGGGCCGAAAAACTCAACAGTCGCTATGGCGAGCTACCCCTCGACAAGCTGTCGCAGTGCACCTACGACTGGACTGCAAATCGCATGAAGATAGCTGAGTTTAACAACAAGGACAAGGCCGATCTGATGCTCATCAAGCGCGTGGGCTACTACGGCATGAACATCCCTGCACCCTTCATCGACATGCGCCACTGGAACGAGCGCGAGCAAAACGGCACCTACGAGGTTGATGACATCGACGTAAGCTTCTGTCAGTTGATATTGGATATTCAGTATCGCTGCCAGCATCACTTCTATGGCAGTCTGGCCTACAACTACTACGACAATCAGGCACGCGACAAGGCCGCAAACTACACCTGTCACACATCGCGTTTCGCCCAGTGTTTCAAGATGTTGCCCGAAAAATTCTCACGCCAGCAGTTTGCCAAGACCTTCGACATCGCTAATCCCGACTCATGTGGCAAGCAAATCGACGGCCTTATCAAAGAAGGCGCCATCGTACGCCTAAAGCGCGACAGCTATGAAAAGAAAGTAGTAAATCTATAATCCTAAAAAAAAACAAGAAACAAGGAAACAGGGAAACGTGGAATCAGGCCACGTTTCCCTACACTATCAGCAGGCATCTGCCCTCTGATCAGAAATCAAGTCGGTAGAAGATGTTCGGGAATGCGATACCGCCATCGTCTATGCGGACATCGCGAGTTCCCAGGTCGAAGCGCTGGTACTGTGGCACCTTGGCGCCCAGAACGTTCAGACCCTCGAAAGCGATGGTGTG
>JAEEGJ010026968.1_pt1 | contig 11591 bp, 12 predicted proteins | sample 8958761 | NCBI WGS metagenome assembly JAEEGJ01 (sample SAMN16246546, study PRJNA631951) | gut metagenome | biome: gut microbiome; feature: rumen; material: RS-attached | host: Bos | place: Iran: Karaj | collected 2018-10
CCTGTAGGAGATCATCAGCCACCTCAAGCGTAGCGTCGTGGCCAGCCATCAATGCATCTACACGGGCCTGATTCATATCGAAGCCCACGGTCTGATACTTTGTTGAAAATAGACGTGCCAAAGGCAGACCTACGTAACCGAGTCCGATTACGCAAATTCTTGTTTCTTTCATAATAACCAATATTTAAACTTATTTTAACATTTGAATTATGTCTTCCGTGAAAATTGTAGCTCCTTTATCATTCAGATGACCAAAATCTCTAAATAGAACTGAATTATTTATTGAATGGGTTTTATTCCAGCATTCTATTTTTAAATGTTTACATAAAGACTCTAAATCTTCTTCACTATTTTTGGATACATTCAGAGATGGAGATAAGCATATAATAAAGCGAATATTTTCTTTAGTACAAATTTCTGCCATTTTATTTATATATTTAATGGCTATTTCATTATTATCAATCTTTTCGCTTGTGTTATTAATAATATCTTGAACGTTGAGGTCTTTACCTGTGTATGGCAACGGAATATATCCCTTAGAACTAGGCATTGGCGCTATCATATTTAGATATTGGGAATTATACTGAATCAATGACGATAGCATTAACCAACTCATATTTCTATTCTCAACTTCATCAACCATATGTCTAACAGTATCATTTATCCAATAGTAGGGATATAAGTCTGATATTCTATCATTAACCCATTCATTACTAAGTTGAGAAGAGGATAAATCAAGTATAACAATTTTCAGCCCGCCGTTTGACAATCCCTTCAGTAAGCAAAGGTATTGATACAAAGAACATCTTCCATCCCCTCCATAATTATAAACAGAGATATTTAAGGAGTCCTCAATCTGCTCACTTCTATAATGGTGCGTAGCACGAGATGCTCCTAAAATAATAAGATTTGCAGGTTCTTCGTATGCTGCAAACTTATAAATTGCGCCTGCTTTTGTTTGAAGTGGAGGTTTTTCAAAATAAGGAGTAAATGCAATCCTAGATACAACATCTATTATAACAACACCAAAGATAACAACTAATAAATATACTATGAATTTTTTTATTTTCATGATTCTTTAGAATTGAAAGTAAATAAATTGACCACCATTGAATACGCCAAGCCCAAGAATCATTGCCAGCATACCGATACTACACGATGTATATACTTTCATAAAGTTTTTCTCTGTTACAACGACTTTCTTGTATTCAATACAATATTCTGCAACAAACAATATAATTAAACCAATAACAGCATATCCAAAGTGAGTTATTCCACGATGGAAAGGTACATTCAGTAAATTTGTTACAATTTGAGACGTTGCTGTTAACGCATCATCTATATTATTGGCTCTGAAATAAACCAAGGCATACATAACCAAGAAGAAAGTAACAACCCTATTCAGCCATAACCACCATTCTTTTTTCTTTAAATTATACTTCTTTTCAAATTTCCTTTGCCGTTTATCCTTCAATGTACATATTACCAGATAGAATCCGAAAATAGAAAAACTCCAGACATATGTCCATGCTGCTCCATGCCAGAAACCTGAAATAAAGAACGTGATGAATATGGCAAAGCACCACCACCATAATTTAGTACTGCTACCAACCATGGGATAATAAACATAGTCCATAAACCATGAGGTCAGGGAAATATGGTTTCTTTTCCAGAACTCTTGTACAGAAGTAGAGAAGAAATATGGCCTGCGAAAATTATCCATCAGTTTAAATCCCAACACTCTAGAGCATCCTATCGCTATATAACTATAACCAGCAAAGTCACCATACAATTGGAAACAGAAAAGGATTGATGCTAGCAATATACTGCTACCATTATGATTCCCCATGTTATTATAGACAGCATCCACATAAATCGCACATCTATCTGCAACTACTAATTTCAGAAAAAAACCCCATAACATTAAATTGATACCACTGATAGCTTTCTCTGCATCAAACTTATGTTTTTCGTAGAATTGTACGAGAAGATTTGTGCTTCGCTCAATAGGTCCTGCCACCAATTGCGGGAAGAATGACACAAATAATGCATAAGTGAAGAAATTCTTCTCTGGTTTTATGTCACCTCTATATACATCTATCATATATCCTAAGGCCTGAAAAATATAGAATGAGATACCAACAGGTAAGAGAACTTTGAATTCCGGCACTTTCATATTGACACCAATCCATGACATCATTGCTGCCAGATTCTCAGCTGCAAAGTTAAAGTATTTGAAGAAAAAGAGGATGAGCAGATTTAGTACTACACCAATATATAAAATAATCTTTCTATTGTTTACATATTTCACCGCTCCAAGGGCTGCGAAATAAGTTATGCTAGTACTAGCTAAAAGAAGAAGTGCATATACCGGCTCCCAGTTCATGTAAAAATAATAACTGGCAGCTAAAAGGAAAAGATTCCTCAACTTAAGTGTAGGTAGTACAAAATAAATTATGCACACCACAGGAAAAAAGAAGAGAAACGCAAATGAATTAAATAACATGTCTTTCTAATTTAAATTAACTTGAGAATAGTGCCACCCCAGCTAAGGCCTACACCAAAGCCCGAAATCATTACTTTATCGCCTTCTTTAATAATTCCATTATTCAGACAATCCTTCAATCCAATGAGCACTGTTGAGGATACGGTATTACCTGTGTTGGCCAAATTCACATAGAATTTATTTTTCGGCAACACACATACCTTTCGGATCGTATTCAACATAAACTTATTTGCTTGATGGAATACATAGTAGTCAATCTGGTCTTTCTCCAGTCCATTCTTCTCCAATATCTCTTTCATCATAACCGGCACTGCTTCGAGCGTAAAATTAAAAATATTACCTCCATTCATATAAAGATAGTCATCATACCAAATATGCCCTTCTTCATCTTCAACGAACTTGCCTGTAGCTTCTTTCATTCGAGATGCGCCAGTCTTGACTATGAGATTATTTGCACCACTACCATCAGTTCCCAACGAAAAATTACCAATCTCGGCAAATCCTTCCGAAGAAATCAAGCAAGCAGCTGCACCATCTCCAAAGATGGAACGATTACTCTTGTCTGAGGGATGAAGGTACTTATTATAGGTTTCTGCTGTCAATAATAAAACATTCTTGGCAATTCCTGCAGTTATTAAGCCCTTCGCCATAGCCATCCCGTAGATACAGCCAGAACAACCAAGATTATAATCAAATGCTCCAGCTGATGTTGGAATGCCTAATCTGTCCTGCAGAATACAGGCTGTTGATGGCAAGAAATAGTCAGGACTCTGGGTGCAAAGCATCACGAAATCAATAGACTTCGGATCTATCTGAGACTCCTCGAACAACTTGTGTGCTGCCTTCTCTGCCATATCACCAGCAGTTTCATCCTCTGCTGCCAAACGACGGGAATCAACTCCTACCTTTTGAGCGACCTTTTCTACACTCCACTCTGGGAATTCTTTTACTAGTTCTTCATTAGTTACTGCCTTTTCGGGCAGATAATATGATATTGCTTTTATATATGCCATTATTCAAATAATTACTTTTGCCAGTGACCTGACCGAATTGTTAATCTTCTAACATCTGCTAATTGCCGTAATTTAAGTTCGCTATCTATAGCGAGGTATTTATTGCTTGTAGGCCATTTTGTGAAAACTTTTGCGAATGGCAAAAGGGCATCTCCTGTAAAAAGATTGCCTCCGATTATATATGATTGGCAGTCGTTGGAATGTCCATTGCAAATAATCATCTCTATCTCCATGTCATCTATTAGATGAACACCCTCTGTTAACTCAACAACATTGTCATCGTAAGCAAATGGAAATGAAAACTCCGGCAAAATATACGACAAATTTAAAGTTTCATCAGAAAGGCCTTTATGTGTCATTTCTGAACAATATATCTTCGCATTTGGGAAACGCCTCATGACCTTTGGAAGGCCATATATATGATCTATATGACAATGTGTCAAAAAGATTCCACTAATCTTAATGTTATTTTCTTTAGCCACTTTTAAAATGGCATCTCCATCGCCACAATCAATTATATAGTTTCCAATGAAATAAGTTGCAGACTGAAGTAAACCATTCTTGATTAGAACATCCATACTAACCCAATCTACCCCCCCCAGATATCTTCACATTACTACCTGTCATCCAAGTGGATGCATCAGATAGCATATATACGGCTAAGTTGGCTATATCATCTGGAGTGCCATAACGTTTTAGGGGATATTTACTTTCATCTTCTCTTAACTGTTCTTCATCTACTCCTTCTTGTAGAACCAAATCAGTCCATACCATGGCTGGACTTATGCAATTAACTCGGATTTTACGAGGAGCCAATTCTATGCTTAAACAGTTTGCATAGGAAATAATAGCCCCTTTCGAGGCGCTGTATACAGAATTGCCAAAACTGGCAGACCATGAAGCTATAGAAGCAATAAATACGATTGACGCTTCCTTCTTAATCTTCTTATGCCGAAGCAGTTCTGCTTGTAAAAGGACAGGGGCTTTAAAGTTTGCATCCATAACCAGATTAACAGCATCCTCTGTTAATAGCTTACAAGGAACTCGTTGCCCTATTCCAGCGCAATGAACAACACCATCAAGCGAAGGTAGTTCATCCATCATTCTGTTTACAGATTCACTATTAGTCAAATCTCCAACAACTACAAGATGGTCTTCACCTTCCATCTGCGAGAGTGTTTCTTGAAGGCGTGCCTTGTTTCGACCATTGATAATCACAGTCGCTCCCATCTTGGAACAAGTGACAGCAATGCCTCGCCCTATTCCAGACGAAGCACCGGTCACTAAGATGGTTTTCCCTTCCAAAGAAAAAGGATTAAAACCTGTCATTACTTGGAAGCAATGAGATTAAACAAATCTTCAACGGTCTTACAACCACGAACTTCTCGACCCGTAATTGTCTTTCCATACTCAGCCTTTGCAAGGGCTATCAAGCTCATCGCTGTGATTGAAGACCATTCCTCTAACTCTTGATATTCAGTGTCTGCCTGAATCTCAGATGCATCAGTATCATCAAACTGATCTGCAAAATTTTCAATAAACTTTTGTAATTCCATAATAAATATTATATAATTGAATAGTTAAATCTTTTGTAAATTCTTTCGTTTCTCTTTTCCATTAAGATTAACACCATCTCTGAAATAGCGCTAATAAGAACAGGCTTTGCCCTTTCTTGTAATTTTGACAAAACAAAGTAATACATCAAAAAACACAGGGAAAAGAACGATGAATTGGAATGAGTTGTATATTATTATAAATTCGCTTTATACCATTCAATAGCTTCGTTTAATCCACGTGCGAAATCATATTCCGGGTCATAACCCAATAGGCGTTTTGCCTTGCTGATATCAGCATTGGAATGTTTAATATCACCTTTTCGGTCTGGACCAAAAATCGGCTCAATATCCTTACCCAGAGCTTTTGTCAGATCATAATAAATATCAATCAGATATTCGCGACCTCCGTATGCGACATTAAATGCCTCGCCGCTCGCCTCGTCGGGAGCCAGACACGCCTTCAGATTAGCCTCTATCACATTCTCAATATAGGTAAAGTCACGACTTTGCTTACCATCACCATTGATAGTGGGACGCTCATTATCCAAGAGCTGTTTAATAAACTTAGGAATCACAGCTGCATACGCACCATGCGGATCCTGGCGACGCCCAAACACGTTAAAATAACGAAGGCCGATGGTCTTCAATCCATAGTGCTTGGTATATTGTTTTGCCCACTCTTCATCGCAACGCTTAGTCAATGCGTATGGGGAAAGCAGATTACCTTCTACTCCCTCCTGCTTGGGCAGGTGCGCCTCATCACCATAAACGCTACTTGAAGATGCATACACAAATGTCTTCACGCCCTTCTGGCGTGCAGCCTCCATCATGTTCAATGTTCCCTGAATATTATTGGCACAATAGAAAAGTGGCATTTCTATGCTACGAGGAACACTACCCCAAGCAGCCTCATTCAATACGTAATCAACCCCTTCGCAGGCTTTCATACAAGTATCAAGGTCTTTGATATCGCCCTTGATGAACTCGTAGTTAGGATTATCTTTCAACAAATCGACATTGGCCTGTTTACCAGTACTCAAGTCATCTAAGCATCTCACTTTATATCCGAGGGTAAGTATAGCCTCGCACAAATTAGAGCCAATAAACCCAGCCCCTCCTGTCACCAGAAACAATGAGTTCTCTGGAAATTTTAAATGTTTATATGCCATAAAATCTTATGATTATTTAATCTTATTGAATTCGACCCATGATGGGCAGTCCTCTTTTACTATTTTCGCAGGTGAACCCGCCAAAACAACATGCTCCTTATCAAAACTTTTATTCACAGTGGCATTAGCACCAATCGTCACATTGTCTGCAATCTTAATATCACCAAACAATATTGCACCTGGCCCAATATAGACATTATCACCAATTTGTGGTGCATTATTGCCACCCCCACTGGTGCCGATATTCACACTCGCATGTATTCGGCAATTGGCTCCTACACGGGTAGCACTATTAACAACTATAGTACCATAATGAGCAATGGAAAGCCCTGGTCCAAATACATTGCAGGGAATTGAAAAATCTAATTTCAAGGATTGTTTCTTCAGCCGATACTTATAATATAGGTATGCTGGCATTTTTAACAATCCCTTTAAGCCGCCTCTTCTTGTATTAGTATAATACTCTGCGAAACGCAACAACCTTTCGAACCTTAGCACCTCATTTGGCCATAGCAACTGTTTGATTCTTAAATGTGATGTCGAGACCTTTAAAGCCTTACAATCCAAATCCAGATACCTTTTCAGATCTTCTCTTGTTTTTATCATATTATTCACTCATTTTTAGATTTATATAATCTATCCATTTACGGCATATCATATCCTGATTCAGTAAATCAAAAATATTTGTTGCCTCAATAGACATCTTCTCACGCTCAGAATCATGCTCTACAATAAAAGACATTGCACGAGCCATCGCTTCTACATCGTTCAATTCTACGAGTAGTCCATTTTTACCTGATTCAATCAAATCTGTAGCGCCTGATACTTTTGTTGAAATACAGGGCAGGCCTATACACATTGCCTCTATTAGAGCATTGGGCATTCCTTCATAGTTGGAAGAGAGAACGAAAGCTGTCGCATTAGATATGCTTTCAATCACATTTGAAGAATTGCCAGGCATTTTGACGACATTAGCAATATGATATGACTCAGCTAAACGATGAAGCGATTCTTTTAAATGTCCATCACCATAAATGATTAAACTGTAATCAGGATGACTCTTATAAAAGCGTGCAAAAGCTTTTATCAGCAATTCCCGGTTTTTCTGTGGAATCAACCTGCCTACTGACACAATTGTTTTCTCCTTTTTTGCTCTTATTGCACAACCTCGCTTTTCCTCAGAAATACTAATAGGATTATATATTACTTTAACATCGCCCTGATAATACTTGCTATTAGAATCAGTCTGTACCACAATGCCTTTGGCTTTCTTGTATAAGCATTTCCGCAAATATCCGCCAAGTGCTCCTCCAAAGACGATTCGAGGATCTTGACGTTCTGCCACAACAATTTTATATGAAGTAAGTAACAAAGAAGTTATAACCTTCATGCTCCATGGATAGAGAAAAGACAAAATAAGATCTGGTTTTTTTTTGATTACATATTGACGAAACCACCACATCTTTTGTAAAATATTTTTCTTACCAGACCTTTCTTCGATGTCAACAATTTCTACTCTATCATCAATTTCATAGAAGATGGGATAATGCAGCCAAAGAATATAAACAACTCTTTCATATTCGTCAGCGAAATGACTTGATAGTACAGAAAGGACACGTTCAGCACCTCCAGAATACAAGGTAGCATCAGAAACAAACAGCGTTTTCTTTTTCATTATTTAACAAACAACTTTATCCACTCACTTATTACCTTTTCTTCTGAAAAAAGCATATTCGCTTTCTCTTTTGACAAATTACCCATTTGAATTAACTCGTCAGCTGACAGTCCTGCCATTCGAAATAAAGCAGACTTTATGCTCTCCGGATTATCCCAGTCACAAAGGAAGCCGTTCCTACCTTCTTCTATCAGGGTATTATAATCAGAAACACGTGTCATTATAATTGGCTTTCCTAACATCATACCCTCACAGATGGCATTAGGTAATCCCTCGTGATCACTGAAAAGAGCCACACCATCAGATTGGTTCATGATATTTGCGATATCCTTTGTTGCATCATGTAAACGGAGAACATTTTGTAAACGATGTTCAGCTATCAGCGCACAGGTTTCATCATAGACCTTAGTGTCACCTATCTGTGCCTGACTGCGGCCATACCAGTCTATCACGATTCTGCCTCTTTCCTCTTCTGTCATGAGTAATATGGCCTTGACCAACCCTAAAGGATTTTTTGTGCCATAAATTGATGCCGCTATACAGACGTGAAGCTTTCCATCCTGCTTGGGTATGTATTCAGAAGTGACATCTCCTAATATGACCGTATTGTAAATGGTTCGCATCTTCTCCTTATACGTGGGAAAAACCTCCTCCCACATTCGTCGGGCATTATCAGAATTGCAAACGATATAATCAGAATATCGTCGATACCATGAGTATATCTTAGACATCACAGAGGTCGGAGCCTTTACTACAGAACTACGCTCGCCTGTAATAACAATCCACTTCTTTCTAAAAGATGCTGCAAAACAATTAATAAAAGAAGGTGTTGGAAGGAAAGAAATGACAACATCGTAATTCTTACGCTGTATGAACCATGTACAGGTGATTAAACGGAGTAAATAATTATGCTGTTTCCAATATACAGGTATACCGTTCTGATGCAACAAGTCTTCAAAAAAATTACCATAACTATAGCATAGCACCTCCACATCATATCCTTTATGTTTCAGTAACTGAGCAATAGTTACCATCTGTCGCTCTGCTCCGCCTTGACCTAATCGAGGCGATATAAAAAGTATACGCATAATTATACAATTCAAATCCTTTGATGCAATGACTTCCTACTTCTTTCTTTTCTTATATTTATCTATAAAGAAATACAATTTCTTTGTTATTTTTAATCCGCGTATCTTACCTCTTAGTTCATATTTCCATGGTCCAACCCTCCATATTGACTTTAAGATATTACGCAATTCATCAGCTATTTCCGGTATCCTATTCCAATCTGGATAGAATACCAATTGACGGATATCCGAATGTCTATCTCGGTCTTCATCTCTCCATATGGGGGAAGATAACAAGTTAATATCCTGATGAGGGTCTAACTCCAAATCGTATAGTTCTTCTGATTTGTCATACTTATTATATATATACATATAATTGTCTTTCACGATGGCCGTTTTTCGCTTTAACTGTCCATAATAAGCACTATCAACAATTACATAAGGTAACCTTTTCAGGTTTCGATTGGCTATGATATCCATCAGTTGAATATTCGATGTCACAAATTCAACATTCTTAAGACCGTCAATTCGAGGAGTAATCAAAGGAATCCTTGCAGCTCTATCATAAACATCAAAACCATAACAGGTTTTATGCTTCAAACCATTCATGTGACCATGGTCGGCAGTAACAAACATATTGTCATCGCCAAAGCGTTCTCTTAATGCGCCTATCAGACTATCAAAAATATCAATATCATCACCGTATGATATACGTCCTTTGATACAATGAGGCATGTGAATCCAAAGAAAGATATCCTTTGTTTTATAATCTATCGTATTATCTATCTCTTGGATAATCATGTTCAGTGATTGCTGAGCTAACTCTTCATCTCTCTTCCTACCTTCCATCGCATAAGTTGCATTACCACAAGACTGGTTGAACTTCATCGCGTCATGATGAATGGTATGCTTTCCGAAACACTTGGCAAAGATTTCTGCTTTGATAACATAATTATTACTCCACATCAGATGGCATTCATACCCCCTTTCATGGAAGACATCAAATAATGTTGTACCTTCGTAGGGCTTTACCTCAACATAGCCCATTTTGTCTGTCTCATACGGATATTTTCCTGTAAACATCGAACAAAATGACATGGCTGTCGAAGGAGCTGCAGTATAATGACGACGAAAGACTGTGCCTTTCTCTGCTAAAGCGTCAATATTCGGCGTATGCGTATATTTGCTTCCATACGGACCAAAGTATTCTGGTAAAGTGGCATCTTTTGACACCAAAACAACATGATTTCTTTTTTCCATAACAAAAAAATTGACTTAATACTACATTTCACTTAATGGACAAGCGATAGGAATTGATCCGCTACATTAACGATATTATATCTTTCAATATCATTTATAACATATCTTTGTTTATAATCACCAACAAAAAAATCTTCAAAAGCAGTTTGTTCCCTTTTACTAAAAACGGAGGATATATTAAGGATAGGGCGTTTTGTCAATGCATAATCTATAAGTTTGCTGGGGCGCTGTACTCCTGAATCATTAGATATATTAATAAGAAAATCCATTTGGGACAATTCCATTAAGAGTTCATTTCTCGGTATATAATTATGTATTTCCAGCCTATCCCCTAAATCGTCTTTATATTTTTCCAGAAATCCAGGTTTTGTAAAACAGACGAATTTGAAAGGTTCCTTTACAGACAAGAGATAATTCAAGAAATTTGAAGGATCACGAATTCCTTTATAGAAAATACCAGAATAACCGAATGTTGGTATTTCTCTTTTTTTATATTCTTTAAGAGAAGGATTCGTAAAATCAAATCCCTGTGGTATTACACGAATTTTAGAGTGAAATTCTTCATAATATGCCGTTTGAGCTTCTTTAATAGGAATCGTAATATAATCACATCTTTTACACCAACGTTTTTCTATATATTTAAAATAAAAAGGAAACTTCTTAACAGGGTTACCCATAAAAGGGTCACCACAATCTGCTATCCAGCTTTTTACTTTTCCCAAATTTGACATTGAAGCAGCCATATGAACAATATGAGGATTTGCAACAGTCAGTAGCAAATCTATATTTCCCTCATTGGCAATTGCTTTCTTAACCATTGGAAACATCAAACATTCTGGGAACAACACTATTCTTTTTAGAAAGAATGTCAAAACACGTGTAAACGCATTAGCCGAACTTCCTGTATTTGATCGCAATCCCCACCTAGTCTTGCCAAGGTTCATAAATCTAATATTTGTTTCTTTTGAAATCTGGGTGTAATCAAAATCACCCAGCAAAGCATAGAGGACAACCTCATGCCCCCTCTTTGCAAATTCCTTTGCCAACTCCGTAGTTCGATTTGCCCTTGGGGCTGATACCGGATAACAACGACTTCCAATCAAAACGATTTTCATACAATATTATTACAAATGAGAATAAATTAAATAAAACGGATTCATAACGAAGAACTCTATATCTTGATATCTAAAAAAAGAAAAAATGCCCACATATAGTGCTCTTATCATAAATAGAGGCATAAAATAAACAATAGCAATCTTTTTCTTGTGCTGACCGCATGCATTCAGGAATAATATGGCAATCAAAGGTTCTGCCATAAGAATAAAACGGACGCCCACAGAGGGAA
>JAEEGJ010026971.1_pt1 | contig 11590 bp, 11 predicted proteins | sample 8958761 | NCBI WGS metagenome assembly JAEEGJ01 (sample SAMN16246546, study PRJNA631951) | gut metagenome | biome: gut microbiome; feature: rumen; material: RS-attached | host: Bos | place: Iran: Karaj | collected 2018-10
ACTATATATTCTTATGGATTTTCCAAATGATTTGGAAAGAAGTTAGGATATAGTTCATCACTTCGATTCAGCGGTGTAGTTTGTGGATATATATATTGCGCTCATAGGGGCGTCCCGCCCCTGGCCGCGCGGCCACCCCTGGAGCGTGTTTAACATGCAGGTTTATATTCCTTTGTGTATTCTGTGTTTCGTTTTATAACAGAGAACATCCTGTGAACGAGTTTTGCCCGTATAACGTTCAGCACGCACATAACATGTTTGCCCTCCTTGGTTTTTCGTTCATAGTACTCTTTGTATTCACTGTTCTTCATATGTGTTGCCGCACTTACTGCAGCGAGATGCAGCAGTGCTTTCATTGTCTGATTAGCACGTTTGGATATCTTGGCCTTTGAGCGGACTGACGTTCCGGAGTCGTACTTGTACGGCGTGAGTCCGGCAAAGCTGCAGAACTGCCGTGCATTCTGGAAGCGGGTGAAGCCTCCGGTGATGGCAATCATATTGATGGCGATGCGATCCCCAATGCCGTCAATGCTTACAAGAAGTTCCTTCTGATGTGTCAATACCGGATCAGCTGCAATAAGCGATTCTATCTCGGCATCGATGGCTGCAATCTGCTCGTCAATGGACTTGATGACCTTCTTCCATCGACTGTTCTTGTGCTTGAAGTCTCCAGGAGCCATATACCTCTTCTGGTCGGAGAGTTGAGATTGATACCGTTTCTTGTCGATAAGGAGGAACTCGCGGTCTGCAAGGAGGTTCTTCATGGAGACCAGTGCTGCATCAGGGATATGATAACGGATAGCTTTGTCGCTGTAGCGGTAGGCATATTCGGCGATTCTGGCGGCGTCAATGGCGTCATTCTTTCCACGGGTAAGCCCCATTGAGTTCTTGATGCGGGTGGGATCATCCATCCACAGGAAGATGCCCAACTCCTGGCAGGCTACGGTCAGAGGGTAGATGTATCGTCCGGTGTACTCGGCGCAGACGAGGACATCTTCCAATGATGCACCAAGCACTTTTAGCGCTGACTTAAACGTCTTTTTGAGAGCATTCACATCATTGGGGCACTCCTCTTCACGGACAATATCAAGACCGCTTCGGTAGCAAAGATTACACTTTTCTTTGCTGATGTCGATGCCGACATAGATTTTTTTCATAACTTGCACTGCTTTTTAAGCGGACAGTGGACCGTCGATCCGTCACCTACAAACCTTATTGCTACTAAGGATATTCTTATTCAGGTCCTGGATCAACGGGCCGGGCGGGGCAAAAAATATAGACGGGTCTTACCCATTGCAAAAAATTGAGAACCGCCCGGCTCCATTGTCCTTTTGTCAAACTTTTATTATCGGCATAAATTTACTACTTTTGTCGTACAAACCTAGGTGCAGAGAACTACGCTGCAAATCTAAGGTTTGTGAAAACAATGGAAATATGGAAAACACATCGGCAGAAAGGATAGAGGAACTGGTCCTGAAACAGAGGGAGTTCTATGCTACGGGCACTACCCGTGACGTGAAATGGCGCGTAGGGCAACTGAGGGCCTTCAAGAAGGGCCTTCAGAAGTGGGAAAAGCACATCATGGATGCCCTGTGGCAGGACCTTCACAAGAGTTACGAGGAAGCTTATATCTCTGAATTCGGCCTGGTTTACGGAGAAATCAGGGAGGCAATCCGTAAAACGCCCAAATGGGCAAAGCGCAGGAGCAGGCCAACTCCGCTTACCGTTCTGCCCGCCTCAAGCTATATAGTAAGGGAACCGCTTGGCTGCACTCTCATCGTGAGCCCGTGGAACTATCCCGTGCAGCTGCTTCTGAATCCGTTGGTTGGGTGTATATCGGCCGGATGTACTGCCATCCTGAAGCCTTCCCCGTACGTCCCCAATGTGTCCAAGGCTCTGGAGGACATGATTGCCGATACCTTCCCTGAGGAGTATATTGCCGTGGTGCAGGGAAACCGTGTGGTGAACGGGGAACTTTTCAAGCACCGATACGACCTTGTTTTCCTTACCGGAAGCCCGTCCCTTGGCCGAATAGCGATGGAGGCGCAGTCAAAGTACCTCACACCCATGGTGCTGGAACTTGGAGGCAAGAGCCCGTGCATCGTGGACAAGGACGCAAACCTCAAACTTGCGGCAAAGCGCATTGCCTGGGGGAAGTGTCTCAACAGCGGCCAGACCTGCATCGCACCGGATTACCTTTTCCTGCATAAGGATATAAAGGAGGCGTTTGTGAAGGAGTTCAAGGCCGCGCTCCAGGAACTCTACCCTGAAGGCACCGAGAACTCTGACAAGTTTGTGCATATAGTCAAGGAATCGGCCTTTGAAAGGCTTGAGAGCTATCTTGCCGGAGCCACAATCCTTGCCGGCGGCCATCATGACCGTTCCCGCCTCTGGATGGAGCCAACCCTTCTGGACAACGTTTCACTGGATTCTCCGGTCATGCAGGAGGAGATTTTTGGGCCGATATTCCCGGTCATGACCTTCCTGGACCGCCGGGAGGTTGTGTCCTTTGTTACGGCCCGTGAAAAGCCCCTGGCGTTCTACTATTTTGGAAAGACCGCCGCGGCGTGGGAGATTATCGGCCAGACAACTTCTGGCGGTGCATGCATCAATGACACCATAATGCACATTGCCAACAGCAACATCCCGTTTGGAGGCGTGGGGAATTCCGGTATGGGCAGCTACCACAGTGAGAGAAGTTTCCTTGCATTCAGCCATGAGCGCGCCGTGGTGAAATCCCCTTCCCGGCTGGACGCTCCGTTCAGATATATGCCGTATAAGTTCTTTGGGATCATAAAGCGTATGCTGTAATCTCGGAAAAAAGAGTTATATTTGTGTGATACAATTAACCAGATATGAGTACACTGCACGTAATTGACCACCCCATGATCCAGCATAAGCTCACGATCATGCGTAAAAAGGAAACCGGTTCAAAGGATTTCCGTGAACTTCTTCAGGAAATTGCCCTCCTTATGGGCTATGAGGTCACCCGTGACCTTCCCCTTATGGACGTGGAGATTGAAACCCCCATCTGCAAGACCACCGCAAAGATCATTACCGGCCGCAAGCTGGCCGTGGTGCCCATCCTCCGCGCCGGCCTTGGAATGGTGGACGGTATCCGCACGCTGGTTCCCGTGGCAAAAGTTGGTCATATCGGCCTTTACCGTAATGAGGAAACACACCAGCCCGTGGTCTATTACTGCAAACTCCCTGAGGATGTCCAGAAGCGCCTTGTGATTGTAACGGATCCCATGCTTGCAACCGGCGGCAGCGCCTGCGACGCAATCACCATGCTCAAGGAGCGCGGCTGCCACAATATCCGCCTTATGTGCCTTGTGGGTGCACCGGAAGGCATTGAGAGGGTCCAGAAAGAGCATCCAGATGTGGACATCTACCTTGCCGCCGTGGATGAGAAGCTCAATGAGAACGCCTACATCGTTCCCGGCCTTGGTGATGCAGGAGATAGGATTTTTGGAACAAAGTAACCAGTGTAGCGTTCGCTTTTACGGCGTGGAGATAACTGATTGAAAATCAGCGGAATATGTAAAAGAGGGTGTCGGATTTCCGGCACCCTCTTTTGTGTAATGCGCTAATAATGAGGCGTTTAGCTCCACGAGGATACCCGATCGGAGTCGGGTATGACGTTCAGGGCCGGGCGCCCGACTGGGGCTACACCACGCCGCTGGAGAGCTGGCGCTTGATAAGTTCCCGCTTTAAGTCTGCGCCATAGGCATATGCGCCCACGTCTATGCTGTCAAGGAGATAGAGGTCACTGCCCTTGAAGAGGGTGCCCTCCGCGGCGGTGCGGATTTCCAGCGCCTTGTCCATTGACTCCTTGGGGATCACAAGGTGGCAGGGAATGACGTACGCAATGGGATTGTAGGCCACGACATGCGCTACGGGCCTCACACCCTGCGGGACGCCCGCGAGGGCCGCAATCTCGGAGTAACTGTAGAGTTTGCGGGGAAGGTCAAAGAGCGTTTTCCACACCTTGAGCTGGAAGGGCGTGCCGAATGGCCTGAGGTCTTCCCACTTCAGGTACCTTGCAAATTCAAGGAGATCTTCCGTGGAGATCTTTCGGGTGCCGATACTCCCAACCTCTGCGGGGTCCAGGGCGGCAATCTCCGCCCCAATCCTGGCCAGATGACGGTAGTCAGTGGCAATTGATGCCACCTTCCCGTCAATCTCCGTTACAATCCATTGTGTACTCATATAACAATATTATCTGTTTCAATCTTAGTCACGTTTTGGCCCCAAAACGTGACCGAGTCCGTTAAACTCGCTCTTCCAGTGCGGCCACGGCGGCCTGGATCTTGGCGGTCTGGGCATCCAGCCACTCTGAATCCGGACCGGCGGCAGGAACGGGATCAAGTTCCACGGGATCCCCGATGGCCATGCGGTAGCGGTGAGGGAAATCCCAGTATGCGTTCCACACCGGCACCACCTTGGCTCCGCTCTTGAGGGCAAGGAGCGCGGCTCCGTTTTGGAACTTCAGGAGTCCCTTCCCGGTTTTGTTGCGCTTGCCTTCTGGGAAGATGATTACGCTCTCTCCCTTCCGGAGTGCCTCCAGGGATTCCTCTATCCACCTCAGGGAAGTTTTCTTACGGTCCAGAGGAATGCACTGGGCGTGAGAGTAGAACTTCTGGGTGAAGCTGGACTTGTCATAGTAGTCCTTTGCAACAAGCGGCCTTATCATCCACCTGAAATACTCTACCATCAGGATTACGGGGTCCATCAGGCCCACGTGACGGCAGGCATAGATGGTGGGGCCGTCGTGGGCGGGCTTTCCGCCACACACCTTGGGCCTCTGGACCGTGTGGACCACACCCCAGCAGAAGTAGCGGAGGGCTTTATCGGCCAGGCTAAGGTGCGCTTCTTTTATGGTTCCGCTCATCCTGCAATCACGTTAATCTGCTCTCCGGTAACCTCCATGGTAAGGGGCAGTGTGCCGGGGATTTCGCCGTCAACTTCCACGGGATCGGCCACCTTTCCAAGGGGCTTTACCGTCATTTTCTTGAACTTCCGGGTAATCATTCCGGGCTGCACGGCAAGGTCTCCGGATACGCAGTGGAGCATAAGCATAAGGCCCTTGATGTGGTTGTAGCCGGGCATAAGGGTGATGTCCAGGAGGCCATCGTCCCACTTGGTGTCCTGGGCGGTCTGGATGAGGCCACCGCCGCGGTATGCGCCGTTTCCAAGGGTGGCGGTGAAGAGTTTGCCGGTGTATGCAACTTCTCCGTCAAGGGTGACTTCTACGGGATGGCGTTTGCGTGAAAGCGTTGCAAGGGGGGCTACCATGGTGTAGAGGAAACCGCCTTTCCGGCCTTTCTCCTTAAGCCTGTTGGTGCGGATACAGATGTCTGCATCTACACCTATGCCGCCGATATTTGCCATTGCAAAGACGCCCTGCGGGAAGGTCATCCGAACAACGTCTTCCTTGGCGGTTTTGCCTGCGATGATGCAATCGGCCGCCTTTTCAACGTCCTCAGGGACGCCCGGGGTGCGGATCCAGTCGTTGCCGGTGCCGTAAGGAAGGGCGGCAAGGGTGAAGTCCGCGAGGGAGGTCTTAGAGTTATCGGCATACCTCAGAAGGCCGGTGAGGACCTCGTGAACGGTGCCGTCTCCGCCTGCCGCGATGAATTTGCGGAAGCCCTTTGCCGCGGCCTTCTGCGCCAGTTCAATTGCGTGTCCGGCATGCTCGGTTGCAGCCACCTCAACTTCAAGGCCGGCCTTGGTCAGTTTTTCAACAGATTTGTTCCAGGCGTCTCCCGTAGAGGCCGATGCGCTCTTGGGGTTGCCGATCATCATCCATTTTTCCATTGTTATCTAGGTTTTAGAGTTAATATATCCACGTGAGGGTAGCCTCCCAGCCTGAACGCAAAGGCGCTTCCAAGGCCGGGGGTTACGTATAGTTTCTGAGCTCCATTCTCATACAGGCCGCCGGACTCATGCAGCCGCCAGTGGCTGGGGTGAAGGCCGGTGAGCTTGTATTTGAGGCCGTGCGTATGGCCGGAAAGTGTAAGGCCGATATCCGTTTTTGGCAGCACTTCCATCCTCCAGTGGGTAGGGTCGTGGGAGAGAAGGATCTTGAAGGCCTCTTCCTCCACACCCTCCAGCGCCTTCCCAAGGTCTCCTCCAACTTTTCGGAAGTAGGGGTTCTTTGTGATATTGTCTACGCCCACAAGGACCACTCCCGGGCGGAGCTCTACGCTTTCATTCCTCAGGACCTTCCATCCCAGGGACTTCTCAAAGGCTTCCAGGGCCGCCATATCTTTTAATCGGCCTTCCTCATTGGAATCATGCGGGCCGTGAAGGAGGAAGTCGTGGTTCCCGAGGATGGCGTACACAGGCGCCTGAAGCCGCGCCAGTACCTTCCTGTACGGGAAAGCCTCCTTTGCCTCAAAGTTCACAAGGTCCCCGACAAACAGGATTACGTCCGGATTGCAGGCATTCACAGTATCTATGATGCGGCTTATGTACTTACTCTTTGTTCCAAAGGAGCCAAGGTGAAAATCCCCTATCTGGCATATCCTGAGGGGCTCTGAGGGGAAGCCTTCGATCTCAATGGCTGTTTCCTTCACCTGAAGATGACGCGTCACATAGAAGATGAGCGTGATGAAAAACAGGCTCACGGCAGCGCCCACGGCAATGCCCGCCACCGGAGAGGCCAGGCCGATGAGAGCCAGCAGGAACTTTGGCAGTTCAAAGATGAAGATGAGGTAGGAGAATACCCTAAGGGAGTCTGCGTACCATTTTCCCGTGCCGATAAGCGGCAGGCAAAGCCCCGCGGCCAGCGTGGGCGCCGCCATCACTGCTATGGCCCACCACGGCGCGCCCTTCAGGAGCGTAAGGCCGATAATTGTATCGGCCGCCACCCCGAAGAGTATCCAAAACAGCACGTAGGTCCTGAATTTCATTGGTTTACTAGTGTAGCTATCTACAAAGATAGCATTTTTCCGCAATTATTGCTATCTTCGCATAGATATGAAAAAGCTTCTTACAATATTATCGGCCCTTGGGGTAGCCCTGGTGGCCGCAGCGCAGCCGGCAGGCCGTGAACTTTGGAATGACTGCTGGTCCTTCACCAAGGACGGCAGCACCCGCACCGTGAACCTTCCCCATGACTGGGGCGTGGAGGGGGAGTTCAATCAGGAATTCCCCGGAGAAACCGGAAAACTTCCCTGGTGGGGAAAGGCCCGCTATGGGAAAACCCTGGAGGTGACGGAGGAAGACCTCCAGAAGGACATCCGCCTGGAAGTGGACGGTGCAATGTCCAATGCCTCCGTATTTGTGAACGGAGTGAAGGCCGGCGGCTGGGCTTACGGATACTCCAGCTGGGCTGTAGACCTTACCGGAAGGCTGCAGGAAGGCAAAAACCGCATAGAGATAGTCCTTGACAACAAACCGGAAAGCTCCCGCTGGTACCCCGGCGGCGGCATCTACCGCAATGTGTGGATCACAAAGACTGAAAAGACCTCCGTGGCCCACTGGGGTACTTTCATCACCACCCAGCTTGCCCCCGGCAAGGCCATTGTGTACCAGAAGGTGACCCTCAAGGCCCCGGAAACCTGCATTGCCCGCATTTCCACCCGTATCCTCTACAAGGAGGGCAACACGGAATATGTGGTGGCCGAAACCCGCTCGGTTGTTGAGGCCTGGGACGGCCGCTCGGAGGTCCAGGACTTTGAGATAGTGAGCCCCCGCCTCTGGAGCCCGGAGAACCCTCAGATGTATCTTGCCCGCACAGTGGTTGAGACAGAAGACACCAGGGACGTGTATGAAACTCCCTTCGGCATCCGCAGCGCGGAATTCCGCCCGGACGGCTTCTACCTTAACGGCATAAAGACCTTCCTTAAGGGCGTGTGCCTGCATCACGACGCAGGCGCGCTTGGCGCGGCATGGAATGAGGATGCCTGGCAGCGCCGCCTTATCATGCTCAAGGAGATGGGCTGCAATGCCATCCGCATGAGCCATAATCCTCCAGCACCGGAGCTCCTTGACATGTGTGACCGCATGGGCTTCCTTGTAATGGACGAACTAACGGACACCTGGACCGTTTCCAAGAAGGAGAACGGCTATGCTACGCTCTTCAACGAGTGGGTGGAGAAAGACCTCACGGCAATGATCCGCCGTGACAGGAACCATCCCAGCATAATCCTATGGAGCATCGGCAATGAATGCGGGGAGCAGGGCTGGCCGGAAAGGTGGGACATCCCGCGCCGCCTTACAGACCTCTGTCACAGGGAGGACCCCACCCGCCTCACAACCGCCGGCAATGACAACCCCGGCGCCGCCTTCTCCGGCTACGCGGAAACAATAGACGTCTACGGCTTCAACTACAAGCCTCACCTCTATGAGCAGTTTGTGGAAGAGCATCCAGGCCAGCCAGTCCTTGGCTCAGAAACATCCTCCTGCATATCCACACGCGGATATTACCTCTTCCCCGTAGAGGAGGATAAGGGTAAGGGCTGGACCATGGACCCTCCCTTCCAGGTGAGCTCCTATGACCTCTACGCCCCCGGCTGGGCTTCAAAGCCGGATTACGAGTGGGAATATGAGGACAAGGTTCCTGAGTGCGCCGGAGAATTTGTCTGGACAGGCTACGACTACCTTGGAGAGCCCACCCCCTTCAATATGGACCCCTCCGTGTTCACAAACTTCCACACAGAGGAAGAGAAGGAGGCCTACCGCAAGATGGTTGCCGCCTGGGGTCAGGAGATTGCGTCCGTGCCGCTCCCTTCCCGCAGTTCATACTTTGGTATAATAGACCTTGCGGGCTTCCCCAAGGACAGATTCTGGCTGTATCAGTCACGCTGGTGCCCGGATAAGCCCGTGGCCCACATCCTTCCACACTGGACATGGCCGGGCCGCGAAGGCATCGCCACCCCCGTCCACGTTTACACTTCAGGAGATGAGGCGGAGCTCTTCCTTAACGGAAAGTCCCTGGGCCGAAAGAAGAAGGACGGATATCGCATAGTATGGGACAGGGTGTTCTACACCCCCGGCACCCTTGAGGTGGTGTGCTACAAAAACGGCCGGGAATGGGCCCGTGACAAGGTTCAGACCGCCGGAAAGGCCGCCCGCCTTAACGCCTCCGTAGACTACGAAGGAGAGGACCTCAGCTACGTCGCCGTGGATGTCCTGGATAAGGCCGGAGTGCTGTGCCCGGGATCATCGGCCCTTATCAAATTTGAGGTGAAGGGCCCCGCAGAGATTGTTGCAACAGACGCCGGAGACCCCACTTCCCACGTGCCTTTCTACAGCCCGGAGCTTCCGGCATTTGCCGGAAAGGCCTCCGTCATTATCCGCCGTACGGGTAAGGGCCCGGTCACCGTACTGGCCTCATCAAAAGGACTTAAAAAAGCTAAGATAACGTTATGAAAAGGTTGATTCCCGTCATTTTTATGGCCCTCGGGGCCCTTGTGACCGCCTGCGACACCTTCAAGGCCGCCGTCTTTGAAGACGAGATGGTTATGCCCCTGGAGGGCTCTGAGGCCGATTCCCTCTTCTACAAGGTCTCCATCCAGTATGCCTCCAAAGGCATGCTCATCCCCGCCATGGAGAAGATGAACGCCGCCATAGTGGGCCAGGCCTTCGATATGGAGGGCGTTGATATCGGCCCGCTTGAAGAAACGGCCGCGCAGTACAGGGAGAACCTCATTGACGAGTACATCACGGAGAATTCCGGCATGGTGGGAGAACTCCCCGTCCTCACCTGGGAAGACACTCTCACCGGGGAATTCACCTCCAAGTACAAGGGCTGGCGCAACTACCTTATTAATTATTACTGGTACAGGGGCGGTGCCCACGGGGCCTCAACCTACTGCCAGATAGTGTTTGACGCCAAGACCGGAGACGTAGTGACGGAGGCCGATATCTTCACGGACGGCTACTTCGACAATGTTTCCGCCCTCATGCAGGCGCAGGCCAAGGCCGATATTGAGGCCGATAACCCCGAAATCCTGGAGCTCCTTGACCTTGAGGAGGTGGTTCCCAACGCAAACTTCTCCGTGGGTCCGGACGGCGTCCAGTGGCTTTTCCAGCCGGACGACCTCTTGCCGCATGCCTTCGGCCCTCTCTTCGTAACGCTGTCCTGGGATAAGCTTAAACCATATCTCAGATGAGGCGGCTTGTCCTCATGCTAGCCCTGGCCCTTGTTTCAGCCGGGGCTTTTGCCCAGTATGTCCCCACCAGGGAAAACCTTGAGGCCCGAGCGGCCTTCAAGGAGAGAAGGCTGGGGATTTTCCTTCATTGGGGCATCTACAGCGCCTATGCGCAGGGGGAGTGGTATCTCTCCACGCATAAGCTGGATTCGGTGGCATATATGGCTGCAGCCGGGGGCTTCTGCCCTTCAAAGTTTGATGCCGATGCCTGGGCGCAGGCCTTCGCCGATGCCGGGGCGGGTTATGTGACCCTTACATCCCGTCACCACGACGGTTTTTCCATGTTCGGAACCCGCGAGAGCGGCTTCAACATCGTGGACGGCACGCCCTTCGGCCGGGACCCCCTTGCAGAGCTCACCGCAGCCGTGAAGGCACGCGGGATGAGGATGCAGTACTATTATTCCCTCATAGACTGGATAAGACCGGATTATCCAAAAGGGGACAGCGGCATCCAGAAAGACTCCCTGAAGGCATCCTACGGCCATTATCTGGAGTTTGAAAAGGCCCAGATCCGGGAGCTTATGGCACATAAGCCTGGGGCTCTATGGTTTGACGGCCTGTGGGACCAGCCGGAAGGCTTTGACTGGAGAGTGACGGAACTTTATGAGCTTATCCACTCCATAGACCCTGCCTGCCTCATTGGCAACAACCACCATAAGGCTCCGCTTCCGGGGGAGGACTTCCAGATGTTCGAGCGTGACCTTCCCGGAGAGAACGTATCAACCCTGCCGCTGGAGACCTGCGAAACCATGAATTACGCCTGGGGTTACAGGGTTGAGGACCAGTGGTACAAGCCTCTGAAGGAGCTGGTGGCCCTTCTTGTGAAAGCTGTTTCCAAGGACGCCAACCTGCTTCTTAATATCGGCCCCATGGCATCCGGAGAACTTCCGGCGCCCGCCCTTGAGCGCCTGAAGGAACTTGGCGCCTGGATGAAGGAGCACGGACACACCGTCAACGGCTGCGGCTCCACGGGCATTCCGCCGGAGCCCTGGGGCGTTACCACGCGCGATGCCCATCATCTTTATGTCCATATCCTGGAGCCATCGGCCCTTCCCGCAGATAATATAATTAAGGTAAACCTTGGCAGCCGCACTTTCTACCGTAAAGTGCCTTCAGACCTTGATCCGGTAGATACTATTCTGGAAATTTTGGTCAATTAAAATATTTTTCTTATCTTTGCAGCCCATTTTGCGGGGACATAAGCCCTTCAAGATGGACTGTAACTATATTTTATTTATTAACAAACATTTATGCCTACAATTCAACAACTTGTCCGTAAAGGACGCGAGCAGCTTGAAGTAAAGAGCAAGTCTCGTGCGTTGGATGCATGCCCTCAGAAGCGTGGCGTATGTCTGCGTGTTTACACCACTACGCCTAAAAAGCCGAACTCAGCTATGCGTAAGGTAGCCCGTGTCCGTCTTTCCAAC
>JAEEGJ010026972.1_pt1 | contig 11590 bp, 5 predicted proteins | sample 8958761 | NCBI WGS metagenome assembly JAEEGJ01 (sample SAMN16246546, study PRJNA631951) | gut metagenome | biome: gut microbiome; feature: rumen; material: RS-attached | host: Bos | place: Iran: Karaj | collected 2018-10
AACCAAAATTCTCGCCCTCATTCATGCGATACATTCACGTTCCTCCCCGTCTTCATTTCCCAAATATACAGTTTCCCCTTTCTTTCCCTCCTATTTTTATAGGTATAAATCGTGATGCGCCGCAGGTATGAAGCAATGCCTTGCCATCTTTGGAGACAGACGGGACAGAAGAACGGGCGATGATAGAAGACAGACAGGACAGACGAACGGATGATTTGTTGCTTCTCTCATTCCATAATAGTACAAAGCATTTGTCCCTTTTCTTCCCTTTTCTCCCCTTTTCTCCCCTTTAAGCCCTTTCTTTCCCCGCTTCGCTCTGAAAGCGTCTCCTTCGTCGCCGAGCGAAGCCCCAGTAAGACAGACAGGACAGAAGAACGGACGAGGCTCTATGGGATGATTATTTCATAGCCGCATCGGAAAAAAGGGCGATTTTTTTTGTTGTGTTCTCGTTTTTTTGTATCTTTGTGGGCAGAACAAAAGCCCAAAGGCAAAGATGCATGACCTAAATAATTTTCGTTATCAACGTAACACGTTGAATATCAAGCAATTACCCCCCCCCTATTTCCCGTAGAAGGGGCGAGAGCTGCGCTAAGGCGCAAAAACATACGACGGCACGTTTTGTCCCGCTGCGGGGCACTACGTGCCGTTCTGCGTGATTTGAAAAACAATAACTAAAAACTAAAACAATATGAAACCAAACAATCTTATCTATTCATTCTCCCATCCCAGCCTCACCCCCAGCCCCTCTCCAAAGGGCGAGGGTAGCATTAAGGGGCAGGGGGTAGGCTTCCCTTCTGCGGGTAGGCTTCTGATGATTCTGCTGGTATCTCTGCTCAGTACAGAAAGTGTGAGAGGATTTACTGTTGATGGTATAGAGTATCTTGTTCAGTCCAACAATGAAGTGTCAGTAGTTCGTCCTTCAGGATCAAGTGACGGACAAGCTTATGAAGGAGCCATTGTCATTCCAAGTTCTGTAGAAGATAATGGAACAACATATACTGTGACAAGTATAGGATACATGACTTTTAAAAATGCAAAGATCACTTCTATAACTCTACCAAACACAATAACAAGAATCGGTGAATACGCATTTCAAAATTGTTCTAACCTATCTAGTCTTACGATTCCTGAAAATGTGACAAGCATCGGTAACTATGCTTTCCAAAATTGTTCTAACTTATCTAGTCTTACGATACCTGAAAATGTAACTACTATCGGAGCTTCAGTTATTGGTGCTGGTGATAACGGCTGTTCTCCTTTGAATAATATCAAGAAGCTATACTACAATGCAAGAAATGCAGATGGTAGGTACCACACTTCTCGTATGTGTGGATCTTTCATTCTCGGTGAGGATTGTGAGGTGATTATTGGTGAAAATGTAAACCATATCCCCATTTATTTTATAGCGGGAAGTGAAATTTCATCCATTACTATCCCGTCAAATGTGTCGAGTATAGGAAGTACTGCTTTTGGTTATTGTGGGGAATTAACCTCTGTCATGTTACCAGAGGGGTTGACAGAGATAGGCGACGAAGCTTTTTATGAGTGCAATTCCTTAACTACTGTGATTGCCAGGATGACAACCCCTCCAGTTATTACAGATAACACCTTCTCGAGTAAATGGAAAGCAACTCTCTATGTCCCAACAGGAACCATCCCTAATTATGCCACAGCTGATTACTGGAAGAATTTTAAGGAGATTAAGGAGCCTGACAGAATCTCATTTGAAGACTCCAACGTGGAGGCCATCTGCGTACAGAACTGGGATACTAATGGTGACGGCTATCTTGATAGAATAGAAGCGGCATCGGTATACGATTTAGGAACATTCTTTCAGAATAATAGTCAGATTACGAAATTCAACGAACTACAGTATTTCACGAGTCTATCTAACATTCCTGATAATGCATTCAATGGATGTAGCAACCTGGAGGCGATTACTCTGTCTGCAGGTGTGAGATCCATTGGTAGCAGTGCCTTCGAAAACTGCAACAGCTTATCTTCTATCAATTTATACAATGTAAAGACCATTGGCAGCAACGCCTTTTCGGGTTGCAGCGGTCTGGCAACTGTTTCTAATCTTGACATTGTTACCACTATTGGCGAAAGAGCCTTTGTTAATTGCACCAGCTTGACTTCTCTCACAATTCGAAGTTTAGACGAGTATTCTCCCAATTTTATTGCCACCTCCGTTGGCAGTGGAGCCTTCCAAGGCTGCACCAACTTGACAACGGTCAATTTCAATGGCGGAACCATTAACAGCAATACCTTTCAAGGCTGCACCAGTCTTACCTCAATTACAATTGGCTACTGGGTCACCGACATCAAGGAGGGAGCGTTCAAAAACTGCACGGCACTGACCACCATTAACATCCCTGGCACCGTCATCACTATCAGTGGTGGTTTCGAGGGTTGTACCGCTTTGAAGAATGTCACCCTAAACAGTGGTACAAGATATATCGTCAACGGTGCGTTTAAGGGCTGCTCTTCCTTGGCATCCATCTCGCTCCCCAACAACCTGCGAGAAATCGGTGAAAACGTCTTTGAGGGCACCAGCATTTCGGAAATCAGCATTCCCATCAATGTGACAAGTATTCAAAACAATGCCTTCTATGGTTGTGCCAACCTGAGTAAAGTCATTGTCAAATGGAAGACTCCTCTTGTGGTGCCTGCCGACGCATTTCCCAACCGTGCCAATCAGTTGTTGGAAGTCCCGGAAGGAACAAGAGTCTCTTATCTGACTACTGATGTATGGAAGGACTTCATGAGGATTCACAGCACCGATACTGAAAACATAGAGTTTGTCGATGCAAATGTAGAAGCTATCTGCCTGAACAATTGGGACTTAGATGGTGACGGCAAGCTACAGACCGACGAAGCCGCTTCGGTCACTGACTTGGGAACAGCGTTCCAAGGGAACACGGAAATCACCTCTTTCAATGAACTGCAGTATTTCAAAGGCCTGACCGCTATTGCCGCCAACACCTTCCAAGGCTGCACGAGTTTGACTTCTGTAACACTCGGCAGCAGAGTCACCGACATCAAGGAGGGGGCCTTCAGGAACTGTACAGCACTTACTACCATCAACATCCCGGGAACGGTCGTTACGATTAGCGGAGGCTTTGAGGGCTGTACGTCGTTGAGCAATGTCACCCTGAACACGGGAACGAAGTATATCGTCAATGGTGTGTTCACGGGTTGTTCGTCCCTGAAATCCATTAACCTTCCCAATGGTCTGGACTACATCGGTGAGAGTGTCTTCGAGGGCACGGGCATTTCGGAAATCAACATCCCCAGCTCAGTAACCAGCATCCAGAGCCGCGCATTCTACGGCTGCGCCAGCCTGCGGAAAGTGACCGTGAACTGGACGACACCTCTCACGGTGTCTGCCGATGCCTTCCCCGACCGCGCCAACCAGTTCCTCATAGTGCCCACTGGTATGAAGGCTACCTATGAGGCTGCTAATGTGTGGATGGACTTCCTCTTGGTGATGGAACCAGGTGATGGCTACGACATGCCATACGTCGTGTACAATAACGGCACGCTGACCTTCTACCATGACGGAGAAATTCTGTCGAAGGTAGGCAGGATTTACTGGCTGAACGAGGGAGACGAATACCCTGGCTGGGTGGATGATGGTAGCAATGCGAACGTCACCACCGTGGTGTTTGATGAGTCGTTTGCAATGGTCCGCCCCACCAGTACTTACGGATGGTTCTATGCTATGAGTGAACTGTCCACCATCACTAATCTTGGCAACCTGAACACGAGCGAGGTAACGACAATGAATAGCATGTTCGATGGTTGCATGAGTCTGATGGGTCTCGACTTGAGTAGCTTCAACACCGCGAAGGTGACGAATATGAGCAGTATGTTTGAGCTCTGCTACAACCTGGGCACCATCACCGTTGGCGAAGGCTGGACGGTGGAGAATGTGACCAGTTCGGAGAACATGTTCCGCGTCTGCAGCAGTCTCACGGGCGAGAAGGGCACACGCTATCAGGACGAAAACCCGACCGACAAGACCTATGCCCATGTGGACGGCGGTGCAAGTAATCCTGGCTACCTGACGGATGTTTGCTTCCTGACTGATCCCTACGCCGTACTGTCGGAGAATGGTACCAGCCTGACATTCTATAAGGACGGCCAACGGCTGACCCGCACGGAGAAGACCTACTTCCTGAACGAAGGTATTGATGAACCAGGCTGGAGAGTTAACCGCGCAGGCATTACCACCGTGGTGTTCGATGAGTCGTTTGCGGATGCCCGCCCTGTGAGCACAGCCTCTTGGTTCTCCGGCATGAGTAACCTGAGCGACATCACGGGCATGGAATACCTGAACACCAGCGAGGTGACCAACATGAGCAGTATGTTCGCTGACTGTACTAGTCTGACGGATATCGACCTAATCCACTTCAACACGGGCAAGGTGACGGGTGTGACCTCGATGTTCAACGGCTGTAGTGGACTGACAACTCTTAATCTGACTACGTTCGATACGCAGAACGTTACGAGCACGAGTTATATGTTCGCTGACTGCTCGAACCTGACGACCGTTTATGTGGGTGACGGATGGAATACGGAGAAGGTGGATGCCGAGCTCTCTGAACACATGTTCCGTGGCTGCACGAGCCTCGTGGGTGGGCTGGGCACGACCTACGATGCCAACCATGTGGACAAGGAATACGCCCGCCTTGACGGCGGCACAAGTGCACCGGGCTACTTCTCCGGCGTGCCTTCCTACGCCGCCCTCTCTGCTGACGGCAAGACGCTGACCTTCTACTGCGACATGCAACGCGACTCGCGTCCGGGAAAGACCTATGACCTGAACGAGCCTGGGGATGATCCGGAATGGTATAGCGATATTGCTGATATTACCACGGTGGTGTTCGACCCGTCGTTTGCCGGGGCACGGCCTGTTTCCACGAACAACTGGTTCTTCGACATAAGTACTCTGTCCAACATCATTGGCATAGAGTATCTGAACACGAGCGAGGTGACCAACATGAGCAATATGTTCTATGAGTGCGAAGGGTTGACATCTATCGACCTGAGTCATTTTGACACAGGAAAGGTGACTAACATGAATAGTATGTTTAGTTTCTGTGAGTCATTGACAAGCCTCGATTTGAGCAGCTTTAATACGGAGAATGTGACCGACATGGGTTGGATGTTCTCGCAATGCTCTTCGCTGACTAGTATTGCCGTGGGCGACCTCAATACCGGCAAGGTGACGAACATGAGTAGCATGTTCGAAGGCTGCTCGAGCCTGACGGAGATCGACTTCAGCGGCTTCGGCTTCATGACGACCTATGTGACGGACATGAGCAACATGTTCCAGAACTGCTCGAGCCTGACCACCATCAATACGTGGAGGGCGTTTGCCAACGGCACAAGGAATGTGACCAATATGGAAGGCATGTTTAATAATTGCAGTAGTCTGGAGACCCTCGACCTGACCCGCATGAATACGGAGAGCGTGACGAACATGAGATACATGTTCCATGGCTGTAAGAGTCTGACCGAAATCACGCTGAACATGAACTACTTCACAACAGCGAACGTGACCAACATGGCCAGTATGTTCGACGGCTGCTATGCGCTGAAGAGCCTCGACCTGAGCAGCTTCAACACCGAGAACCTGGAGAACATGAACCGCATGTTCATGAATTGCCAAAGCCTGAAGCAGCTCGACCTGAGCAGCTTCAATACCGACAAGGTCAAGAACAAAAATATGGAATGGGCGTTTGCACAGTGCACCAGTCTGGAGAGCATTGACGTGAGCAGCTTCAACACCTCGGGCTTGACAAGCCTGTGGTCGATGTTCTTCAACTGCGGCTCGCTCAAGGTTCTCGACCTGAGCAGCTTCGACACGAAGAAGGTGACGGTGACGACCACGATGTTCCAAAACTGCGCGAACCTGAAGGCCATCTATGTGGGCGACGGCTGGGACATGAGCAAGGTGGCGACATCGCCAGGCATGTTCGACGGCTGCACAAACCTTGAGGGAAGTAAGAACACGGCGTATGATGCCAGCCATGTGGACAAGACATACGCACATATAGACGGCGGTCCCGACAATCCCGGATACCTGTCGGAGAAGGGCGATCCCTATGCCGCGCTATCTTCTGACGGCAAGACGCTGACGTTCTACTGCGACGGTAAGCGCGCTTCGCACACGGAGGCTACCTATGACCTGAACGAGCCTGGGGATGATCCGGAATGGTATAGCGATATTGCTGATATCACCACGGTGGTGTTCGACGTGTCGTTTGCCATAGCACGGCCCGTTGCCACCTCCAGCTGGTTCTATGAGATGGAAGACCTGACGAGGATTGTTGGTATGGAGAATCTGAACACGAAAGATGTGACGGACATGAGCTCGATGTTCTTTGACTGTATGTCGTTGAAATCGCTCGACCTCAGCCACTTTGACACGGGCAAGGTAACGAATATGTACGGTATGTTCAAAGCCTGCGGCCAATTGAAGAGCCTCGACCTGAGCAGCTTCGCGACGCGGCAGGTGACGGGCATGAGCTCGATGTTCTTCAACTGCTACAGTCTCAAGACCGTCTATGTGAAAGAAGACTACTATTACTGGGAGACATCGAATGTTAAAATCTCGGAGAACATGTTCTTCGGCTGCATCAGCATTGTCGGTGGTGGCGGAACTACCTATGATGCCAACAATATCGATAAGGCGTATGCCCGCATCGACACAGAGCGAAGCCCCGGCTACTTCACTGAGAAGCCTGCCTTCCTGCTGGGCGACGTGAACGGTGATGGCGACGTGAATGTGGCCGACGTTACAGCATTGGTGAACATCGTTAACAATGTTCAAATTGAAAATGGACAATGGATAATTGAAAATGCCGACGTGGACGGCAGTGGCGAGGTGACGAGTGACGATGTGCCGGCACTGGTGAATCTCATTTTGGGGCAGTAATCCCTATGAAGTGTGTTTAATGATAAAACCTAACGACAATGATACATTGGACAGTGATAGAGAAATCGAAAGAGGGTATTCTGCAGATTCTCGATGTGATCAAGAACTACGAGAAGGATGGCGATGTGAGATTTATTGCAGGTGTTCAAAGACGGAACTTCTCTGAAAGCAAGGTTCAGCAGCTGATTTGCATTGTGCGTGAGCGTCTGAACATGACGCGCCGCGAACTGCTGCGGCTGTCGGAAATTGCGCTTACGTACAACAAGCTGTGGGCGACCGACGACAACAACTGCTTCCGCGACGCCGATAAGCTGTTCCGGAAGATACGCAGCACGCTGAAGGGCACGAAGATCATCTACAAGCGGTTCACGCCGATCTGCAGGAAGAACGTGCCCGACAGGGACTATCGCGCATCGGTGTTCGTACACTCCACGCTGGCCTATGCCGAATGCGGCCGCGACATGTATGGGCTGGACTCGTATCCCGACAGCGTGTCGACGCTCTATGCCGAGATGGGTGCCTACTTCACGAACGTGGTGGCGGTGCTGCTCATCTGCCACCAGGAGCTGACGAAGGAGGCGACCATCAGCAACGACGCCGAGCTCTGCCTGCAGCTGCTCAACGAGCAGTGCAAGAGCATCGTCAGCGACATGAAGGATGTCATCGGCATGCTGTCGAAGGACACGGCCGGCCAGAACGAACTGCTCAGGCAAAGCAAGAAGACGGGTTCGCTGAAGGCGTTTGCACAGGAGGGCTTCCACAAGTACGACATTGAGAGCATCACGCGCTATGCCACTTCGCGCGCCGTGGAGACGGGTGCTGCCTTCGGACTCGACGATGTGGAGTCGCTCTACTTCGCCGACGACCACGAGAAAGGCAGAATGGCGAAGGACATCGTGGCGAGCTTCGACACCCTGGCCGAAAAGGGTCGCGGCAAGAAGATGGACACCACGGCTATTACGGAGTTCGTGTGCTGGACGGGACTTGGCATCGGCAAGGGGTATAATTATTTTGCCGCCGCCTACAAGGGCAGTTACGAGCTGCCGCAGAAGAAGAGTGTCTGGGCGCGCTTCGACAGCTATAAGAAGGTGGACCCGGAGGCTGCCAAGAATGGCGGCATGATACGAAAACTCGCCGCTGATTTCGAAAATCGCATGAACAGGCACTGATTTTCCTGTTTTCCCATCAAGTTTTAATAGACGCTCACAAGCCGTGAACGTCTATTTTTTTTGTGCTTAATGGACGCTGCAGAGGGTAAAACGTCCATTTCTTTTGGATAAACGACACCCAAAATGTCTATTAAGACCCGTTTTGGGGTTCCTAATAGACAAAATCACCCATAAATGTCCAAAAACTGACGATTTCCAGCGTCTATCTAACTTCGAGAAAAAAGAAACGAGTTAGATGGAATATGAATAACTTTGCCGTCGCAATGAGGAGCCCCACCCCGGCCCTCCCCCGTAGGGAGGGGGACACGTGGGGAGACAGGAACTTACAGAGACGCGTCTTTAAAATCTCTCTCCGTCTCGGCACGCAGGGACGCCTGCCACGCCAGCGGAACAAAAGCTACTGTAACTCTTACACATTATTTAAAAAACAAAGACAACAAAATGAAACTGAGTTTTAACAAAAACAACCTTCCCTGGATGCTGATCGTCTTAGGCTCGCTTGCGACGTTCTACGGCTACAATCTTCTGTTCCATGTGGTGTCGAATGTCTAACCAATTAATTCAACTTTAGCAAGTCGAAGGAATAAAGAGTATAAGGGGGAGAAAAGGGCATATTTAGAGCCCCTTGATAAGGGGCGGCTATAATGCAGGGTTTTAATCCTTTGCCTCTCACCCCTTTGGTTGCACAAAGCATTCGTCCCTTTTCTCCCCTTTCACTCCCCTTTAAGCTCTTTAAGCCCTTGGGAAGTGAAGCTTGCGAAACTTCAGTTATTAACTTCATTAACTTCCTAAAAAGAATTCTACAAAATCAGATTATCCATCAGATACACGATGGCGCAACAGATGGCGGCAACGGGGAAGAGGCCCAGTCCGCGCCAGGCGGCTACGATGCCGGTGATCAGCGCTACAGCACCCGAGACGGGCGACACGGTAGCTTGAACCATGCTGGGGAAGGTCATCACGGCAAGCGTGACGTAGGGCACATAATACAGGAAGCTACGCAAGAAGCGATTGCTGATTTGTCCTTTGATGAGCAGCATCGGCACCACACGAATCAGGTTCGTCGTGATGATGGCCAACAGAATGCAGATAATGATGCTTTGCTTATCCATGCTTCTCCTCCTCCAGCTGAACGGGTTTCAACAAGGCGGCAACCGCCGAAATCACGATGGTAAGCACGATGGTTCGCGTGCCACTACTCCAGTCGCTCACCACCGGAGCCAGGCTGCAGGCACCACTCAGCACGAAGCTGGCAATGATGGCCCAGAGCACATAGCGGTCGTTGCGCGCAGGAGGCATGATCACAGCAAGGAACATGCCGTAGAGGGCTACGCTGAGCGCCGTGACAATCTTCGCAGGTAACAAACTGCCTGCCACGATGCCTGCTGCACAACCCGACGCCCATAGCAGGGCGGAGATGAGGGCAGCGGTATAGGTGTAGGCAGGCGGACAGTAGCCCTGACGGGCAATGGAGATGCCGAAAATCTCGTCGGTGACACAGCAGGCCATCAGCACGCGGTGCAGCCACGAGGTGCCGGGTGCAATCTTCTGCGAGAGGGCGGCACTCATCAGCAGATAGCGCAGGTTCACCACCAGACACATAGCGACAATCTCCACATAAGCCGCCTGGGCAGCGACGAGTGTATAGACACCGTATTCGCCAGCCGAGGCACGAGTGAAGAAGCTGCTCACGAAGCCGATGGCGGCGGTAAGCCCTGCCTGCTTGGCGATGATGCCCAGCGAGAAGGCTACTGCGAAATACCCCAGCGCAATAGGGATTCCGTCGCGAAAACCTTGAATGATGTCACTACGCTTCATAACGGCTTTCAGCAATCGCTATCACTCCACCACGGAGATTCGCATTTCTATGTCATCGACAGGTCGGTCGCCGCGTCCGGTGGCTGAACTCTGAATCATCTCTACGACGTCGAGTCCGTCCTCAACCTCACCGAACACCGTGTATTGCCCGTCGAGATGGGGCGTGCCGCCGAGGGTGGAGTATATCTTCTGCTGCGCTTCGTTCAGCCCGGCATCGTCGGCAGCCTGCTGCTGCGCCTCCGCTGCCAGCCGGTCTTGCAACTCCTGCAGACCCGCGCGGTCGCGGTTACGTCGCATCTGCATAATCTCGTCGCGATGCTCAGCAGCCAGCGTGTTGAACACCGCCTGCACCTTCTGCATCTTCAGCTGCTTGGAGAACTGGCGAAGCTGACCTTCGCTATACACCTGTCCCCAGACGATGTAGAACTGCGAACCGCTGCTGCGGCGCTCAGGGTTCACCTCGTCGCCCTGACGGGCAGCGGCCAAGGCGCCACGCTTGTGAAACAGGCCGTCCTTGATCTCGGCTTCCAGCGTATAGTCCGGTCCGCCCACGCCCAGCATCTTCCCTGCCGGAGCGCCCTTCGAATCAGGGTCGCCGCCCTGAATCATGAAGTCCTTAATCACTCGATGGAACAGCGTACCATCATAATACCCCTCCTTCACCAGCTTCACGAAGTTGTCGCGGTGAATGGGGGTCTCGTCGTACAGGCGAACCACTATATCGCCCAGCATAGTCTGTATCTTTACTCTCATATTTCAGTTTGTTATCGTCAACAATGGTCTCTGCCTTGCGGGGTGCCCAAAAATGCGGGTCGAAGGGTATATACCACCCCTTTCTTATCGCAGAAACATTCTGCAAAGTTAGCAATTTTATCGTTGTTGCACAACGATTTGCACAATTTTGTACACTTTTTTCTTGTTTTTCTTTCGGCCAGGGGGCTTTCTAAACCTTTCTCCGCTCGGCTTTGCCGCTTTCGTAGCGAAGCGGAGAAAGAACGCTTCTAAACCCTTCTCCGCTCGGCTTTGCCGCTTTCGTAGCGGAGCGGAGAAAGAACCGCTGCTCCGCAGCATTGAACCGAAGGTCATCGACCGAAGCAGTGCTGTCACGCAAAGCGTGGAGCACGAATTAGCGAAGGAGATAACGCAGCTCTGCTGCCTTACACGCCCGCAGGGCTTTACACGCGCCAAAGGCGCTTTACACGCAGCTCTGCTGCCTTACACGCCCGCAGCGCTTTCCCCCCAAACATATTATTTATCAAGAGAATGAGAGAATGTAGGGACGCGACGTGTCGCGTTCTTGTGTTTGCCGATGAACAACGATTAGAAAGAAAAGAGACTTATTGAAGTATTCGTGGGAAACCTCTACATAAAATACTCAATAAGCGAAGCCATGTGGCCTCGCTTATTCTGTTCGGTAAATTGGAATTTATCCGATTGATGGCTTCGCCTCGGCATAGCTCAAGCAAGCTTGGCTCTGCGCTCGGCTCGCACATAAATTGGAATTTATGATGGTTCAGAGTTATACCTCCGCTGCCTGCATAGGCTTGTATATCGTGTCTACCACTCTGCGCTGGCATTCGTCGGCATCGGAAAGAGGGTGGGTACTGATAAGCATAAGGACACAGGAGGGGTCGAGGTGTGCGTCATTCAGGATTCT
>JAEEGJ010026974.1_pt1 | contig 11589 bp, 6 predicted proteins | sample 8958761 | NCBI WGS metagenome assembly JAEEGJ01 (sample SAMN16246546, study PRJNA631951) | gut metagenome | biome: gut microbiome; feature: rumen; material: RS-attached | host: Bos | place: Iran: Karaj | collected 2018-10
ACGTGCCGCAGAACGGCTTCTCCACCGAACCCACCTGAATACCCTTGGTATCGATGTCGGCCGACAACCTGAAGAACTGGTTCTGGAAGTTCTTACCCTCGGCCACTTGTTTGGCCAGAGCCTCCCATTCGTTGCTCGACTTCAGCAGGTACGGGTCAGCACTGTTACCACTGCCCAGCCACGTTGTCTGTGCCCAGACCGTTGTCGTAGCGCAAAGCAGCGCTGCCAGCAGCATGAATAGTTTCGTCTGTTTCATGTTCATTTGTTTATTGTTTTAATTATTGTATCAGTTAGTACATATTCTGAGAGCAAAGATACGGAGTATTTTCGCTATCTTTGATGGCAAAGATACAAAAAATAATCTGTACCGCAAAAGTACAGACCATTTTTTGCCGTTTTCAGACAAGATTTAAAGGTTTTCAGACGAAATCTGAAGTCTGAAAGACGAAATTTAAAACTTTATAATGCTATATTTTTGCAATTACAATAAGTTTTTGTACATTTGCAAAAAATATAAATAACAGAAACTATGCCGAGAAAGAAAGGCGGATTGCCTTATGAAGTACACCCTACGCCTGCCAAGGGCAAGGATGGAAAGAACATCATGTACGTAAAGCCTGCCAGGGGTCATAAGTTGAACATGAATGCTGTCGACCAGTTCTGTAGTCGCGGAGGCTACGGCATGCGGGAAGGTGAACTGTCGAGAGCTTTCGCCGTGTTTATGAGTGCTGCCGCAGAACTGATGTCGATGGGCTATCGCATCGACACCACCATTGGCTCGTTTGCACCCAAACTGGCTTTGAAGCGTGAGATTACCGATGCCAACGACGTCAAGAACAGCGACGTGATGCTCGACGGGGTAGAATACAACCCGGGCAAGAAGTGGAGCAAGGCCATTGGCAAGTGGCTCGACGACGGATTCCGCAAGGTCGAAACCCCTAACGTCCAGGAGATTATAGGCGACAAGGCACATCTGGAGAAGGCCCTCGCCGAGTGTCTGAAACGCGGTTTTACCACCGTGAGGTCGTTCGCCTATCACGCCAACCTCACTATGTATTCTGCCAGAAAACAGCTGAATGAGTGGACCAAGGGCGAGCACCCCAAACTGATGAAGAGCCGTATGGGTCAGCAGGATATATATACTGAAATTTGAAAAAACATAGCCCCATACGCCCCAATTCTCCGAAGCCCCTTTGTACAAAGGAATCTTTTAGGGGCTATGTTTGCCAAAAAGGGTGCCCCAACCCCGCCCCAACAGTGCCCCTTACAAAAACTTGTCCGTAGCTTTTGCGTATACGCGAACGGTTGTTTGCGTAGGCGCAAACGGTTGTTTGGGCTAACGCGAACGGTTGCGAGAAGGCTTCTCAGTCCCTCCCACAACGGCTCTTGCACCCTGCCCGGACGGGCCTCGTAGCCTATAAGGTCTTATCTGAACGACGTAAAGGGACTATCGCAGTGAGCCAAAGATGCCATTTGAACCGAACAAAGATGCTATTTCAACAACATTCATGCTTTTTTTATGCATTTTTTTTGCTAAAATACTTGCATTTTGCATGATTTTTTTGTATCTTTGCAGGGAATAATAAACACACATGATGAATATGAAAATTACCAAAGTAAACACCACAGCAGGGCAGTTCAAATTGCCCGTTTCAACAGAGTTAAGTAGCGTAGTCGAGCGCATGCAGGAACCAAGAACCAAAGAAGTCGCAGACCGTATCGCCAAAATCGCCATGCAGTCGAGGCTGATGATGGAGCAAGGCATGCCCAAATACTTCATCCGAGACACCGACTCGTTGCCCTATCTCATCTTCTCGTCCACATTCGGCAAGGCCGGATTCGACAAGCCCCTGTCGTTCACGGGGCTGGTATTGCTCAACATTCCCTGTCCACAAGGCATTCAGCAGGTCACCGAGTTGCGCGACAAGGTGCGTCAGATACCTTACACGATGCTGGCATTCGCCGGCGTCAGCGGTGTGACGCTGAAGGTGGTCGTCAAATGCAAATATGATTCGGACGGCCTTGACATTCAGGATTATACCGCGTTCCTGAAGGAAGCCAAGGACAATGCCATGCGCCTTTACATTGCGCTGACACAATGCGACATGCTGGTGGGCGAGGTACACATCACCAACGGATGCCGCATGAGCTACGATCCCCTGCTCTATTACAATCCCCAGGCCCAGGTGCTGCCCGTAGTCCGTCAGGGGAAGGACCCGCTGAAAGCCTACGAAGGCACCAAGGCCGACGACAACGGCACCGTCGTGTGGTATCCCGGCTACGAACAGCGCGAACGCATCGAACTGGAATACCAGACTTGTCTTGCAAAGGCACTCGACGACTGTCCAGAGAATATGGAGCAGTGCCTGCAGGCATTGGCCGACTACTGCAACAAAGCCTGTCTCGCGGAGGAAGGCTGCATCGTCAGGGCATCTTGGAACGCACGCTTCAAGCCGTTGGGAATAGACCTGATTCGCAAGACGTTCCGTAATGCATACAAAAAGCCATACCAAGGAACGCCCATCTCGCAGATGAACGAAAAGGAGCGCATCATGCGGAGCATCGAGGACTTCCTGGCGCGTCGCTATCAGCTCAGATACAATGTAGTGAAAGGCGTTACGGAGTTCCGTCCCAACGACCTGCGCTTCCGTCCCTGGCAGCCGGTCACCGACAGAAATCTGAAGAGTCTCGTAGTGGAAGAGATGAAGGAGGGCGGCGAGAGCTGGATGAACGACATCCGCACCTACATCGAGTCGGCTCACATCGAGGACTACAACCCCATCCACGAGTTTCTGGCCGGTTGTGGAGAATGGGACCAGAAGCATAACTACATCGAGGACTTTGCACGGCGTCTGCCCACCAACTACAAGCTGTGGCCCAAATACTTCCATCGCTGGTTCCTGGCTATGGTGGCTCAGGCACTGAACCTGAACAAGGACTACGGTAACTCGATGGTGCCCCTGCTCATTGGCGAACAGGGATATATGAAGACACAGTTCTGCAACCATATCCTGCCCGAATCGATGCGTGAGTACTATATGAAGGACATCAAGCTCGACAATGCCGAACAGGTGGAGCGCGTGCTGGGACGCATGTGGCTGGTGAACATCGACGAGTACGACTCGAAGACGCAGCGTGAACAAGCCAAGATCAAACGCCTGCTCACCGAGAACGAGGTACAGACACGCAAGATGCGTTCCAACCAGTACACGCTGACCCCACGCCTCTGTTCGTTCATTGCCACCACCAACGATACTTCTCCCCTACCCTCTGGCGACGGCACCCGCCGCTACCTTTGCATTGAGGTAACCGGCAAGGCAGACATGAGCGGTCGTATACCCTATCGCCAAATGTTTGCACAAGCTGTAAAAGAACTGAACGTTCGCGACTGCATCTATTGGTTTACGTCGGAAGACGAGCAGGAGATTCAGCGTCATAACAGCGAGTATCAGCAGGAGTCGACGCCGGAAATGGTGCTCTCGGAAATCTTTGAGCCCACATCCGTCCATAGAAGCGAAAACCTGTGGAGCACTACAGCCATTCAAAAAGAACTCAGCAATCACCTGAAGGCCAAAGACGTCCCCAATCTCACCATGCTCGGCAAAGCCATCAAGAAGCTGAAATGGCCCCAAAGCAAAGCAAACGGCACCCGCGGCTATTACCTCCGTCTCAAAAAACAATAGTGCAAAAAGGGGCACTGTTGGGGCATAGTTGGGGCACAGTTTTATACAAATATAGCCCCTGCGAACCCGCTCATTATCAATAAGATAGCAGAAAAGGGGCGCAAGGGGCTATGTTTTTTACGTCTTCGCTATATACGGTGCACTCATTTTTATCTCTGATCTTTGTAAGTCAGAACTAGTGTTTGTGATAAGGGCATGTGTCTGCCGTATAGCCTGGGTGGGTGCAAGGCTCAACGTGGACATCGGTACGATACCAGCAGCCGTTCACACGCTCGGGCTCTGTGAAGATACGCTCGGCACGTACCATCATCAGGTCACCGACGGTCAGCGAGCCGTAAACGTCATCGCCATAGCCCGGACCGATGGCCCTGTTGCCAGTATCACCACTGCCTGCCGAGGCATGAACGGTGCCGCCTGTGATGGTCACATTAGCGCCGTCGCCTCCTTCGCCGCCGCCGATACCGGCACCACCGTAACTGCCCTTGGCATAGACGTAGCCGCCGCTGATGGTGACGGTGCTGCCGTCGGCATCCTCGCCGCCGCCGATACCGGCAGCATCCACGCCGCCGTAGGCATAGACCTCGCCGCCGGTCACGGTCAGCGTGCCGCCTTGCTTGCCGCCGCTGAAGAGGGCTTCACAGCCACTGCCGATACCGGCTCCCTGATTGCCGCCCTTGGCATAGACATAGCCACCGCTGATGGTGACTTTCGAGCCGTTGGCGTCTCTTCCGCCACCGATACCTGCGCCGCCGCCTCCGGCATCAACACTTGCAGAACCGTAGGCATAGACCTCGCCACCGGTCACAGTGAGTTCACCGGTAAAAGTCAGCAAATCTGAGGAATTGTAACCGCAGCCGATACCGGCACCATTGCCCCCACCCCATGCTCTCACCAGACCACCATGGATGGTGACATAGGCACCGTTGCAGTCATCTCCACTGCCGATGCCTGCACCATCGTCGCCACCTGTAGCAGAGATGTCGCCGCCGTAGATGGTGATAACACCGCCGTTAAGGGGATTTTTTTCATCTAAACCGTTATAACCGCTGCCGATGCCTGCAGCACCATATCTGTAGGCAGCCTTAGCTTCGATGTAGCCGCCATAAATCATTACGCTGCCGTTTTTCATGTCTCCGCCACCGATACCGGCACCGGCGGCACCTTCGTTATTATAAGGATGGAAACCATAAGTATCACCTCCTTCGGCATAGATATTTCCGCCATAGATGACGATGGTGCCGTCGTGACCTCTGCGACCACAACCGATGCCCGCTCCTCCTAGGGATCCTCTGGTGTTGATGTCACCGCCGTGGATGACAATGGTGCCGACGGTTTTGCCATCATCGCCGCCAATACCTGCGTGAAATTCCTGAATTACCTCATTATCAACCAACAGTTTACCCGAATCGTTTGATTGGCCATAGATATACAGCTCATTATCATCCTCCACACCGACGAAATATGTTGAAAGCTTGGCACCGTCGCAGAGTATGAGGTGGTGCTTGCCGCCGCCCTTACAGTAAACCCTTTCGCACTCGATGTCACCCTTGACCACGTAGTAGCCAGGCTGAATGGTAACAGGGTCATCACTGCTCTGCAGCACGGTGTAGCTGCCGCTTGCCAGCGTCTTGATTTCTGCCTTGACAGTCTTGCTTGCTTCATCCCAGGAGTGCTCGATGTAATAGACCGCGCCGTCGGGGAGGGCATTGGCCAACTTCGCCTCGTTGCCGTCGAGGCTGACCGCCATGACGCCGGTTAAGTCTGGCGTGAAGATGGTGGCAGGGTCCACGTCGCTGTTGTTCTTTTTATAGCCGCTGGTGAAGGTGCCGATATTGTCTTCCATAGTAACACCAATGCTGCTGCCTGCAAGGCTGCCGGTGACGGTGATGACTGCATTGTCCTTCAGGAAGACATTGTGCGTCAAGCCTTCTTTTCCCTTGTTGTCAGTAATGGTGTTCTTGCCCTGCATGTTGAGCGTGGCAGTGCTGTAATTATAAATGCCGCCGCCGTTCTTTCCGCAGGTATTGCCGGTGATGGTGCAGCCGTCGAGTGTCAGCGTGCCGTAGTTGCAGATACCGCCGCCACCTTTCGACTTGGCCTGATTGCCCGTGACGGTCACGTCCGTTAGGGTTGCCGTAGCACCCTCGGCGTTGAATATACCGCCGCCACCTGTTGGATCATCTTTATCGAAACTCGTGTTGCCCGTAATGGAACCGCCCTTCATCGTCAGCATGCCGCCGCTTAGGTTGCAGATGGCGCCGCCCTTGTCGTCGCCCGTACAGCCAGTGATGGTGACGTCCGTCAGGTTAGCCGTACCTGCCTCGTTGCTGACACCGCCGGCGTTGCCGCCCCAGCCGCCTTTCAGGGTCCCGTTACTGAGGTTCAGCGTAGCGCCACTACGTACTGTGATAACCTGACCGCCGCCTTCACCGCGCTCCGTCAGCTTGCGGTCCAGGGTGAAGCCACCGAGGTTGATGGCCACCTTTGTGCCGCTTTCGATACTCAGCGTACTGTTGCTAAGCTGGATGTCGTTAGCCAGCTTGATGCTTGCACCGTCTTTGATGGCACTACGCAGTTCCTGGTCGTTCGTCACCAGTGTAGCGTCCTCGTCATCCAGGGGCTTGGGTTTTACCGGGTTGTCATCATTACTACAAGCTGTAAACATGGCAGCCATCATGACGGTGGCCAACATGGCGAATATAGCCAAAGTCTTTTTTCTCTTCATATTGATTCAGTTTTTTGTTTAGTCGTATTTGTTTAGTAGTTATGCCTCCTGACAAATAAGTTCCTCGGACCTGTGGTATAGAGATTACCGAAATGCTCACTATTATATATACCTACGTGCGAGCCGAGCGTGTGTTGGGCACAGTATAGGTAGAGGTCGCGGTAGGTGCCGTCGGGATTCTCCGTGACGTGACCGATGAGGTTGCGGCTGAAGCGGTCGCACATCCATACGCCGAGTTCGTTGCTCCAGGAGTCGGCAAACGACTGTTCGTAAGCGCCTGACGAGCAGATGGCCAGCACACCGGGAATGCCCTCTAAGGCTTCGCCCATATTGGCGGAATAGCAGGGTTCCAGGCAGACGAGCATCTGGCGGAACTGCTGGTTAGTGGCCATCGTGCGGAGGGTTTCTGCCAGCAGGTCGTCTGTCATGCCGTGACCGGACGACAGGTTGCGCCATATCATCTCGTTGATGCCGTTGATGGCTTTGCTGCGGCCGTGACCACTCCAGAAGAAGAGCACGTTCTGGCCGGCATTGGCAGGCAGCACGACGGGCGTGCGGTCGGTCTTATTGCCGAGCAGGATATGACAGATATCCTGCGGCGTGAGGTCGGCATTGCGGTAGTCGATGACGGCGCCCTCGCGCAGGTTCTTGCCACCAGGGTCGGTGCGAACGGCCCCCTTGTCGGTATTCTCCGGGGCGTTGGCGCAGTCGTCGGCGGTAATGAGGATGATATGGTCGTCGTCAAAGCCGTTGGCTTTCAGCATCTGGTAGATGCTCAGCACGTCAGCCTCGTGACGGTAGTTCTCCCAGCCGTTGCTGCCCTGCACGAGCACGGCGTATTGGTCGGTCAGGTCGGGGTAGGTAATGGTGGAGATGCTTTGGCTGTATTTGGAGTCGAACCGCTTCTCGGCATCCTTCATCAGATAGTTCCACGAGGCCAGCGTTTTCGATGTCTGGGCATTTCCCTGGGTGCTGTAATAGCTCTGGTGATACAAGTGACCGTCAGAAATGATCCAGTTGACGTAGGTGGTGTTGAGTGCTGCGGTATAGCACTCGCTGTCAAACTGCACAGGTCCCGAAGCACCCTTGAAGCCCAGCAGTTCTCCCCGCTCGAGTGCAGCAAGGTAAAGCTCCATGCCCGTCTCGTTCCAAGCGTGTCCGGAAAGAAGGTTGTCGGTGGTGCAGATTTTAACGACTGCATCGTTGAACGCTGAAGATTGACCATTGACCATTGACGATTGACCATTAGGGTGGTGCTCCATGTAGCTGGCAGCGAAGGCGGCCAATAGCAGCGCGTCGTAGAACTTACACTCAGCAAAAGTCGGCTTGGTGTCGAAGCGTGCATCGTAACTCATCTCGAACCCCGTCATCGGATCGGCGTAAGGCGAGAAGCCCTGATAACCGCTGGTGAGCGCAATGCATCGCGGCCCGAGGGCTGCGATGGCCTCGTCGGTGATATTGGAACAAGCATAATACACCGGTGCCCAGAGGACACGCAGTGATGAGCCGTCGCGTTGGTCTTCAGCAGGATCGTCGGGGTCCATACCCCATAGCTCGCTGCGCATTCGTGCTATCTGATAAATCTGCCCGATATTCCGGGCTACCACGAACTGCGGCATTTCGAGGGAAAACATTGGCAGCGTACCTAAATACTGGCGCATTTCCCGGTAGAGTGCCTCGTCGTCGGCATATTGTGCGCACAAACGGAGGTTGAAGCCCAACTCGGCAGTCAAGAAGGGAGCCCACTCAACAAACGTCTGGCCATAGCTGTCGGCAGGTGCGAAAAGCGCGCCGTCAGAATCGCCTTCAAACATCGTGCCGCCCTGCATACTAAGTCTGTTGGCATAGAGACTCACCAGAATCTCGGAAAGCGTGATGTCAGTCTCGGTGAGCGACCACAGGAAAGGCTGCTGACCGTCGCCACTACTGGTAATGGCGAAACGGCGGATGACCGTCTCACTGGTAGCAGTGGGCAGTATCAGCGGTTTGTGTGTCTGCTGGCAGTAAGGTGCCAACTGCTCTACATTGTCGCTGTCGAAAGGACCTATTACCGCCATCAAATCGTCGCGGTTGGCCAGGCGTTCGCCTAGCACCTTCAAGTCGTTGCCGTATTCATCGTACCATTCCAGTTTCAGGTCGATGCAGAGGGTGTCTTGCAGCTGGGCATTATGCAGGTTCTTCAGCATCCACTCGGCAGTGCGCTCCAGACGGGTCTTCATGATGGGGTCGTTCAGCGGCGCCACTACGGCTACCGTCTTCTCCACCCACCGGCGCGAATCCTTATAGATAATGGTATCGTCTTCCTGCTTACATCCTGTGAAAAAGATAAGAAGGAACAGGATGGCGGCAGCAAATTTTTCACTTTTCACTCTTACCTTTTCACTTCTCATACCGCTCCCCCTCCTTTCTGATTGCCACTTGGCGCAAGCTGTCCATATTCAGTCCATTGTCCCATAGTCCTCCTTTTATGGAGTATGCATAAGTGTAGTTTCCAACTATCACGTCGGTAGCGCCATCGGCCAGCCCCAGTATCTGGTGCTTGGGCATCGTGCCGTTGAGCCACATGCCGATGTAGTCGACCATCACCTTGTCGATACGCTTCAGCGTTGAGAATATGCAGTTGTCCTTGTCGGCAGTCATGTCGCCATCGACACCCACATATTTATACGATGAAACAATTGACTTTGCGGCCCGAAAGAATGCATGCATGGCTCCGCCGCAGACAGGCACCAAGGTCACATTGTTGACGTTTTTTCCAGAAATATAATGTCTCTCCTCATTGAAGATTCGCGTGGCTGTCGAGTCGGCTATTTTGAAACCGCCCACCGGGTCTTCACTCAGATAGCGTACATCCAGAAGAAGGGGTTTGTCGACGTTCAACTGGGGCGTGTCGTTGAATCCTGCCTGGAATCCGTCGCCCGCCTCTTTCACGGTCTGTATGTAGGGGTTCGCCAACAGCAGCGACACGAGGTCCCAGGCGGCATAGTGAACCATGCAGCCGCTCATATACATCGCACCATAGTAATCGATATAGAATGTAGAACCCTTGCCGTCAAGCGGCTTGGCAGTTTCCATGAACAGCAGGTCGGCATAGGGGTTGGTCTCCAGACGTTTATTGTTCGCACGGATGTAGGCATCGTAGACGATACTGGGCGTGACAAAGAGTCGTCGCACCGTGTCGTTGAGGTTTTCTATCTGCTTGAACATCGTCTCAAGATAAGCCAGTCCCTGTTCCCTGTTTTCGGGCGCCAGCTGCAAGGTACGCAAACCGTACTTCTTAGCCGCTTCCTCTACGCCCTTATAGATAAGGTCGTTGTACGAACGGTCGCCCAGTCCATCAGGATCATAGATGACTGTGACCAATGGTGTGGCGGGGGGCTGTTCCTCACCAGGCGTCGGCAGAATAATTGTCTCGCCATCCTTGGTGCAGCCCGTCAGCAGGATACCTGCCGCCAATAACCAACCTGTGATTTTTCTCATATCTCTTCCTTATTTCATCTGTTATCTGTTGTCATCAGTGGCACCATCGTCGGAGATACCAGTGCCCTGGGTGTTGTCGTCGCCGGCGTTACCACCCCAAGAGATGTCGGTGTCGGTGACGCTGTAGTCCTTGGCAAAGGCACGGGCCAGCTGGCAGTTGGCACTGATGGCACCGAGATACTGTCCGATGCCGTCGGCATAGAACACGGCCTCCATCTCAGGGGTTTTCTCGATGGAGCCAGCACTCAGCTGCTGGCCGTCCTGATCGAGCCAGGTATAGGCCATCTGACCCTTAGCAGCAATCGTGTACTCACCCTCATTCACTTCGCCCTTCAGCGTGGGCTGGATGTTCAGACCGGCCTTGTTGGGCAGGGGAATCGTAACGCTCTTCGTCCATGTAGTGGACGATATCTGCTCACTGGCCACCTGTCCGTTCTCTCCGATGTAACGCACGGTGACAGTAGCCACATCCAACAGCTGCTGAGAAACAGTAGCCGTATAGTCGATTTTCACACTGGTCAGCACCTTCTCAGTCGGCGTCGGGGTATCCGGCGTGGGAGGCGGTGTGGGGTCGTCGCTGCTGTCACTGCCGCCACCACAGGCGGTCAAGCTGCCGAGGACCAGCAGGCCCCCGAGCAGCATACTCATGATCTTCAGATTCTTCATAGTCGTTTATTTATTAATGATCTTTTTACCGTTGATGATATTGATACCCTTCGTGGGAGCTGAGAGCTGACGACCGTTGAGGTCGTAGATGCGCTCTGTGCCGTCGCGGTCGACGGTGCGCAGCTGTGTGATACCGGTAGTGCCTTCGAGCACCATACCGATGGCAGGAGCATTGGTCCTTGCGCTCTGCAGCAGATAGGCTCGATACGGCAGGATACGGGCAGCACGGTGCTCGTCGGTGTCGCTCTTCACTGGATGCCACAGACCATCGTTCTGCAGGGTATAGGCACCCATGTCGGCAGCGTCGGCATTGCTGATGTTGTAGAGTGTGCCACGCAGCGAGAAGCCTGGTGCATCGTCCTGCTGACCAATGGTCTTTGGGCCGTTAGCAGGAATCTCTGCGGCACCTGCATTCAGCGATGCATCGCCGTCAGTCGTCCAGATGAGGTAAGGCTGCAGGGCCTTCAGCGTCTCCGTCGTCTCAGTAAAGATCAGCTCATTGGTGCTGCGACCCGACAGTTTGTAGGCCTTGGCATCACCGGGAATCGGCAGGTCGTAAGGCAGACAGATGGTGTAAGGTGCAGCGCTCTTGCTGAGTGTGCGGGTGTTCTCCACCTTGTCGGCCTTGAAGGCGTAAGGCACGAAGTAGTCCTTGCTATCAACTATGCGGAAGGTCTCAGCACTCATGCCAGTGCTGTCACTAACGACGATGTTCGTACCACTGGCAGATCCGTAAGTAGCAGGTACATAGACCAGCGTCTGCAGACTGTCGATGCCAAGACGGCTGAAGCCGCGGCTCTTCACATCGGCAATGATGTCGGTCGAGTCACACATCATCATATCCACATAGCGCAGGTTCGGAGCTTTCGAGAAGAGGCTGTCTTCCATGCCTGCGAGCGTCACGGGCAGCACGATCTTCTCCAGTTTCGTCAGCGGCTGAATGTCGGCAGTATGCAGCGAGTCGATGGCGGTATAGCCCAGCAGCGTGAGGTCGCGGACGTTGGTCCGGCCGTTGAACCAGCCGTTCACGTTGTC
>JAEEGJ010026976.1_pt1 | contig 11589 bp, 8 predicted proteins | sample 8958761 | NCBI WGS metagenome assembly JAEEGJ01 (sample SAMN16246546, study PRJNA631951) | gut metagenome | biome: gut microbiome; feature: rumen; material: RS-attached | host: Bos | place: Iran: Karaj | collected 2018-10
TTATATAATGTGGCTCCCAGTCACAAAACGGGGGCCAAAAGCGCCGGCTAGCCGGCTTGACGCTGACTGTTGTAGTGGAACTATTAAATGCCGCTCTCGCGGCATCAACAGTCAGAGTCATTTTGCCCTCCGTTTTGTTCCCTCGCGTCAATATATGTATATTTATAATTTTAAAAAATATAGAATTAATATAACCATTTATGATATTATTAATTCATGAGTACAATTAAAGAAGTATCCGACAAGATTAAGGCTAATGTCGGTAAAGTTTTTAAGGGAAATGAAGAAATTGTAGACATGATCCTGGCAGCTGTTTTTGCAGGCGGTCATGTTCTTTTGGAAGATGTGCCTGGAACGGGAAAAACTGTTCTTGCTAAATCAATTGCTAAATCTACAGGGCTGGAATTCAGCCGCATTCAGTGTACTCCGGACCTTATGCCAAGCGATGTTACCGGTAGCTCTGTATGGCTTCCTGCAAAGTCTGAGTTTGAATTCCGTCCGGGTCCTGTAATGTCAAGCATTGTTCTTGTGGACGAGCTTAATCGTGCAACACCACGTACACAGTCTGCACTGCTCGAAGCAATGGCAGAAGCACAGGTAAGCGTAGACGGAAAACGCCACGAGCTTGAAAAACCGTTTTTTGTAATAGCAACCGAAAACCCTGTTGAATCCGAAGGAACCTTCCCTCTGCCCGAAGCTCAGAAAGACCGATTTATGCTTTGTCTTTCTGTAGGATATCCAAAAAAAGAAGAAGAAATTGCCATCATTACAGCACAGCGCTCACTTGTTCATCCTGTAGAAGCAGTAAAGGCTGTTGTGGGCAAAGAAGAAATTCTTGCGTGCATGGAAGAAGCTGTAAACATTCATGTAGACGAAGCGGTTATGGAATATCTTTTAGCACTTGTAGAGGCAACAAGAACTAACGAAAGCCTTACCGCAGGTATTTCGCCACGTGGTTCAATTGCTTTGTACAAGGCTGCTCAGGCTCTTGCTGCTGTAAAGGGACGCTCTTATGTTACTCCTGAAGATGTAAAGACTCTGGCCCTTCCTGTATTCCGTAAGCGTATAATCTTAAAGGGAGACGCAATTATCCGCGGTCTTACTGCAGAAAGTATTATCCGTCAGATTCTGGAAGCTGTTCCTGTCCCTGATTTTAAGGCTAATGTATAATGATTAAGCCTGCTTCTGCATTAAGAACAGTTTTATATTTCTCTATTTTTGCAATTTTATTTTTGCCGTATAAATTTGTGCAGGCAATTGCAATCAGTGCTTTGCTTATCATACTTGTAAGCTATATCTGGGCACGTTCTTTGAGTAATGGTATAAAGGTAGAACGCGACGAAGCAGAAATAAAAACAGTTTCTTACGAAAGGCTTACAATCTCCTTTACAATAAAAAATGAATCTCGGTTCCCTGCCCTTATGTGCTTTGTTCTGGATAATATTCCTTTTTTACATGTATTTGAAAAACAAAACCAAAGACTTTTTATGCTGCGCGCTCACGAAAAAAAGACTATCTTTTACCAGGCAAATGCACTGCAGCGAGGTCTTTATACTGCAGGCCCTATTACAGTAAAGACAAATGATCCGCTTGGCCTTTTTGATATTAATTTTGAATTTGAATGTACTCAGCGTATTTTAGTACGCCCGGCTCGTATTCAGCTTAAGACTGTTGCGCACCCGGGCCTTCCGCAGGGAAACATTAAGATTAATAACCCTATTTACGAAGATATTACAATGCGCCGCTGCCTTAGGGAGTATAAAAACGGCGATGAATTAAAGCGTATAAACTGGCGTGCAAGTGCAAAATATAATGCGCTTTATACAAATGAATACGAAGACACCTTTGATGCACCTTTTTTTGTATTCTTAAATCTTGCAAAGAATGATTACCCGCTAAATCAATGCCAGGAACAGGGAGAAAAAGCAATAGAAATTGCAGCAAGCATTGTAAATACTGCGGCACGGCTTAATCAGCGCTGTGGTTTTGCGGCTTACGGCTCTGCTTTTCCGTTTATAAAACCTGGTGAAAATCAGGCAGACTGTATTCTTGATATCCTTTCTCTTATTCAGATGGAAGAAGGCTCGCTTGATTATGACCCCGAGGTTAAATTACAGCAGGAGCTTAGCACAGGAACCCTGCTGTTTGTTGTAGGTCCAAAGGAAGTAAGCCTTTATAACGATAAGATTGGAGCCGGCCAATACGGAGTTACCACACAGACTCTTGGAATTATGAGGGATATAAAATGAAGCCTAAGATGAATGTGGGCTATTCCCACAAAGCAGCAGAACGTTTCCTCATATTTTTGACCCTTGCATCCTTTTTATGCTGTGGTCTAAGTCTTTTACGTGACCTTACAATCCAAAAACGAGAAGTAATAAATTACCTTACAATAATCGTTACTGCTGTTTATGCAGTTTTTGCGTTTGGAATAATAGCAATTTTCTTTAATGAAAATACAAAGACCGGAACCTTTGTAAGAATGACAGCCTACTTTCCGATTGCAGGCGGCATAATTGCATATTTTTTGCGCGGTTTTATAAACTTTCCCATTATGCTGGTAGTGTCACTTGCAATGATTATCCTGTATAAAAAGCTTTTTGAAGCCTTTTTTGAACATGACGGCTTTGAACGGCAGTGTGCAAATAAAAACAATACCCAGGGCCTTCAGAAGGAGCTTTACGATTACAATATTCATCTAAGCGGTGCGGCACAGGGGTATAAGCAGAACAGAACAATACTTTTTATTCTTGCAATTATACTTTTGATTCTTACGGGGCTTACTGTTACAACCTGCGGCAGTCCTTCACTGCTTAGTGTTATTCTGCTTTTTACTTACATAATCTGCCTGTATTCAAACCTTTTTATTTATTCGCATTATGTACGAGAGGCTGTATATGCGTCGGACGGCTTTGTAAATGTATTTGATTTTAGATTTAAGATTATAGGTGTAAGCCTTATTATATTTGCATCGTGCTTTTTGGTGAGTCTGCTTGTTTCTTCAAACCACTCACCGCTCAAGCTTTCTTACCTGCTGTTTTTCTTAAAATGGTTTAAAAAGCCGGAAACAACAGATGCATATCAATATAAGGATGTTGTAAACCAGGATATAATTGCACAGAGAATTAAAGACCTTGAGATTTACCAGCGTGCTGTTGATGAAGGAAAAGAAACAAAAGGAACCTTTGCTTTTGCTATAATTTGCGGAGCCTTTATTGGACTTGCAATATTGTGGTATTATATAAAGCCGTTTTTTGAAAAAGCCTGGAACAAATATTTGCGGGGCGTAAGTTTTAAGGCAATTTTCAAAAACCTTTTTGGACAGATAAAGAAAATGCTCAAGGAGCTGTTTACAAGAAAGAAGCGCTTTAAGGTAGAACGCTCCGAAAGCTCACGACGCTTTGGCAAAGACATGGAAGAGTTTATTAAATTCTCCCGCAAATCAAAGGAAAAAAAGGCAGAGCTTGACCGTCTAACAAAGCAGTTTATGAAGGTTATAGACTGGGGAACTTCGCAGGGAGTTGAGTATACAAAGAATCTGGCACCGGCGGAATATACTCAATTGCTGAATAATGAAAAAGCGGTTGCAGCGGGCACGTTGTTTGAAAAGGCGTTGTATGATAAGGAGTGTTTGTCAAAAGAAGAAGAGAAAGAATTTATAAAAAATGTAGATTGTATTATTGGGGCCCTTCGACAGGCTCAGGGACCCCAGAGAGCTCAGGGACCCCAGGGACCCCAGGGACTCCAGGAATGACAAAGGTTTTTTATGCGGATAGTTTTTTATAGTTCTAATTCAAACGTATTCGATGACAAAACTTTTATAATCTCTGTAATGCCGCAAAATGCAAAAAGCTTTAGTGAGTTTGTTGCTTTACATCCTGAGCATGAGTTTTTTTGTGTTACTCAAAAGCCTGCTATGTTTATGCCGGAACAGGAAGCATCACTTACTAATGTTATATATCTTTCACAAGCTGCAGATACAAATCTCTTTTCAGACGAAATTATAAAGCTCAAGCCAGACCTTGCAATTGCCATGACCTTTTGGGTTGAGCCTTATGACTGGCTTACTGTAAGCGATTCACTGGTAGCTCAAAAATTAAATGAAAAAGGTATTAATACAATATGCCATAGCATTGAATGCGGATTAATATGCTTTGATAAATGGCGCACACATAATGAACTTAAAAGACTTGGTTTTAATGTACCTGCAGCAGTTTTTTGCGATCATGATTTATATTTTTGTGCAGGAAGCAATAAAGAAGTATTGCAGAATGTTTACAAACAAAGTGTGCTTAATCAAATTACCAGTCTTAAACTTCCGCTTATTATAAAAGATACAACCGGCCTAAGCTCTTACGGTATGACTGTTGCACATACCTATGGCGAAGTTACAGGATATCTTAATTCAAAAAGAAATAATTCAAACCGTATTATACAGGAATTTATAAGCGGACGTCAGTTTGGACTTGAGATTTACGGAGTTCCGGGAGCATATACAGTTTTACCGCCTTTTGAATTCACAGTAAATCAATATGGAATTACCAGTCCAAAACAGAGTGCAAAATACGGACCGTGTGAACTGCCGGAAGAGCTTAAGAAAATGATGCTTGAGCTTGCACAGGGGCTTGGACTATGCGGAGTAACTCAGGTAGATTTGATTTTAGATGATAAAGGAAGCTGGCATATAATCGAAATAAACCCGCGCCTTAGCGGAATGACCTTTACCTATGCTGCTGCCTGCGGACTTTCTGTTTTTGAAATGATATACAGGTCTTGTGTTCAAAAAAAGTCGCTGCCAGAGCCTTCTTGTGATGTTATGAGTATAAAACTTCCTCTTATGACAAAAGCAGAAATGCAGGACCTTATGAAAATTGATGGAGTGTGCCTTTTAAATCAGAGTAATGACCTTGCTGCAAAGCAGGAACGGGAAAAAGGCTTTTGTGAATGTATAACTGCTGGTGTTAAACCTGTACCGTCTGAACTAAAGCAGAAATTGAGCGGTCTGGAAAACTGCCATCTGCCGCCATCTTTTTAATATCTTGTGGCTCATATTTAGATTCCGGATAAACTACTACTACAGCTTTATCTCCATTCTGAAGGAAATTTGATTCTCCCCAGCTTGTGTAGCGAGTTGCACCTATAGACACCATTATGAGAGACGGACAGCCTGCTGCAACAAGATAACTGTGAATATCTTCTGCAGGGCCTTCATCCTGCTGGTTATTAAATTTATCCAGCATCCATTCTGTAAGCTTTTTGTAGATATAGCTGTAATCGCGCACAGCAGAGTTTTCTCCGTAATCATAAACCTTATCATCACGAATCAAAAAGCTTGCAATACGGTAATCATCTAATAAGCAGCCCTTTTCAAAGTCGTCTACCGCAATCTGATTTTTGGAAAAACCTTTTGAGCATTTTCCCCAGTTTTTTTTCTGGCTTATTTTTTTTGCACCCTGTTTACGGATTGAACAGTCGTTGGAAGCACCAAAACAGACAGGTTTAAGGTCGTACAGAACTTCTCCTTGCCAGATTGCTTCAAATATCAAAGCACATTCAGGTTCTATCTGAAGCTTTTGTTCATCCTTTGGAAAGATTATTGTTTTGGAATCAAAAGGAAAAATGCTTAAGAATTCTGGTACGCCAGATTGTGCTGGAATATAGGTTGGAAAAATTGCTTTTGGAGCGCCAGCTTCTTTTGTCTTTACATTTGCAAAATCTATTGCTTCTCCCGCCTGTTCCAGGTGTCCGGTAAAATTTCCGGCTACACCAAAGCAGGGAATTTGAGTTGAATCGTAAAAGTTCATTTTATCTGCCTTTTAACTTTTTAATTACTTTTTTATACCAGAATGCCCTTAGCTTTTCTGCGGTACTGTAAAGATTGTAAATATTTTTAAAAGGAATATCCCAGCTGCCAATTCTGTGGATTATATGGCCTCCAAAATTTGCTTTGAACATATATAGTCCGTGCATAGGATGATGTTCGTCTTCTCCGTCCGGCGGCATTCCGTACATGTCATAATATTTGGAACCGTAAGCCTTTGCATCTTTCATAGCGGTCCACTGCAAAAGATGATTTGGCATTAAGTTTCGTTTGTGATTGCTGCTGGCTCCATATAAATATATGGCTTCATCTTTGCTAAACAGCGTCATTATGGCAGCAATTTCATCGCCTTCGTGCTCTGCAATATAAAGTGAAACAACAGGAACATCGCTGCCTGCGGCAATCTGGTCTGCAGAGGACTTTATCAAATCCAGATAATAATCTTTGGCATGGCTTGAGTTTCCGTCGCGCGCATTTGTTTCTTTTGTAAGCTCATAAAATCTGTCTATTTTTTGCGACAAGTTATCATTATTTCCTAAGTAGCGCTTTACAACCACACCTTTTTTTTCTGCAAGCCGTATGTTGTATCGCCATTTCTGGTGCATACGCCCAAGTATTTCGTCTTCGCCAGCGGTAAGGTCAACTAATGTTGTGTCAGGCGGCTGAATATCTACGTGGTTCTTTTTAAGACCAAGCCTGTCTGCAAAGGAAATTATTCTCATTCCGTGGTTATACTCTGCCCGTTCTTCTGCTGTATCAAAAGCAACATCAGGGTCAAAGCGTATTGCAATAGTATTTGCAGGAAGCTCAGGCTTTAACGCAAAGGCAATGTCATGCAAAAGGTTTGTAAACTCAATTGTCTGGTCCTGCGGTGTAATTTCATTAATGTCAAACGGCAGCTTTGGAAAAAGTGGTATATATGCAAGGGAAAATCTTCCGCTGGCAAAGCTTCTGTTTAATACCGATACTTCTTCGGTAAGAGTCTGGCTATCTTCTGCACCCTTATAGGTAAGTTCAAGAGAAAAACGTTTGTAAGTCCAGCCGTGTCGGGATTTAAATTCACACCAGAATGGTGTCTGTAAAAAAGAACCGTTATTGGTTTGTTTGGTTGAGTCTATTGGTAAAACCTTTATGTTAAACATTATTTATAAACCTTCAATGGAGTTGTCGTTGTATTTTTCGGTTATTTCGATTATCTGGTCTTTTATCTTTATAAACTGCTCTGCAAGCTTTGGATCAAAGCTTTCGCCAAATTCCCTTCTGATTAGCTTAAAGGCTTCGTCATAAGAAATCTTGTTTTTATAGCAGCGGTTTGTTACAAGCGCATCGTATACATCTGCAATAGCCATTATTCGTGCGCAAAGCGGAATACCCTCTTCTCTAAGATGTTCCGGGTAACCTTTACCATTCCATTTTTCGTGGTGGTATTTACAGATATTAGAAACCATTTTGGTAAAGTCTCGTTCATAGCTTATAGAACAAACTTCATTAACAATTGCGGATCCGTATTCGGCATGCTTTTGAATCTCAAGATATTCATTTTCATCAACCTTAGAAGGCTTTTTTAAGATTGAATCAGAGACATAGATTTTACCGATATCATGGAACGGTGCAGCATCTATAAGATTTTCGATATATTCAGGTGTAAGAGTGTCTGCGTAAATACCGCTCTTTACACATTGTTTTGCAAGAAGCTCTACATATTTAGAAAGCCTTAGTTCATGATTAGAGGTTTCAAGGTCGCGGTTTTCCAAAAGATTTGTAAGATATAAAATTGTCTTTTTCTGAAGCTCAAGATTCTTAAGTTTATTTTCGTTTATCGCAGATTTTTCGGACTGTACATCAAGAATAATTTTCTGATTAAGATTTATGAAAATAATGAGGAATGAGATTGAAAGTCCAAAGCTTGTAAGAGCAACACCAAAGTTTGCAAGCTGAACTATATGGCAGATAAACGGAACAAAAATAAATGACGCAAAGCCCAGGCTTTCAAAATTACTGATATTTTTATGATATTTAAGAATTAAGAAAAGTGCTTCACAATACAGGAATATTTCGATTATTACTGTAGACAGGAACAGTCGTCCTCTGGAATAAGTATTTTCCGGTGATATTGTATAAATGCAGTCTGTAAAAAGAGTAATAACCAGGAAAATTAAATAAATGATTACAAGAATTGCACAGAAAATATGATAGCTTTTTCCTATTTCGCTGGTTTGTCGGTAATAAATGAGAATGTACTGAATATAGCAGAAGAAGATAAGAATACCAAACAGAAAAAAGATAAATGAAGAAACAGGCAGTGCAACAAGCTTCCACTTTGCATCGGTGCCTTCGCTTATCCACATAAAGATGTCTGCAATTCCATATAAAATGGCTACAATATTTGTATATGCAAACCACTTTGCCGATTTATCAACCTTCTTAAAAAGAAAAATTGCTCCGGCAATAATCAAAGAGATAATTACACTATATGCATCCAGCGCTACATTGACTGCATAAATGATTTCTTTTGTCATCTGTATTATCCGATATCACTGTTTAATGCTTTAATTGTAACAACTTCTCGGTTATTTGCAAGTAAATTCTTTCCTGCTATCTGAACTTTTCCGTCTACTGCCTTAATCTGTACACTAAAGAATTCATCAATGTTGATTTCGGCTTTTTTAGCGGCGGCCGGGTCTGCACCCTGCAGTACTACCTTTGTACCAGGTTCTGCCCAACCGGCATCAAGTACTTCTACACATTCCTTGCCGTTTTCGTCCTTGTAGTCACCTGCTAAGAGCATACCGCGGCTTTCTACTCCGCGCATGGTTCTAGGGGCAAGGTTTGCAGCAATAATAACGTGCTTGCCAAGGAGCTCTTCTTCCTTAAGGTACATACGAAGTCCCGACTGAATTGTGCGTGGTGTTCCGCTTCCGTCGTCCAGAGTTTCTATGTAAAGCTTTTCTCCTTCCGGGTTTGGCTTTACGTCTGTAATTTTTGCAACTGTAAGTTCAATGTTTGCGTTAAAGAAGGCTTCCTGCTGGTCAAGAGGAAGAGCTTGTGGTTCTGCGTGTGCTTTCTTTTCCTGCTTCTTGGCGGCTTTTTCTGCTTCCTTCTGCTGCTTACCGCTAAACTTTTCGCGGAATGCAAGCATGGTCTTCTGGTCCATTGGCTTAAAGTAAACTTCTGTTGGTCCTACAGTTGTAAGGCCTTCTGTTTTGCCAAGGTCATCCCAGGTGCAGCCGGGAACAGTTTCCATTCCAACCTTCTTTTCCTGAATATGAAGTCCAAAGTAGCTCATAATCGCTTGAGTGTACTGAGGCATGTATGGATTCATCATAATCATAAGGTCTTTGATTACATAGCAAAGGTTATGGATAAGGCTTTCTGCAACTGCAGGATTTTCTGTACGAGCTTTCCATGGCTCTGTTGCCTGGAACTTTTTATTACACATATCTGCAATTTCAAACATTGTGTGGAAAGCATCCTTAAGCTCTGCCCATTCAAGGTAATCTGTAGCCTTCTTTTCAAGCTCGCGAACCTTTGTCCAAAGCTCTTCGTCTACAGGAGCGTCAGGAATCTTTCCTTCGTAGTATTTATTTACAAACAAAAGTGTGCGGTTTACAAGGTTTCCAAGGTTACCGATGAGTTCTCCGTTGAGTTTTTCCATAAAGTCTTTCCAGGTAAACTGGTAGTCCTGCTTTTCCGGGCGGTTATAGAAAATATAGAAACGCCAGGCGTCTGCAGGGATTCCAGTCTCTATTGCGTCGCTTCCAAATACTCCGATTCCAAGACTCTTTGAGAATTTTCCATCCTCGTAGTTAAGGAACTCGGTGCTGGACATATGATGAAGCTTTGTCCATTCGTGCGGGCTTCCGAGCATTGTACAAGGGAATACAACTGTGTGGAACGGAATATTGTCTTTACCAATAAACTGGAAAAGGTCTACCTTTGGCTTGTTCTTGCCTTCTTCGCTTTCTGAAGGAATCCACCAGCTCTTCCAGTCAAAACTCTGCTTTCCGGCCTTTACAAGCTCGTCTGCAAGCTGTTTTGTGATAGAAATATAACCGATTGGGGCGTTGAACCAAACATAGAATACTTTGTTTTCGTAGCCTTCCTTTGGAACCGGGATACCCCATTTAAGGTCACGTGTAATGGCGCGTTCCTGAAGTCCGTCGCGAATCCAGGCCTTTGTCATATTGATTGCGTTGTCTGACCAGCGTCCTTCTACACTAGCCTTTTCCATCCATTCGTTGAGTTTTGGACTGATTGAAGGCAGGTCAATATAAAGATGCTTTGTTTCGCGAACTTCCGGGGTTGAACCGCAGGTATGGCATTTTGGATTTTTAAGTTCAATTGGATCAAGCAGAGAACCGCACTTATCGCACTGGTCTCCGCGGGCTTTTTCATAACCACATTTTGGACAGGTTCCGTCTACATAGCGGTCTGCAAGGAACATATTACAGTGAGGACAGAAAAGCTGCTGGTTTACATGCTCTTTAATATAGCCTGCAGCGTCCAGGTCTTTAAAAAGACTCTGAGTGATTTCTGTACACTGTTCGTTTGAAGTACGTCCAAATTTATCAAAATTGATGTTGAACCATTTATAAATCTTTGTGTGTTCCTGATAATAATGATTACACAAAGCACGAGGCTCCTTTCCTTCTTCCAAAGCCTTAGTTTCGGTAGCAGTACCATATTCATCTACACCGCAGACATAAAGTGTATCATACCCGCGGTTACGGCAGAATCGTGCAAAAACATCCCCCGAAAGCGACTGAATGATATTTCCCAAGTGTGGTATATTATTAACATAAGGCAAAGCTGCAGTGATAAGTCTTCTGTTCATTATGTGCTCCATATTTTTTTTGATTTAATATTCCCTACTATAATAAAAAAATTGATTTTTTACAATAATTCGATATAATGGAAATATTATGACAGTCTTTTTATCATATGCTATTTTATTAAGTATTGTTACTTTAACAAGTGTACTTTTCCTGCGTTTTTTTGCGCTGGCTTTTATTTATAATACACCCGAAGAGATGTTTATAGGCGGATTTGCCATTAATATGATTGTATCCGTGTTTCTTCTCCTGGTTGTACTTGTTATTGCCTGGTTTTTCTGCAGGCCTTTTGATAAAACCCTTAAAAAAATCAAGGAAGAAAATTATTCTCCGACAGAAGACGAAACTAAAAAATGTCTTGATACCTACCGCAAGCTGAATATTTTGACGATAAGTGCCAACTTTATAGGCTTTTTTGTAGGTCAGGTTTACATGGTTTGGGATGGCATTCATGCAGGACGTGCAGAATATATTCCTGTTCGTGTAATCCTTATTGTAGCGCAGGCAGTTGCATTCGGCGGAATCTCCTGTATGTCTACAGTCAATGGTCTTGATGCCCTTCTTTCCAAGCCGCGTCAGATGTTAAAAATTCAGTCGGTTTCAAACCTTAAAAAATACCGTTCTATGGCTCTTTCAAGCATTTTGACAATGACCTTCTTTGTAACACTTGATTTTATGGCTATTAACATGCTTGCAACCCTTTACGGTTCCTTCCAGGTGCCGGATCCTACAGTATTTATGAAAAAAGGCGTTTTGTGCTTTGTATTGTCGGTTATTCTTGCAACCTATCCTTTCTTAGTAATTATACGGGGACTTACCGGCCGTATGAAGCATGCTTCCAAGGTTATGGAGGATATTGCCCAGGAAGGAGACCTTCAGCATCGTGTAAACATTACAATTCTTGATGATTTTGGTGTACTTACCACCTCCATCAAC
>JAEEGJ010026979.1_pt1 | contig 11587 bp, 9 predicted proteins | sample 8958761 | NCBI WGS metagenome assembly JAEEGJ01 (sample SAMN16246546, study PRJNA631951) | gut metagenome | biome: gut microbiome; feature: rumen; material: RS-attached | host: Bos | place: Iran: Karaj | collected 2018-10
GGGGGCGTCCTTCGGCAGCACGCGGACGATCTCGTCCAGGAGGTCGCCGGTGCCGGAGCCGTTGGCCGCGGAGATGGTCCAGACCTCGCCGAGGCCCAGGCCGTAGAAGTCGAAGGCGTCGTACATCTTCTCGCCCGAATCGACCTTGTTCACGCACAGGACGACGGGCTTCTTGGAACGGCGCAGGAGATCCGCGATCTCCGAGTCATAGTCGGTGATGCCGGTCGCGGCCTCGCACATGAACAGGACCACATCGGCCTCTTCCACGGCGATGACCACCTGGCGGCGGATCGCATCCTCGAAGACGTCGTCGGAATTGGAGGTATAACCGCCGGTATCGACCACCGAGAATTCGGTGCCACACCACTCGCACTTGCCGTAGTGGCGGTCCCGGGTCACACCGGCCGTCTCATCGACAATCGCCTGGCGCATACCCACAAGGCGGTTGAAAAGGGTTGATTTGCCGACATTCGGCCGGCCCACGATCGCTACTAGTGCCATAAGATTCCTTTAAAGTTCCAGACTGCAAAGATACTTATTTTTCGCCAAACAGTTTACCGGCCGACCGGTTCACCGTCTGGTAGAAAGCCTGTGCCTCCTTCAGCACCGCCGCATTCTCCTCCGGCAGCACCTCTTCCCGGTAGTCCCAAGGGGAGGAATCGGTGCCCACGGAGAACTGCGTCACCTGCCGGACCGGGGAAAGCACGGTCAGGACATCATCGGCATAATAGCCCAGATCCTGATAGGTGGCCATGAAAGCCCGTTCCCGGAAATCCTCCTCCATCACGTCGAGACCGCAGAACGGCGCCTCGTACGAGAAATTCAGGAGCGAGAACACCGTAGGCATCAGGTCCACCTGGGAGCAAAGCTTGTCCACCACGCCCGGCTCCACGAATCCCGGCGCATACACGAAGGCGGGGATATGGTAGCTGGCGACGGGGAGCGAAGTCTTTCCGGCGGAGGAAGCGCAGTGGTCGGCCAGGATCACGAAGACCGTCTCTCCGAACCACGGCTTCCCGGAGGCATCCTCCAGGAACTGGCCCAGCGCCCAGTCCGTGTACTTGACAGCGCCCTCGCGGCTCATGACCGGCTCGTAGGAAATACGCCCTTCCGGATAGGTGAAAGGCCGATGGTTGGAGATGGTCATGATGTGGGCGAAGAACGGCTGCCCGTCCTCCCAGGACCGGTCGAAATCCTTCAGCGCCTCCCGGTAGCTGTCTTCGTCGGCCGTGCCCCAGATATTGGCGTAGACAATCTCGTCCGCCTGATAGGTCTTCTTGTCCCGGATCGTGTAGCCGCAGCCGCGGAAGAAGGCGCCCATGTTGTCAAAATAACTGTCGCCTCCATAATAGAAGGTCGTGGTGTAGCCGTTCTCCCGGAAGATGTCGCCGACCGAACGGAAGCCCGTGCAGTCCGGACGCTTGATCAGGCTCTCGCCCGCGCTCGGAGGAATGCAGAGCGTGACCGCCTCCAGGCCGCGCACGGTACGGTTTCCCGTCGCGAAAAGCCGGTCAAAGACCAGGCTCTTGGTCAGCACGGAATCCAGGCGGGGGGTAATCCCCTCGGTATTGCCGTAACGGGCGAAGAAATCCGCGCTCAGGCTCTCCACGGTGACGAGGACCACGTTCTTGCGGAGCGGCGTCCCCTCCTTCACCACCTTCTGCAGGCCCAGGGAATCCTGGGCGGAAAGGCTCCGCTGCAAGGTCAGCGCCTCTTCGTCCGGAATCAACTGGTAGAACTGGTCGTAATCCAGCTCGTTGCTCATGAACGCCTCCAGGAAATCCCAGCAGCCGTTCTCCTGAATCTGCGTCGCATACAGGTTCTTATGCGCCAGGTTCCGATACCCCCAATGCAGCCAAGTTCCCCCGCAGAAGGCACACAGGGCCAGGCCGCACAGCGACAGGACCCAGGCCTTCAGGGACGAAACCCCGCTGTGGCCGACCTTCCGTCCGCGGACCATCAGCCAGACCACCGCGGCGGCCAGCAGCAGCACGGCCAGGATCAGCGGAACCATGGGATAGGACTCCATGATGTTTCCGACCACCTCGTTGGTATATACCAGATAATCGACCGCAATGAAGTTGTAGCGCACGCCGAACTCGCTCCAGAAGACCACCTCGCCGAAAGCGATGAAAATGGCAAACGCAGCGTAGAGCAGCATCACCAGATAGACGGAAGCCGTCCGCCATCCCTTCCGGATGCCCGGAATGAACAGCTTGAGGGTGAAACACGCCAGGAAGAAGATCAGCAGCCCGTTGACGATGTTCGGGAGCGGCCCGCCGTATTCATCCGTTATGTCATTGCAGAACAGCACATAAGCTGTCAATGCCAACAGCAGTCCCCAGAGGATGTATCCCGCGGGACGGCCGTATTTCTTGTCCGTCAGGAAAGAATGGAACAGGAAGGCGGGAACCAGCCCGATGGCCGCGAAGGCGATGTCGTTCAAGAATCCCAGGCCAAAAATGACGAGGAACTCCTTGAACCCCCAGTCCACCACCGTGAGGGGATGGAACACCAGGGCCAACCTCACCAGGAAACCCAGCACGAGGGTCAGCGCCACGAAACGCGGGGCGAAAAACAGGAACCAGTCCTTGACTTCTATCTTTGTCTTTTTCATATTCACTATTGTTTCGGGAAGGGCGGCGCTCCGTAAAATGCGGCGTCGCCTGGAAAGAGACCATTCCAGGGAGCGCCTTACATCGGACGGTATGCCGCTTTTAACAGTCCTTCTCCCTCAATCCACAGGTCGCGCAGGCGTCGGAATAATTACCGTCGCAGATCTTCCTGCCCTTCCGCCGGGCGAGCCTTTCCAATTCTTCCTGCTTCGCGCACTTGATTCCCCGCTTCTGCATTTCCGGATTCGTGGAGATTTCCCCGTCCGGGAAAGGACGATGGAAAAAGAAGATGTTCACGCCGAGCAGCAGCACGGCGAGTCCCACGAAAACGATGGCGGCGAGGAAGACTTTCATCAGAGCGGGAATTCGGAGGAAATCGGTTCGTAGTTATACACGCGGAGGATCATCCGGGCGAAAGTATCGGCCAGGGAGACCACCCGGATCTTGCCCTGGAGAGCCCGCTTTTCGGGATTCAGGGGAATCGTATCGGTCACGTACACCTCGGAGAGGGCGGAGGAGTCGATGCGCTCGTAGGCGGGACCGGACAGGACGGCGTGCGTGGCGAAGGCGCGGACGCTGCGGGCGCCCCGCTTCACGAGCTCGTTCGCCGCGGCGGTCAGGGTGCCGGCGGTGTCGATGATATCGTCGATGATCACGATGTCACGGCCTTCGACCTCGCCGATGGGCACGATGCGCTCCACCACATTGGCCCGGGCGCGGGTCTTGTGGCAGATCACCACCGGGCAGTGGAGGTGCTTGGCATAGGCATTGGCGCGCTTCGCACCGCCCATGTCGGGCGCGGCGATGGTAAAGCGCTCAGGATCGGCCTTCTGCATCTTCTTGAGGATGTCCAGGAAGTCGTAGCTGGCGTAGAGGTGGTTCACCGGGAGGTCGAAGAAACCCTGGATCTGGTCGGCGTGGAGGTCGCAGGTCATCAGGGCGTCGGTACCGGCGGCCTTGAGCATGTTGGCGACGAGTTTCGCGCCGATGGAAACGCGGGGCTTGTCCTTGCGGTCCTGGCGGGCCCAGCCGAAGTACGGAAGCACGGCGATCACCTTGTTGGCGGATGCGCGCTTTGCCGCGTCGATGGCCAGGAGGAGCTCCATCAGGTTGTCGGTGGGCGGGAAGGTGGACTGGATGATGAAGCAAGTGGCGCCGCGGACGCTCTCCACGAAGAAAGGAACGAATTCTCCGTCGCTGAAACGGGTGGTTTCGAGCGGTCCGAGGACCACTTCCGGTTCATCCGGCCCCTTGAGCCGGTTCATGGCCGCTACCACTTTCTCGGCGAAATACCGCGTGGCATCACAGGAGAAAATGGCCATCCTGTGCTTATGGACATCGTTGATCATAGATTTTGGAGTACGGTTCCGATATAGTTGATAAGTTCTTGCTTTCCAGTGCCCGCCACGGAGGAGGTCACGAAGACCGGCGGCAGTTCCTCCCACTCTTCGAGAAGGCGCGCCTTGTTCTTTTCCACCTGCGCCGCGGTGACGCTCGGCCCCTGCTTGTCCGCCTTGGTGAAGACGAGCCCGAAGGGAATCCCCTTCTCCCCCAGTTCACCGATGAAGCGCAGGTCCACTTCCTGCATGTCATGGCGGGAGTCCAGGAGGACGAACAGCATCACCAGCTCCTCGCTGCGGTTGATGTAGTCCCAGATGATGTGGCGGAGTTTCGCCCGGTCCTTGTCCGGAAGGCGGGCGTACCCGTAGCCCGGAAGATCCACCAGATACCATGCATCATTGATGAGAAAATGGTTCACCAGCTGGGTCTTGCCCGGTGTCTGGGAGGTCTTGGCGAGTTTGGAGTTGCCCGTCAGGGCGTTGATGAGGGAAGACTTGCCGACATTGGACCGGCCGATAAAAGCGAATTCCGGGAGCCTGCGCGCGGGTTTTTGTTCCACCCGGGTGCTGCTGCCGGAGAATATGGCCGTCTTGATCTTCATGAGTCCCTCCCGTTTTCCGGCGCAAAGATACGAAATTATTTTGATAACTTCGGATAGCGGACCGTGAAACAGGCCCCTCCCAGCGTGAAAGATTTCGAGTAGCCGATCTCGCCTCCGCAGCGTTCGATGATGTTGCGGGAAATGGCGAGCCCGAGGCCCGACCCGTGCGACTTAGTGGTGAAATCCGGCGTGAACAACTTCGCGCGGTTTTCCTCCTTCACGCCGGGGCCGTTGTCCTCCACGACGATGTCGTAGAAACCGTCCCGCGAGGAATTCCGGAGCGAGACGACGACCTGCCCGAACTCCCGGCCCTCCAGCGCCTGGACGGCGTTCGTCACCAGGTTCACCAGCACGCGGGTGATCTGCGGTTTCGGGCCCATGACCTCGGCGCCCTCCAGCCCGTAATAGGTAAAGGTAATGTCCTCGCGGGCCTCGAACATCGACACTTCCTCCCGGATCAGGGCGTCCAGGTCGATGTGTACGGGCTCCTCGGAATAAAGTTTCGCGAAAGTGGAGAACTCGTTCGCGGTATGGGCGAGAACGTCGATGTGCTCGAGGACGTTGGCGGAAACCTCGTCGAACTTCTTCTCCCAGCCCGGGCGCCCGGAATTCTTCATCCGGATGAGCATCTGGAGCTGGAGCTTGATCGGCGTGAGCGGGTTCTTGATTTCGTGGGCCACCTGGCGGGCCATCTCGCTCCAGGCCTTGTCGCGCTCGGCCTGCGCCAGCTGTCGGGTGGAATCCGACAGGTCATGGACCATCAGGTTGTACGCCCGCACGAGGGAGGTAAGCTCGTCCTCCTGGTCGTAGATGATGTACTCGAGGTGGTCCACGTCGGAGACCTTCATCTTGCGTCCCATCTCGCTGAGCGGACGGAACATGCGGCCGATCACCTCCACCGTCACGACGCGGGCGATCATCAGCAGGAGAAGGAACACCGTGATAATGGACGCGATATGTACGAGGGCTTCGTTCTCGAAGTCGTAGCTCTGGTCGGTGTACGGCGAGGAGACGATGGCGACCATGTCACCGTCGGCATTGAGCACCGGGGCGTAGAGCGCGTAATACCGGCGGTTGCCCAGCTTTTCGACCAGCATGCTGTAGCGCCTGTGTTCCAGCACGATGCTGTAATACGCGTCCTCCGGGATGCGGCAGCCCGCGATCATCCGGTCAAAGATTTCCGGCGTCGTGGACAGGATCATCCGGCCGTCCGGCGTGAACAGGGTGATGTCGCACTTGAGGTCGTTGCCGGCGGACTCCACCACGTTCCGCGCCGCCTGGGAGCGGAGGTCGTCCTCGTTCGTCGCCCCGCGGAGACCGCCCTGCAGCATGGACTGCAGCGTAGTGATCCGGGAGGTCATGATGTTCTGCAGGTCCGCGTTGTTGCGCCGATACACGAAGTACACGCTGAACGCGGCCATCGCCACCAGCGTGATGATGAGCGACAGGTACAGCACCATGTTGATACGGTTGCGATAGTAGTTCTTCTCGCCGTTGTTCCCCTGCCGGACACGGAAGCACAGCAGCGTGAGCAGCAGGAAGGCGACGATGCCGAACAGGACCGTCTCCACGATGTAGTTCAGTTTCTCGGTCTCCTCGCGGGAAATCACCACGATCTCGTCCTCCGAAACCGGCTGCGCGAAGTGCATGTACCCTTCCGCGGTGAAATGGAAGGGAGCATGGCCCTCGGAACGGCTCCGCAGCCGCTCCGACGCCAGGGTCGGATAGGCGTAGTCACCCTTGAACAGGACCAGGTGCTCGCCCACGTAACGGGCGTAGGAATAGTACGGCGGGACAGCCACGCGGCCGGGTTCCGTGAGTCCCAGGAGGCTCAGGTAGCCTCGGTCTTCGCGGTTGGACTTGGATTCCACCAGCACGAGCATCGTGGAAGCCCCGTACCCTTCCGTGAAATAGGTGAACAGGCCCGTATAGCGCGCCCGGCCGTTGGAACCGGTGCTGTAGAAGAAATGCGAATTGTCGGCGAGGCGGATTCCGCTGCGGATCCGTTCATTGATCAGCATTTCCATCCCCGGGGAAGGCGTGGGGATGATCACGGAGATGTCATAGTCCTGCGAGATGCGGGTCAGGTAGGCGTTCGCCAGACGGCCCCGGATCATCTCGTACCCGTTGTCCAGCAGGGAGAGCGTGCCGATGACCCCGTCCTCGGCGATCGACGCTTCCGAAGCCCGCAGCTGGATTTCCAGGCTGATGTCCCGGTCCATGGCCAGGCGGTTCGCCCACACCTCCACGCGGTTCTGTTCCTTCTCGAAGCCGAGCATGGACGAGGCCGCGGCGAAATACACGCCGACGATGGTGGCGAACAGGATCCGCGCCGGCCGCGAGAACATGTCGTACCGGAAGCCCGTCAAGTGGCGGATCAGGGGCGCGATGAACTGCAGCAGCAGCGGAATGGTCAGCGTCAGCGCCAGGAAGGACAGATAGACGACGGCCGTGTATCCGTCGATCAGGTTCACCTTGAACAGTTCCAGGCAGATGCCGGAGTTGAAGACGATGCTCCGGAAGGTGTAATGGATATAGACGCAGATGCCGGAAACGAGAAGGGTGACCCCCACGACGGCGATGATTTCCTGCGCGGGCGACCGATGGCGGCGGTACCACCGCAGGAAGGTCCACCGGACGATGTACAGGCTGATGAGGGCGACGGTGATCAGCAGGTTGATCAGGACCACCGCCCCGAGCGAATACAGGAAGGGACCGTCGGCATACAGGAGCGGCGAGAACAGTTGCGAGGCCTGCCCGAGCCGTCGTCCGTACAGAAGCAGACCGCCGATGAATAGCGTCTGGATGACCACCGCCGCGATGGCATACGGAATCTTGGGCTTCACCGACAGGAGCAGCAGCGTACCGGCCAGGAACAGGAGGATCGACAGCCAGAAATGGTACACATTATGGCTTTCCGGCTCGGTCACGGTCTCCGCCGACACCTTGAACAAGGGTTCGCCGTTGACGACGACGGGTATGCCGATACTGCTCGTCAGGGGCCGCACCGTATAGCGGTCCGACAGATGGAAACGCGGGTTCACCCCGTTGAAGGTGCTGGATTTCAGTTCATTGACAACCTCAAGCCCCACGATGACCGTCATCGGGCCGGACTTCTCCATCCGGGCCAGGTACCACTTGGGCCCGTAATTGACATAGGTCAAGGTCGATGACAGCATGGAAAGCGGGGACGTGGCGTCGCCGCGGCCGTCGCCCAGGCGCTGGACGAGGGTGAGGGGGCGGATGTCGTCGTTCCGCAGCGGGAACTGATGGACCCAGGACTGGAGGGTGTCCTCCCGGTAGCGGTAGATGACCATGTCCTCCGGCAGGTCCTCGATGCGGAGCCATTCCTCCGAATCGGCCGCCAGCGCCCGGGCGGCATAGCCGTCCAGCTCGGCGAGCCGGCGCTCCACCCGGACACCCAGTTCGCGGGCCATGGACGTCGTGTCGGGGTGCTTCTGGTTCGTCAGCAGGGACACGATGAGCAGCGCCAGGGCGACGGAAAGGACCGCCACCCCCGACCACAGCCGTATGCGGAGTTTTCTACTCATGGTGATAAGGCTCGCCCCGGATGATGGTGAAAGCCCGGTAGAGCTGTTCTGCAAAAACCGTTCTAACCATCTGGTGGGAGAATGTCATCTTGGAGAGGGAAACCATCCCCTCAGCCCTGTCATAGACCGCCTTCGAAAAGCCGTAGGCCCCGCCGATGACGAAGACCAGGCCCTTCCCGCCCCGGGCGAGCCGCTGGCGGATCCATTCCGCCCATTCGACGGAACGGTACTCCTTGCCGCGTTCATCCAGCAGGATGACGCTGTCGCCGGGGTTCAACTGCTTGAGAATCAATTCCCCTTCCTTTTCCTTGATCTGCTCCTGCGAAAGAGCCGACACATTCTTGAGCTGGGGAATCTCCACGAGCGAGAACGGGACATAGTGCCTGAGCCGGGACACATACAGGTCCAGGCCCTCCTTCACCCACTTCACGTCGGTTTTCCCGACTGTCACGAGCTTCAGTTCCATCTCTCGTCACAAAGATAGTGTTTCGGCTCAATATTTGCAATAAAGAAAGACCGATGAAACGGCTTCTGACAATGCTTGTAACGATTATGCTGCTGACCGTTACAGGGCTTTCCGCGCAGGACAAGGGCTACGATGTCTTTGTCCCCATCGGCAAATACATCGCCCAGGGGGACGCCTCCAGCCTGTCCGCCTGGTTCGCCGACAACCTCGAAGTCTCCATCATCTCCTCCACCAGCAACTGCTCGCGCACCCAGGCCCGCCAGATCGTCAAGACCTTCTTCGACGCCTATACCCCGCGCACCTTCGACGTTTCCCACATGGCCTCCCGGTCCAACATGAAATACGCGCTCGGCCAGCTGAACGCCGGCGGCGAGGTGTTCATCGTGACCATTTTCGTCTCCTCCAAGGCCGACGGAACCTATCAGATCCAGCAGCTCAAAATCGACCGCCAGACCGCGGTGTACTAACAAAATTTGCATAAAACGCTGTAAATCGTTATTTTTGCGGTCTGAATCGCGTCAATAACGACAAATTTCATTTTATATGGCAACAACAGCTGATCTTAAGAACGGAATGTACATCATGTTCAACGGCAAGCCCTGCGTCGTGGTGTATTTCCAGCATGTGAAACCCGGCAAGGGCCCTGCCTTTGTCAAGACTAAGCTCCGCAACCTCGAAAACGGCCGTATCCTCGAGAACACCTTCACCGCCGGTGTCAAGCTCGACACCATCAGCGTGGAGCGCCGTCCCTACCAGTATCTCTACGACGACGGCGAGGCCTTCAACTTCATGCATGAAGAGACCTACGAGCAGATCACCCTTCCCCACGATGTCGTCGAGAATGCCGACCTGATGAAGGAAGGCCAGCGTGTGGAAATGATGTTCCTCACCGAGCCCGAAGAGCGTTGCCTCACCTGCGAGCTTCCGACCTATGTCACCCTCGAAGTCACCTACAGCGAGCCGGCCGTGAAGGGCAACACCGCCTCCACCTCCGCCCTGAAGGAAGTCACCCTCGAGACCGGTGCCAAGATCATGGTCCCGCTCTTCATCGAGACCGGTGAAATCATCACCGTCAACACCACCGACCGTTCCTACGGCCAGCGCGTGAAATAAGTCTCGCACAGAAGCACCATAAAGCCGGCCCCTTCGGGTCGGCTTTTTTTTATATCACGTAATCCTCGATATCCTGCACGCTCACGGGATTGGCGCCGAGGATGAGGAGGCGCTCCACGACGTTGCGGAGCTCGCGGATGTTGCCGGTCCAGGATTTCTTGACCAGCAGGTCGATGGCTTCGGGGGAGAACTCCTTGCGCGGCATGGCCGTCTCGGAGCAGATCTGGTCCAGGAAGTGGTTCACCAGCAGCGGGATGTCATCCTTGCGCTCGTCCAGGGTGGGAACCTTGATGACGATGACGCTGAGGCGGTGGTAGAGGTCCTCGCGGAAGTTGCCTTTCTTGATTTCCTCCTGAAGGTTCTTGTTCGTGGCGGAGACCACGCGGACGTTCACGGTGATGTCCTTGTCGGAGCCCACGCGGGAAATCTTGTGCTCCTGCAGGACGCGGAGGACCTTCGCCTGGGCGGCGAGGGACATGTCGCCGATCTCGTCCAGGAAGAGGGTGCCGCCGTCGGCCTGCTCGAACTTGCCCTTGTGCTGCTTGATGGCGGAGGTGAAGGAGCCTTTCTCGTGGCCGAACAGCTCGCTCTCGATGAGTTCGCCGGGAATGGCGGCGCAGTTCACTTCCACGAAAGGCATCGCGCTGCGGGGGCTGAGCTGGTGGAGGTTGCGCGCCACGAGTTCCTTGCCGGAACCGTTGGGGCCGATGACCAGCACGCGGGCGTCGGTGGGCGCCACCTTCGCGATCATCTCGCGGACGTGCTGCATCGGGGCGGAATCGCCCACCATGTCGGCGCCGTACACCTTCTTCTTGAGCGCCTTGTTCTGGGCGGTCAGCACCACCCGGTCCCCGGCGTTCTTGATCGTGATCAGGATGCGGTTCAGGTCCAGCGGCTTCTCGATGAAGTCGAAGGCGCCCAGCTTGATGCAGTCCACGGCGGTCTTGATGTCGGCGTGGCCGGAAACCATCACCACGGCGGCGTCCAGGCCCATTTCCATGAATTTCGCGAGCACCTCGGTGCCGTCCATCCCGGGCATCTTGATGTCGCAGAAGATGACGTCGTATTTCTCCTTTTCAACCTTCTGGAGCGCCACGAGCCCGTCTTCGGCGGTATCGACTTCGTAGCCTTCGTCGCCGAGGATCTCCCCCAGCGAATTGCGGATCGCCCGCTCGTCGTCTATGATCAGAACTTTCATCTCTCAGTCTTCCTTTAACCGATCTGGGCGCCGTTGCAGACGGCCTCCTCCGGGGTGATGAAACGCATGGAACCGTCGCCCTGCTTCGCCATCAAGATCATGCCCTTGCTCTCGATGCCGCGGATCGTACGGGGCTGCAGGTTCGCCAGGATGCAGATCTGCCGGCCCACCATCGCCTCGGGGCTGTAGTACTCGGCGATGCCGGACACGATCACACGCCGGTCGATGCCGGTGTCGATCGTCAGCTTGAGCAACTTGTCCGTCTTGGGCACGCGCTCGGCCTCCAGGACCGTCGCGGTGCGGATGTCCATCTTCTCGAACTCGTCGAAGGTGCAGCCGTCCTTCTGCGGGGCCACCTGCTTCGCGGCTTCGGCCTTGGCGGCCGCCTCGCGCTCGGCGCGGATGGCGTCCAGGCGGGCGAGCTGCCTGTCGATGGCGTCGTCCTCGATCTTGGCGAACAGCAGTTCGGCGGCGCCCAGCACGTGCCCGGCGGGCAGGATCTGCGGCCGCCCGAGGACTTCCCAGTCCAGCGGCGAGCCGAGCATCTCCCGGAGCCGCTTCGCAGCGAACGGGGTGAAGGGCTCGAAGGCGATCGCGAGGTCCGCGCAGATCTGCAGCGACAGGTTCAGGATGGTGGCGGTGCGGTCCAGGTCGGTCTTGGCGACCTTCCAGGGCTCCGTGTCGGAGATGTACTTGTTGCCC
>JAEEGJ010026981.1_pt1 | contig 11586 bp, 8 predicted proteins | sample 8958761 | NCBI WGS metagenome assembly JAEEGJ01 (sample SAMN16246546, study PRJNA631951) | gut metagenome | biome: gut microbiome; feature: rumen; material: RS-attached | host: Bos | place: Iran: Karaj | collected 2018-10
ACCTACGCGCACTTCGGCCGAAGTCTTGATGCCCGATATGATGTAGCCCACCGTTCCTGTATTAAGCACATCGCGCGGTGCCATCTGGAGTTTAAGCACGCCAATTTCATCGGCATTGTACTGTTTTCCTGTATTCACAAACTTCACCAGGTCGCCCTTGTGAATGGTACCGTTCACAATCTTGAAATACACGATAATGCCACGGAAGGAGTTGAATACTGAGTCAAAAATCAAGGCCTGCAATGGAGCCTCGGGGTCGCCCTCGGGAGCAGGAATGCGGTCCACGATGGCATCGAGAATGGCAGGAACGCCCTCACCCGTACGGGCACTGCAGCGGATGATGTCGCTAGGATCACAGCCCAGCAATTCCACAATCTCGTCCTCTACTTCATCGGGGTGAGCGCTGTCCATGTCGATCTTGTTGATGACAGGAATAATTTCCAGACCATTGTCTATGGCCATGTACAGGTTGGATATGGTTTGGGCTTGAACGCCCTGGGTGGCGTCCACCACAAGCAGCGCACCCTCGCATGCCGCAATCGAGCGCGAGACCTCGTAGGAAAAGTCCACGTGTCCCGGGGTGTCAATCAGGTTCAAGGTATATTTCTCACCATCTTTCAAATAGTCCATCTGGATGGCGTGGCTCTTGATGGTGATGCCGCGTTCGCGCTCCAGGTCCATGTCGTCAAGCACCTGAGCCTGCATGTCCTTGCCAGCCACCGTGTTGGTAAACTCAAGCAGTCGATCGGCCAGCGTACTCTTGCCGTGGTCGATGTGCGCCACAATGCAGAAGTTGCGTATTGTCTTCATATATGGAATTCCTTTATTTTGGCTGCAAAGATAGTGAAACCCGACCAAAATGCCAAAAAAATCTCACACCCTAAGGCAAGTCAACCGCCCCAAATGAAAAAAAAGCAAATCAATCAACACAACCCGACGTGTCCCGTATTGCGAGGCTCCGCCTCGTACAATCCCCCCAGCAGTGTTGTCCATGTATTGCGAGGCTCCGCCTCGTACAATCCCCCCAGCAGTATTGTCCATGTATTGCGAGGCTTCGCCTCGTACCCCCTTGACAACCGCCCTAAAAAGTATTATCTTTGCAACCCAGGAGGCCCCACCGCGCCGCGTCCCCTCCTCAAAACCGACTTTACCAACTTATAAAAACACAAAATCACCATGAAAATCAACTATTATCGTTATCCCAGCCCCCAAGGCGAACAAGAATCCTGGCAGAACTGCCAATTCACCCACGAGACCGACCTCAGCCAATTCACCGGCAGCAAGCCGCTGGTATCCATCAACGACCAGCCCGTCATACGGCAGCACCACGTCACCTACCTCACTGGCAAGGACACCTGCCGAGCCCACCACTTCGCCAAGCACCTCGCCATCCAAGTCCTCACCGCTACCCCGCAGCAGCCCGTCGAGGTATTGCAAGCTTCCAGCTTGCACAATCCTGGCCAGGCTCCCTGCAAGGTTCTCTGGATCGACACCCTACACGGCCCACACATCTGCACCAGCATCTACCGCGAGCTGGCGGCCCATGCACAAGCAAAGCAAAACCTCCATTTCGTCTGCCTCGACATTCTCGGCAGCCAGCGTGACAACTTCTACGCCATCAACCGCAATATCGAGGCACTCGTCCGTCAATTCAAGCCACAGCTCGTCGTCATCGACGACATCGACCATTTCATGCCTTTCTGCGGCGTACGCATCGCCACAGAGTTCTGCCGCATCATCCGCGACATCACCAACCACAGCGAGACAGCCTTCCTTTTCATTGGCTACAACCACCTCGGCAAGAAAGCCAGCACCACGGGCAACCTTGGCAAGTACCTCTTCCTCGACGCCTCCGACGTCTTCTCCTTGACCACACAGCGCGAAGTCACCACCGTGCGACTCGTCAGGAGCTACGACCTCAGCCGTTGCCCCGACGACACCCAATACCGCTTCACCATCGGAGACGACAACCTCCCCCACGAAGCCCAACGCGATGCCCCACAGCCCATCCCCGAGGGCTGCGACAGTAGCACGAGCCATGCCCGTAACCAACAGGAACCCAGCAATAAACACGATACTATTAACACTTCATTAACACTTCCGACCCCCCTTCCAAGCAAAGAGCCGTCCCGTATTACGCGTTGCCAACGCGTAAAAATCCCCCCACTCCCACCAGTCCACAACGTCAATGACCCATTACCGCCAGCCGATGGGGACCGCCCAAGCTCATCATCAACAGCACCCTCCTGTAACGACTAACAACTATTTCGTGCCGTTGCGCTGAATTCGCTCTTGATTTCTTTGTGATTTACAAACAAATGTGTATTTTTGCCCATGGATTGTAAAGCAATCCACGACATTTGAATTAAACAAAAGCGTATTGCTCTTACTTGTATTGGAAAACGTAGGAAATTTTCTAAAAGATGCAAGACTGGCAATTCAGTTCACGCTTTCACTTATAGCATTCAACCGCCTCTGAGGACTGCACCGGCAATAGGAGACAAATTTGTATGAAAACACTAAACCTAACATTACGCACCATCCTGCTAACCCTCGTTCTCGTTAGCACAACCAACACTGCCTTTGCCTACGACTTTGTTGTAAAAGGAATTTACTACAATATTAGTGGTGATGAAGCTATAGTCACTTATAAAGGTAAGAATTATGTCATTGGTAATACTACTTATCTTTATTATAATGATAATTCTGGTGAAGTTATTATTCCTGAAACTGTTACCTATAATGGGAAAACCTATACAGTTACAGCGATTGATAATTATGCATTTGCACATTATGGTAATAATAGTAATAACATAATAACTAGTATCACTTTACCTACTTCGATAACATGGATCGGCAATTATGCTTTCTATAACTGTTGGGGGCTCCAGACCATTAATTTACCTCATTCACTAACTACTATTGGAAACTATGCATTCACTTCATGTAGTAGTCTTACTAATATTGTTATTCCCGACTCAGTTACAATGATAGGTGATGTTGCATTCTCTGGATGTTCTGGAATAACTAACATTTCAATAGGAAAATCTGTTAATTATATAGGAAATTGGGCTTTTGAAAATTGTTCCCGATTGACTAGTGTTAATTGTTTACCTGTTATACCTCCGAGTGTAATGAATAATGGTTTTTTCACAAACTATATGATACCACTTTATGTCCCATCATCATCGGTAGAGGCTTATCGTTCGACATATGGCTGGAACTATTTTACCAATGTATATGGTTTTGGGAATGATTCTTTCTCTGTTCCTGACAACATGGCATTCCATGGCGATACGATTGAGATACCTGTGTCGATGCAGAATGAGAGCGAGATTACGGCATTCCAGACTGACGTTTATCTTCCTGATGGATTTGAATTCGTCCAAAAGAATGGCGAATATCAGGTAAGTCTTTCTGACCGTAAGGGACGTGACCATGTCATCATGGTAAGTGATGCTCCTGATGGAGCATTAAGAGTGTTGAGTTATTCGCCCTCTTTAAAGCCCTTCAAAAACAACGAGGGTGAATTGTTCTATATCACGGTGAAGGTGCCCGAAGGCATCAGTGGCACCTATCCCATCTGGTTGAGAAACACAATTCTTACCTCTACTGACGAGGAAGAGCTCTATGCCATTGATGCGTTAAGCAACGTGATGGTCACTAACATTATTAAGGGTGATGCCAATGCTGATGGTTCCGTGACTGTGACTGATGTGGTTTGGGCTGCTAAATACATCCTGTTCCAGAATCCTGAGCCTTTTGTATTTGAGGCTGCTGACATGAATGGTGACGGCAAGATTACGATTACCGATGTGGTGAAAATTGCTAACCTCATTCTCGATCAAGATTATGACGAACCCACACAGTTGCATTTGATGGCCCCCAATATGGGTGGTGACCACATGAGTGGAGAAAATGCAGGAAACACTGTCAGCATCAATCTGGCCAATGAGAAGGAATACACCGCCATGCAGATGGATTTGACCTTGCCCGAGGGCATGAACGCCAGTGAGTTCGCCCTGACGAACCGCGCAAGCGAACTCGGTTTAATCGTGAAAGACCGTGGCAACAGCAAAGTTCGCGTCCTCGCTTATTCACCCATCCTCAAAACCATTAAGGGCAATGAAGGAGCAGTGCTGACTTTCAATGTTGACGGCGCTATGGGTGATATTGTTGTTGACCGCATCGAGTTGGTGGACCTTGAAGGCGTTGCTGTGAGACTTGATGCATTTGCCATCACTGCTAACAATCCTACTGCACTTGACGAGATGAACGCAGGTAAGACGATCGCCAGCGTCAAGTATTTCAATCTCGCCGGTCAACAAATGACCGAGCTCACTGATGGCGTGAACCTTGTCGTTACTACTTACACCGACGGCACCCGCACCACGAGCAAAGTCATCCACTAACAATAACGAACTACGAATTTTCCGAATTGTACAAATTTTATAGACATCATTATTCGTTGAATTCGTGTAATTCGTAGTTAAAATAGAAAACTATGATTAAGAGGATATTAGTTGTGGTAATGGCGATGGTTGCATTGAATGCTGCTGCCATTAATCGCTTTTACATGCCTGATTTTGTCATCGCCCAGGGTGAGACCATGCAGGTGGCCATGATTCTGGAAAATGATGAGGCGTTCACGGCTTTCCAAACCGACCTGATGCTGCCTGAAGGCCTCTCAGTGGTAGATGAAGACGGAGAATACCTGTTTGACCTGACAAATCGCAATGCAAGCGACCAGACCATCATCAGCAAGCTGCGCGATGACGGGGCACTGAGAATGGTCTCCTTCTGCATGAGCGTAAGGCCCTATTCGGGTAACAGCGGTGCTATTGTAGTGATTAACCTCAAGGCTGATGAAGCCTTTGAGGCTCCCGCCACAATCGGTTTGAAAAACTCGTTTTTCACGACTGTGGAAGGCGTTGAATTCATTCTGCCTCGGTCTGAATGCCAAGTACAACTGATTGATAAACAATTAAAGGGAGATGCTAATGGAGATGGCTTGGTCAACATCAGCGATGTCACCTTTCTCATCGATTATCTGTTGGCGGGTTGCCAATCGTCATTCCATACCGAGAATGCCGACATGACTAACGATGGCAGCATCAACATCAGTGACGTGACTGCATTGATCGATTTCCTGCTTACTGGGCGGTAATTGGTTGTGTCGTTAGGCAATCAAGTACAAGCGAGGGGGATGCGGAAGTGCTGTGTCTCCCTCGCTATTCTTATTTTGTGATATCGGGAATCGAGAAATCAAAATATATGCTATATTTGCACCATCTAAATGAAAATGCGGCAGATGAAGAGACTTAAACATATCCTTTTGTTTTGTGCGTTGATATTCACGATGCAACTGGCTAAGGCCGAAGGCGCTTATACTTATGGTGATGCGGTCGTCTTTAAGTCGGGCAAGGTGTTCATGAACTTTTGTCTATATGATGATCATCGTGAAAACTCCGAGCCACATTATCTGTTTACCGTCGTCCTGACATCATCTAAAAACCACCTTTCCTATCCCCGAGACTGTAAATTGATCGTTAAGTTCGCTAATGACTCCATCCTTGAATTGAGGAGTTTTGGTGATGTTATTCGTGAGATGGATATCTCTAATGGCGTAGAATACGCAGATAGCGGGATTGAATACACGGGACGCATCAATAATCCTTATTATGATATACCGTGGATTTCTCACTCAATGCCGTATATTTCCATCTACTATACCGGAAGGGATTATCTGCTTGAAGACACCGACTTGCAGAAACTGCTCATGTGGCCCATCGTGAAAGTGGAGGTCGAACTTGCCAACGGGGTCAAAAAATCCTTCAAAGTCAGTAAAAGACGAGGGAAGAAAGTGCTGAAGGAACTCCAGAATTGCTGGCGAAGCCTGAAGTGAAATGCCGCCATTGGTTCCAGCGCTGTTTTTTGCCCATTTATTTGCCAACCCAGCTATAATGTGCTACATTTGCAGACCGATGCAGGTGCATTGCTTGCTGCGCTAATCAAATCAAGATGAAGAAGATATTTGCGATATTATTGATGGCATTCGCTTTGGCCGATGCTAGCCAGGCAGCGACCATCGATGAGTTGAGGACGCCCGATTTGAAGGGCTTGAAAGTGACCAGTCAGGAAAAGGCCGCATTGGAATTTCTGTATGCCTACATGCCACTGGCCGACGTGACGGACTATCCGATAGAGTTCTATCTGGAGAACGTGCGCGCCACTTTTGAGGCGCGTGAGCAGATGCCGTGGGGCAAAAAGGTGCCCGAACTGATGTTCAAGCACTTTGTGCTGCCGTTGCGCGTCAATAACGAGGCGCTGGATATGTCTAGGCCTGTCTTTTTCAGGGAATTGAAAGAACGTGTGGCCGGCATGAGCATGGAAGAGGCCATCCTGGAGGTGAACCACTGGTGCCACGAGCATGTGACCTATCAGCCCAGCGACTCCCGCACATTGTCACCGTTGGCCTGCATGAATACCGCCATCGGGCGCTGTGGCGAGGAATCGACTTTCACGGTTGCGGCGTTGCGCTCTATCGGCATACCTGCTCGTCAGGTATATACGCCCCGTTGGGCACATACCGACGACAACCATGCCTGGGTCGAGGCCTGGGCTGACGGCCAGTGGCACTTCATGGGCGCCTGCGAGCCCGAGGCTGTGTTGGATCTGGGTTGGTTCAATGCTCCGGCCTCAAGGGCACTGCTGATGCACACGCGCGCCTTTGGCGACTATAACGGCCCCGAAGAGGTGATGCTGCGCACCCGCAATTTCACTGAAATCAACCTTATCGGCAACTATGCCGCCACTGCTTCGACCCAAGTGCAGGTGCTTGACAAGGCCGGCAAACCCGTCAAGGGTGCCAAGGTTGAGTTCCGCATCTACAACTACGCCGAGTTCTACCCTGCTGCTACCAAATATACCGATGGCAAGGGAAAGACATCGCTCACGGCCGGCAAGGGCGATATGCTCGTATGGGCCAGCAAGGACGGCTGGTATGGCTACAGCAAGGTGACCTTCGGCAAAGATAAGAACGTGGACATCACGCTCAACAAGAGCAATAGCCTGAATAGCGGGCCGTCGTATGAGACATTTGACATCACGCCTCCGGTGGAAAAAGCCGTCATGCCCAAGGTAACGCCTGAGATGGCCGCGGCCAATAAGGCGCGTTTCGCTCGTGAAGATTCCATCCGCAAGGCCTATGAAGCCACATTTCTTGATACCGAGAAGGCTCAGGCGTTAGCTCCTGCTATTGCCAACTATCTGGTCAAGGCTCGTGGCAACTGGCACACGATACTGGACTTCGGGTTACGCTACAAAGACAATATGAATCGCGTTATTGGTGTGCTTAATGGTCTTAATGACAAAGACATGCGTGACGTGAAGATGGAAATTCTGGAGGATGCTTATCATGCGCGCAGCAGCCAGTTGGCACAACGCGTGGAATATGAAATGATCACCTCGCCTTTCAAGTGTGAGTTGCAGGATGCCTTTGATGCCTCAACAGCAGCACAGTTCAAAGCCGATCCCTCAAGGCTCGTCGCCTGGGTGCGCGACAATATCGCGATTCATCCTGAGGAGAATGCCCTGCACATCGCCCAAACGCCGATGGGTGTGTGGCGCTCCCGTGTGGCCGACGGCCGCGGCCGCGACATCTTCTTTGTTGATCTGGCCCGCTCGCTCGACATCGAGTCCCGCATGGACCCCGTGACCGGCAAGGTGCAATACCGCACCGGCGGAGACTGGCAGGATGTGGATTTTGAGGCCGCAAAACAGCAGAATGCCGAGACGGGCACCCTGAAACTGAGCTATACCCCCACCCCAACCCTCGATGATCCCAAATACTACAATCATTTCACGATTTCGCGCATCCTGGATGACGGCTCAACCCAATTGCTGAGCTATGACGAGGGCGATTCGGGTCTTGAAGACGGCTCATCGTGGAGCAACACCTTCCAGAACGGCACAACACTTGATGCAGGCACCTATATGCTCACCAGCGGCACTCGTGCTGCAAGCGGCAAGGTGCTGGTTGCCAACCGCATTTTTGCTGTTAAGCCAGGCGAGACCACAACCATCAACCTGACAATGCGTCAGAGCGATGACATTGTCGCAGTCATTGGCAATTTCAACTCCGAGTCAAAGTTCCAATTGCTTGACAAGGAGTTCAAGCCTGTTGCCGGTGACGCAGTGAGCATCCTGTCGCAGACGGGTCGGGGCTACTTCATCGTGGGTGTGCTGGGCGTAGGCCAAGAGCCCACTAACCATGCCATGCGAGACATTTCCAAGATGAGTGCTGAGTTAGACAAATGGGGACGTCCCATGGTCTTGCTGTTTGAGAACGAGCAGGAAGCGCAGAAGTATCGTCAGGAGAATTACGGTGCTCTTCCACGCAACATCATCTACGGCATCGATGTTGACGGCAGTATCCGCCGCCAGATAGCCCAGGAGATGAAACTCCAAAACGAGACCCAGCTGCCCATGTTCATCCTCGCCGATACCTTTAACCGCGTGATGTTCTGTTCCCAAGGCTATACCATCGGATTGGGCGAACAGTTCACCAAAGTCATCAGCAATCTGGATAAATAACAGTGTGTCATGAAGTGCATTGTTGACAAATTGAAGAAACAGCAACGGTTAGCGCCTGAAGAATATCGGGCGCTGCTCACCATGCACGATCCTCAAGATGTCGACTACCTGGTGGCACAGGCCCGTGAGGTGGCCCAGCAACAGTTTGGCAAAGGGATCTACCTGCGTGGCCTCATTGAGTTGACCAACGTGTGCCGCAACGATTGCCTGTATTGCGGCATACGGCGCAGCAATGGCCATGTACTACGCTACACGCTCACGCGGGAGCAAGTGCTGGCATGCTGTGAACAGGGCTATGAACTGGGATTCCGCACATTCGTGATTCAGGGCGGAGAATGGGGCGAGGAGCGCTCGACATGGATTGCTGACCTGATCAGCGAGATCAGGACCCGATGGCCGGATTGCGCCATCACCCTTTCGTTGGGCGAGCATCCGCGCGAGACCTATGCCCTGTGGAAGGAAGCCGGTGCAGACCGATATCTGCTTCGCCACGAGACCCACAACGATCGGCTGTATAGCCTACTTCATCCTAAAGGCTTGACCATCCTACACCGCCTGCAGTGCCTGGATTGGCTCAATGAATTGGGCTACCAAGTGGGAACCGGCATCATGGTGGGCTCACCTTTCCAGAGCCTTAAAAGCATAGTCGAGGACATTCAATATCTGGTGGATTTCCAGCCTCACATGATAGGCCTCGGGCCGTTTATTCCGCAGCATGACACACCGTTCGCCCGTTTCCCGGCAGGAAGCGTTGACATGACAGCGCGCCTGTATGCGGTTTTGCGTCTCGCCATGCCATCTGCCTTGATTCCGAGCACAACTGCCATGGCCAGTTTGTCTCCTGACGGCCGCCTGCGCGGCATCCTCGCGGGAGCCAACGTGGTGATGCCCAACCTTTCGCCCGAGGACAATCGCAAGTTATATGCCCTGTATGACAACAAAGCAGCCCTGGGCGCAGAATCGGCCCAAGGCGTGAAAGGGCTTGCAGATGAACTCGCCACGATCGGTTACCACATCGACTGGTCACGTGGCGACCATCCAAATAAAAAACAAGCCGAATAAACGATTATTCAGCTTGTCGAAGGATTGTCTATTACCTGAATTTACAGCAATGCGTCGATTTTAGCTGCGAGGGCATCGCGGGTGATGGTTCCCACGTGCTTGTCCACCATCTTGCCTTCCTTGTCAAAGAAAAGCATCGTGGGGATGTTACGGATGCCGTACTCCACACCCAGATCGGTCTCGTCATCGACGTTGTACTTGCCGATGATGGCGCGTCCCTCATAGGCCGTTGCCAGTTCCTCAACGATGGGGGCGATGCTGCGGCAGGGACCACACCACGGAGCCCAGAAGTCAATCACTACGGGCATGCCCGATTCCAATAATTCCTTGCAATTAGCGTCGTTAATTTCTTTTGCCATGATTTTCGAGTTAAATAAATTGATATAGTTAGTTTCTAGAATTGTTCTCCTGCAATTACAATGCCAAGTGCTGTGAAGATGTCACAAGCGGGCATTGACCTTGAATTTGATGCCCGCCTCACGCATGGATTCGAGCAACCGCTTGTCAACTGCGATGGGCTGACGTGAGCGCAACATGACATAATTACCGGTTTTCTGGTCCTTCATCCTGAAGTACAGGTCACACCTGTTGTCACCTTGAGCACCCAGATTCTGTTTCAGGAAGTCTATCGTGTTCAAGTCATCATCCCGCAGCGTGACAAGCAGATTCTTCAGCATCTTGCCCTTGAGGTTCTCCAGCAGGTCGATGCTCTTGACATTGAAGCGGACATTGTCACCATACCCTTTTTCGTATGCCCCTCGCACAACCAGGGCATAGCCAGGCACACCAAACTTCTGGTAATCGACAAACTTGTTGCCGAATAGCATGAATTCGAATGAACCCGAATAGTCTTCAATCTTCAAGATGCCGAACTGGCCACCTTTCTTGCCCATGCGTGTCTGGAAATCCACAACTAGGCCACCCATCGTGAGCTCTTTGTCAAGTTCGTCAGCGTGTTGCTTGACCTCAGCCAGCGGAGTGTCGCAACCGTAATTCACTTCTATATAATAGGGGTCGAGCGGATGGGCCGACAGGTACATGCCCACCAAGTCGCGCTCACGGTTCAAACGTTCCAGTTGAGACCAAGGCTCGGCATTGGGAATAGTGGGTGTTGCTACCTCGATAGCCCCAAATGCGCCAAATAGTGAGTTCTGCATCTCCTGCTGGCTGGTCTGGTATCGTTGGCCAAAACGCATCAGCGTCTCACTGAATGACTCGTTGCGGGGATTCACCTCAAAGAAGTCTTCTCGCTTGATTTCCTTGAAATCGTCAAAGGCTCCAGCCAGTGCCATCGATTCCAGCGCTTTGCGGTTGCAGGCGCCCTGGTTGATGCGCTGGACGAAATCAAAGATATCCTTGTAGGTGCCGTTCTTGTCTCTTTCCTCGACAATGGAGTCAACACAGCTGGCTCCCACGCCCTTGATGCCCGCCAAGCCAAAGCGGATGCGGCCGTCCTTGGTTGCGCTGAAGCTCTTGTAACTCTCGTTGATGTTGGGTCCCAGCACCTCAATGCCCATCGAGCGGCACTCGTCCATGTATTTTGACAGTTTGTCCACGTCATTAAGGTTGCTGCTCAGCACGGCCGCCATGTATTCGCTGGGATAGTTGGCCTTGAGATAGGCGGTTTGATAGGCCACCCAGCTGTAGCAGGTGGCATGAGACTTGTTGAAGGCATAGGAAGCGAACTTTTTCCAGTCCTCCCATATCTTGTTCAGCACCTTCTTGTCATGGCCGTTCTTTTCACCGCCTTCATAGAAGAGTGTTTCCAACTCGTTCATCTTGTCGATCTGCTTCTTACCCATCGCCTTGCGCAGGGTATCGCTCTGGCCACGGGTGAAACCTGCCAATTGACGAGACAGCAGCATGACTTGCTCCTGATAAACGGTAATGCCGTAGGTCTCCTTCAGATACTTCTCCATGCAGGGAATG
>JAEEGJ010026982.1_pt1 | contig 11586 bp, 10 predicted proteins | sample 8958761 | NCBI WGS metagenome assembly JAEEGJ01 (sample SAMN16246546, study PRJNA631951) | gut metagenome | biome: gut microbiome; feature: rumen; material: RS-attached | host: Bos | place: Iran: Karaj | collected 2018-10
GGGAAACTGATTATAATCAGTTGAATTTGAAATGCACGGATGCGGGATTGCTTTATGGGAACCCTGCAGTCATGACCCAAGATCAGAAGGACACTTCGTTAAGCACCTCATTAACGAAGTGTTTGTTATAAATCCGGTGCTTTTGAAGAACGCTTCTGCCATATGTAAACGGGGATTGCCCGTGCCTTTTTCGAACACAGAAAAGGACAGAGCGTTCATCGACCCTTTTTGCCCGAAGCCGTTTCATGTCGCTCAGGGAAAACCGGCGTTTTCTGAACATCAAGGACCTGCAGCAAATATCCTTAATTCCAAGGAGCCTGTCATATGAAAAAAACATATATCACAGTTATGCCGGATCATATCGGCGCTTTTCTGAAAGCCAGCGAGTGCTTTGCATCGCTTGGAATTAATATCACGCGCGTCAGCTACAACAAAGCGGTTGACTCGCACACCCTCTTTATTGACGCGGAAGGGGAGGAAGCGCAGCTTGAAAAAGCGGATCGGGAACTGGAGAAGATCGGGTATCTGAAGACCGGAGGAAATGAATACGGCGTTGTGCTGCTGGAATTCATGCTGCGGGATGTTGCCGGAAGCGTAACAGAAGCGCTCCGCCTGATTCACAGATACAAGCTGAACATTTCCTATATCAGTTCCCAGGAAAACGGCTCGGATTACCAGGCGTTCAAAATGGGCCTGTTTGTTGACAGTGAAGACCGCCTGAAGGATTTCCTGCATAAAGCCCAGGAGCTTTGTCCTGTCCGGGTGCTGGATTACAACCACACCGAGCGGGTATTTGATAACAGTATTTTCTATCAGTCCTTCGTTTCCGGCCTGATGCAGCTGACCGGCCTGCCGGAGGAAAAGCGGAACGATCTGCTGGTGAACTCCAACCTGGTCATGCAGATCCTGGATGAAAAAGGCCTGTCTCCCTTCAAAACCTTTGACAGCATCAGCCGGTTTGCCGAACTGCTCTCAGCCTGCCGGGGAGAGGCTTTCGTGCCCCGCGTTACCCGTCATAAAGTTGCCGATCATACAGAGCTTATCCTGATCGAACCGCCCTGCGGCAGCAACACCGCCATCCTGCGCAGCGCCGGGGAAGTACTGTTCATTGACAGCGGATATGCCCTGTATCAGGAAGAGATGCAGAAGCTGTTCCGGAGCCTGATTCCGGAATATGACCAGATGAAAAAGCGGATCTTCATCACCCATGCGGATGTGGATCACTGTGGGCTGCTGCCTCTGTTTGATGAAATTCTGGCAAGCCGTAAAACAAAAGACTGCCTGGAGCTGGAATACAATGGCAAAAACGGATACCGGGAACAGAACCCGCTGCACAAACCCTATGTCAGCATTTGCAAAGCCCTGACTTTCTATCATCCGCCGAAACCCGACAGGATCCTTGCCCCATGGGATACGCAGGCAGACCAGACCAATCCCCTGGAGCAGATCGGCTTCTTTGATTTCGGAGAACTGCATTTTGAAGTCTATCAGGGTAAAGGCGGTCATCTGCCCGGCGAGACAGTCCTGATTGACTATGCGCACCATCTGGCTTTCACGGGAGATATCTATGTCAACATGCACGGCATGACCCGCGAACAGGCTGCCTATAACCAGTACGCACCTGTGCTCATGACTTCCGTGGACACGGATCCTGCGCTTTGTGCCCTTGAGCGCACTGCTGTCCTGCAGCGTCTCGGCGCCGGTGAATGGAAGATTTTCGGTGCCCATGGCATGATGAAGGAATACAATCTTCAGGTTGAATAAAAAAACAAAAGCTCCGGTACAGAAAGGAAGAAGTGGAAATGAAAAAGAAGCTGAAGGTCCTGATGCTCAACGGAAGCCCGCGGGAGCACGGAAACATTGCTCTTGCCTTTCAGGAAATGGAGCAGGTCTTCCGGGAAAACGGCGTGGAATCTGAAAACATCCTGCTGGGCAAAAAGGATATCCGCGGATGCATTGCCTGTGAAACCTGCAGGAAAAACAAAAAATGTGTTTTCGACGATATCGTCAATGAACTGGCCGATAAATTCCGGGAAGCGGACGGTCTGGTCATCGGCTCGCCGGTCTATTTCGGTTCTGCAAACGGTACACTGATGTCCGCGCTCCAGCGGCTGTTCTACAGCACCTCCTTTGATAAGAGCCTGAAGGTGGGTGCCAGTGTGGTCAGTGCCAGGCGTTCCGGATGCACTGCCACCTTTGATGAGCTGAACAAGTTCTTCACCCTGGCCAACATGCCGGTCGCCACCAGCCAGTATTGGAATAACATCTATGGCTGGGAACCTGGTGAGGGAAAAGTGGATGCTGAAGGCTGCCAGGTCATGCGTGTTCTGGCCCGGAACATGGTTTTCCTCATGAAGAGCATTGCCCTGGGGAAAGCGGAAATCGGAATGCCCCAGGCGGAAGAGCCCCGGGTATGGACAAACTTCACCCGCTGATTCCCTGACAAACCAAATCAGAAAGGAAGCATGCTGAATGAGTATCAATCTGGATGCCATGCCAAAGCTGGGGTTCGGCCTCATGCGCCTGCCTGAGAAAGACGGAGTCATCGATATCAGCCATGTAAACCGCATGGTGGATGCCTATATGCAGGCCGGGATGAATTACTTTGATACAGCCTATGTTTATCACGGCGGTAATTCCGAAAAGGCCATAAAGGAAGCCCTGGTAAAACGCTACCCGCGGGATCAGTTCATGCTTGCCACCAAGCTTCCCGCCTGGTGCCTCAAAGGGCCGGAAGACAGGGACCGTGTATTCAATGAGCAGCTGGAACGGTGCGGTGTGGATTACTTTGATTTCTACCTGCTCCATTCCATTGAGGACGGCAGCAACGGCGATACCTATGAACGGCTGGACTGCTTCAACTGGGGACTGCAGAAAAAAGCGGAAGGTAAAATCCGGCATTTCGGTTTTTCCTTCCACGGAAGTCCCTTCTATCTGATCAAGGTTCTGGACGCCCATCCGGAAATTGAGTTCGTGCAGATCCAGCTGAACTACGCAGACTGGAAAAACCCTGTCGTCCGTTCCGGGGAACTGTATGAAATCCTGCACAACAGGGATATCCCCATGATCATTATGGAGCCGGTCAAGGGCGGTACGCTTGCCGCACTGAAGCCGGAACTGGAAGCCATGTACAAGGCAGCCCGTCCCGAAGCTTCCATTGCCTCCTGGGCGCTGCGTTTTGTCGGTTCCCTGCCGGGCGTCATGACCATTCTGTCCGGTATGAGCACCGAAGAGCAGATGAAAGATAACATCGGAACATTCACCAACTTTGAACCGCTGACCGAAGATGAAAAGAAACTGGTGGACAAAGTCCGGACCATCATGCTCAACGTGCCGCAGATCGGCTGTACGTCCTGCCGGTACTGCACGCCCGGATGCCCGATGAATATATCAATTCCGGACGTGTTCCGCGCAGTGAACACCATGAACCTGTACGGTGATGAGTTCCGTCCCAAAGCATTCTACAGCGGACTGATCGGCCAGGGATACGGCCGCGCTTCCGACTGCATTGCCTGCGGCCAGTGCGAAGGCGTATGCCCGCAGCACCTGCCGATCATTGATCTGCTGAAAGAAGCCTCAGCAAAACTGGATACCTGATCATCTTCTCAGAACAGGTACCTGCCCTTCTCAACAATCCGGGATCTGCCATCGAGGATGACCTCCGTCTGAACCGGAGTATCGATCTCGTATCGGATTCCCTGTTCCGTATACTTCCAGCTTGAACGGATCTGTCCGTGCACCGTATCCAGCACGGCACAAAGACTGTTCAGCCGCGGATCCGGCTGCGGTGCGATTCTGGCACGGGCATATCCCGGTTCTGCCGGCTGTATGCCGCAGGCCACGCCAAAGACCCAGTCTGCCACAGAACCATAGGCGTAGTGGTTATAGGAATTCATATCATCTGACCAGAAGGAACCATCCGGCTTTATGCCGTCCCAGTGTTCCCACACTGTTGTGGCTCCTTTGGAAACAGAATACAGCCAGCCTGGATATTCCTTCCTCAGCAGCAGGGACCAGGCAATGTCTGTGTATCCGTACCGGCTCAGTTCATGCAGCAGATACGGGGTGCCGACCAGGCCTGTCTGCAGTTTCATCCCGCATGCTTTAATCTGTTCGGCCAGCCTGTCAGCCAGGGCCTGCGGCTCATCCGTCAGGTTGAAATGCAGGGTCAGCACCTTTTCAGTCTGCGTGTTCAGGCAGTTTCCAAACCGTTCCTTATACGCGCTGACAATCCGGGAATACAGCGTTTCATAGGCGCGCACATCCTTGCCCAGCAACCTGCCGGCCCGGATAACTATATTCACTGAATTGGCATAGAATGCGCTGCAGATCAGGTCGTCATTGCTGTATCCGCGCTTGGAAAGCTCGATGGTTGCCGGATGGTAATCTTCCGGCGCATCCAATGCCAGCCAGTCGCCGTAGGTCCAGCAGCCCGTCCACAGATCCCTGGTGGTGGAAACAGTAGGGATATAGGCAATCCACTTTTCCATGGCTTCATACATGTCAGAAAGGAAAGAGATTTCCCCATAGGTCTGGTACAGCTGCCAGGGAATAATCGTCACGGCGTCAGACCATGCACCTCCGCCGGGCTTATATGCGGTCAGGCTCGGCACTACCTCGGGCACCCATCCGTTCTCATGCTGCGCCGCCCGGACGTCAGCAAGCCACTTCCGGAAGAAGTGACGTACGTCATACTGGAGCGTTGCCGCCCGGCAGAAGATCTGTCCGTCTCCCGTCCATCCGTATCTTTCATCCCGCTGCGGGCAGTCTGTCGGGATGTCCAGATAATTCCCTTTCTGGCTCCAGATAATGTTGCTGAACAACTGGTTCAGCATCGGATCGCTGCTTTCGAGCCATCCGGTACGCTGCATTTCAGAGTGCAGCACCACCGCATGAATCTGCTCAGGCCGGAAGCCCTCAGGCGCTTCATCGATCCGCAGATACCGGAATCCGAAGAATGTAAACCGGGGTTTATAGCTTTGGTGTCCTTCCCTGCAGACATAATGAAGCTGGCTTCGGGCGGACCGATAGTTGGCGGTATAAAAATTGCCGTCCCTGTCCAGCACTTCCGCTGTTGAAACGGACAGTTTTTCTCCGGCATGAGCATCCAGTTCGAATGCCATATAGCCGGTCAGGTTCTGTCCGAAATCAATAACCAGCTCACCCCTGGGCGTACGGAAAGAGGTACGGGGATAGACAATCTCCTGTTCATGAACTTCCGGTCCCTCCTGCGGAATCAGCATGGATTTCGGATAATCGCATTCCCTGGCAGGCTCAAAAGCCGGTTCCCGGGTCATATCCACATCTTCACCGATAAAGATTCCGCTCAGCGTCACGGTGCTTTCCGATACTTCCCATGCCGGGTCTGTCAGAATGACTTCCTCGCTGCCATCTTCCCATTCCATGCGCAGTGCTGCAATCAGCATAGCCGGAAGGAACTCGTCCGGATTGCTTGTTCCTGTCCATGGAGCGTTTGTCCGGCGATACCAGCCATTCGCCACAGTGATCTCCAGCGTATTGCTTTCCTTCAGCAGTTCCCTGACGTCATAGGATTGTACCTGCAGGCGCTTTCGGTATTCTGTCCAGCCGGGAGCAAGGATGAACTTTCCGACCCGGTTCCCGTTCATCACCGCTTCATACACGCCGTCGCACGTAACTTCCAGTGTGGCGGACCGGACCGGCCGGCTGCAGGAAAAACTTCTGCGAAATACGGGTACCACTGTGGACGCTGCTCCGTCCATCATTATCCAGGACGCTTTCTGAATCAGCATAGCGATAATCCTCCTCTTGTCTGGAGTGCGGTATTCATAATCTTCTGTATACGATTCTATAAGTTATAGTTTACTCTAAGTCAATAGTTTTTCAGTCAAAAACACTTGACGAAATGAACTGAAAATGCTTTATCATTAGGTTTACTCCTATGCAGTCACTCAAAAACAGGAAGAGGAAATACATATGCGGGTACTGAACTTTGGTTCCCTGAATCTGGACTATGTATATAATGTGGAGCATTTTGTACAGCCGGGAGAAACGTTTTCCGCCCTGTCCCGTGCGGTCAAAGCCGGCGGCAAAGGGCTCAACCAGTCCGTTGCGCTGGCCCGGGCCGGTCTCCTGCCCTCCCATGCCGGATGTCTGGGAACAGGCGGCAGCCTGCTGAAAAGCCTTCTGGAAGAAAACGGAGTGGATACGGAGTACCTTCTTCCCGTTCCGGAAGCCCAGGGACATACTGTCATCCAGGTCAGTCCGGATGGAGAAAACTGTATCCTTCTTTATGGCGGATCGAACCAGTGTATTCCGGAAGAGCATATTCGCCGGGTGATCAGCTGTTTCAGTCAGGGCGACTGGCTCATCCTGCAGAATGAGATCAGTCACCTCCCGCTGATCGTTCAGCTTGCCGCTGCAAGGGGAATGCATATTGTTCTCAATCCGTCCCCGTATAACGCGGCGCTGAATCAGGTGGACTTCTCTGCATTGGACTGGCTTCTGGTCAATGAAATTGAAGCAGAACAGATCACCGGTGATAAGGATCCGGAAAGGATCTGGAACAAGCTTCATGGTCAGTACGGCCGGCTGTCATTATTGATCACCCTGGGAAAGCAGGGCAGCATCGCGTTTCAGGTTGATGGCAGCACGGTACAGACGCACCGGGAAAAAGCCGTCAGCGTCCAGGCCGTGGATACCACTGCTGCGGGCGATACTTATACCGGATATTTCATTGCCGGTCTCGTGGAAGGCATGCCCCTTCATATGTGTATGAATCTGGCCAGCCGGGCCGCAGCCGTTTCAGTCACCCGTCCCGGTGCGGCGGAATCAATCCCCTGGAGAAAAGAACTGGACTGATCCTGATAAAAGGAGAGAAAAAAAGATGGATAAGAATCAGGCTGCAGCCGGGCTGTGTCATGTTGCGATCCGGACCCGGAACATTCTGGAAAGCATTCGCTTCTATACGGAAATTCTCGGTCTGCCGGAAGCCTTCCGCATGCACGGGGAAGACGGTTCCCTGGCTACGGTATATATTTTCCTGGCGCCCGGACAGTATCTGGAGCTGTTCGCCAACGGGCGGAAAGAAACAGCTGCTGATTCGGAGTCAATCGGCTTTTGCCATCTATGCCTGATGACCCATGATATCCAGCGTTCCTATGAAACCGTCCGGGCAAAGGGCGGGCCATTGGATTCGGAGATCCGCCGCGGCCTGTCCCGGTGTCTGATGTTCTGGACCCATGATCCGGACGGTACACAGATCGAAATTATGGAGATGCCGCCGGAATCCCTCCAGGCTCAGGCGGACAAACGTCTTTCCGGTTCAAGGGAGTAACTCAAGTCAAAAAACGCACAAAAAAAGCTCAGATCGTAATCACCACGATTCTGAGCTTTCCTTTTGCGGGAATAAATTTTCCTGCTGTCCACGGTCTTTGTCACCGGGCTGAACTCCCAGGTCACCCGCCGCTGACGGTTGAGTTCCTTCTGAGCTTTCTTGCTCATTTTTTCCTTTGGAACAAATCTGGCCATAGTCATCATCTCCCTTCTTATGGCGCAGGAGGATTCTATCATTTTTTTACAGGCATTACAAGAACGGCACATAATCGCGGCCCCCGTTTTCACGGGGGCCGCATTTCTCATAATGGATCTGTTCTTTACACAAGCTGTCTGCGGGCACGTTCCTTTTCCGCAGCTTCGTCGTCCGCCGGATACCACATAGGCTCCACCAGATGGACGCTGCATGCTTCACCTTGGGCGAAGGTGACGCGGTGGGGTGTCTGCACCTTCAGCAGCTGATCACCCACAGGTACAAGATACTCTGTGCGGTCGGTCAGGAAAATGCGTTTCTCAACATGGGTGATGAATCCATCCTCATCGGGACCGGTCAGGGCGATTTCGTTGGGCCTGGTAGCCACCACCATTTCTTCAGCCGCATCTGCAGGCACAGTCAGGTTCAGCGGCTGGTCCATATGTCCCTTGGGATAGGCCTTGCCGTCCCGTATAACAACATTGATGAAGGTGCTTTCTCCCAGGAAGTTGTGCACAAAGCGGTTGCAGGGTTTGTTATACAGGTTTTCCGGAGTGTCAATCTGCATAATTCTGCCCATGTCGCATACCATCATCCGGTCCGAAATTGCCATGGCCTCAGACTGGTCATGGGTTACGAAGATAATGGTAAAGTTGAATTTCCGCTGCAGGGCTTTGATTTCAAAACGCATGGTTTCCCGAAGCTTGGGATCAAGGTTGGACAGTGGCTCGTCCAGCAGCATAACCTTAGGATTCGTGACTATCGCCCGGGCCAGGGCAATCCGCTGCTGCTGGCCGCCGGACAAATCGCCCGGCCAGGCCTTTTCCAGGCCCGTCAGGCTGGTATGATGCAGTGCTTCATTCACCCGGCGGACAATATCCGTTTTGTTCAGCTTCTGGATGCGCAGGGGAAAGGCCACATTCTCAAAAACGTTCATATGTGGCCAGACCGCAAAGGCCTGGAACACCATGCCCAGTCCCCGTTCCTCCGGCGGAATATACAGGTTCTTTTTACTGGAGGATACCAGTCTGCCGCACAGCTCGATTTCACCTTCAGTCAAGTCTTCAAAACCGGCAATCATGCGCAGGGTGGTGGATTTGCCGCATCCGGAAGGTCCCAGAAAGGAGAAGCATTCGCCTTCGTGCACCCGCAGGTTGAAGTCATCCACAGCCACGATATTTCCCAGCGTTTTGGTCGTGAATACTTTGGTAACATGATCCAGGATAATCTGATCTCCCACGGATTACACCCCCTTCCTGTCCTTGGTAATCTTGGTTACGATGGTATTCAGGATAATGATAATACCAATCGCCACCGTTGCCAGTGCCGCTGCCTGCGGAATCATACCCGCGTCACGCAGGGAATAGATCTGTACACCCAGGGTGCGGGTATAGGGACCGTACAGCAGGATGGACGTCGTAACTTCGCGCATGGCCGGCAGGAAAATCAGGAAGAAGCCGCTGACCATAGCCGGACGGATCAGAGGCAGTGTAATATCTGCCAGTCCCTCGGTATGGCTGGCGCCGCAGACGCGGGCCGCCTCTTCCAGGGAAGAGTGCACCTGCAGCAGGGCTGCCGATGAGGTCTTCATGCTGAAGCTCAGATACCGTGCCAGGTAAGCCACCAGGATAATCCAGATAGTGTTGTACAGGTTGATGCCTGCGATGCGTCCGCTCCAGGCCAGGATCACACCGATGGACAGCACCGTGCCGGGAATGGCGTAGGGCAGCATGGAGGTGACCTCCAGGATACCTTTTCCCTTGGGCCTGATCTTCTGCACCACATAGGCCACCAGCGTGCCCAGGAACATACAGATGATACCGGCCGTGATGGAAACGAACAGGGAGTTCCGGATAGCGGCAATGGTACCGTTGGCCGTGAACACCTTGACGTACTGCGCGAACGTAAAGTTCTCGAAGGCAATCGGCAAACCGTAGGCTTTTAGGAAGGAAACCAGCACAATCATCACCAGCGGCACGATCACGATCAGGATCAGTGTCAGGATTGCCAGCAGGAACAGGGGAACCTTCGCGCCACGCAGCTTGATCAGCGTGGGGCGCATGGATTTACCCTTGATGATGTCGTAGTTCCCTGAAGACAGTATTTTGTTCTGCAGGATCAGGGCAATAGCCACAACCACCACCAGCATAACGGACAATGCCGCGCCCTGGCGGATGCCGTCAAAGGATCCGCCGGAATTGTAGATCACGGCGTAAATCCGGGTCGGCAGGGTGTAGATGCCTTTGGCATAACCCAGGATGGATGGCACTCCGAAATGGGCCAGGGATGTGGTCAGGATCAACAATGCGCCGGCGGAAATAGCGGGTTTCACCAGCGGCAGTGTAATCTTCCAGATGACCTGACGCTGCTTGGCGCCTGCAATCCGTGCAGATTCCTCCAGTGTGGGATCCATGCGTTCCAGTGCGGAAACCACCTGCATGAACACAAAGGGGAAATAGTAACTGACCTCAACAAATACGATGCCCCAGACAGAGTTGATATTAATCGGCATACCGCTCAGATGGAACAGGTCCCTGAGCCATTTGTTGATGTATCCGGAACGTCCGTTGAACATCATATCCCAGGCCATGGCACCCAGGAACGGCGGGAACATATACGGGATATTGAACAGCGCCCGCATCAGGCCCTTGGCCGGAATATCGCTTCGCCCAAGGAGCCAGGCATAGAACACACCCATGATGGTGCCAAGAATCGTCGCGAACACAGCGATCTTCAGGGTGTTCCACATTGCCTCCAGGTTCTTGCCGTCCGTCACCTGTTCCACAAACATGTCGATTTCCGGCTTTCCTTCGTTGAAGAAGGCGTTGTAGATAATCATCACAATGGGAATCACCACAATGATGAGCAGCAGGATAAAGCAGACCACAGTCATGACCTTATCCATGTTCAGCCGTTTCCGTCCGTCCACGGCTGCCAGTTCAGCGCTCACATGACTGCCATAGCGTCTCATGCGGATACGCCCCCTTTCTTTGCGGGATAGCAGCGGGTGTTCAGAAACCGGATTCCCACGGTCTCCCCTTCCTCGGCAACACCCGTGGTGCGGGCATCCAGCATGGACTGCTGCACACGAATCTGCTTCTGTCCCAGGGAGAGAAAGTAGTTATACTCGCTGCCCAGGAACACCCGGGAATCCACCCTGGCCTTCAGCGGTGATTGGGGATCAAAGACGATATCGTTAGGCCGTACGCCGATTTCATATCCTCCGTTCGCCGCTTCCTCAGGCACTTCCAGTGGATAAGGAATCTTTTCGCCGCAGTTCAGGACCAGGCCGTTTCCGTCCTTTTCCAGGGGCAGGAAATTGGAAACGCCGATGAACTCAAAGGTAAAGCGGTTCGCCGGCCGCAGGATAATTTCCTCGTCCGTTCCGTACTGGCAGAGGGTGCCGTCCTGCTCCATAATTGCCATCTTGTCGCAAAGCTGCAGGGCAGACTGCTGGTCGTGAGTGATATACAGGATTGTGGCATTCAGCCGTTTCTGGATCATCCGGATTTCCAGCAGCATTTCTTCTCTCAGCTTGGCGTCCAGATTGGTAATGGGTTCATCCATCACCAGCAGGTCGCTGTCGATGACAAGGGCGCGGGCAATTGCCACGCGTTGCTGCTGTCCCCCGGAAAGCTGGTTCGGCAGGTGATTGGCGTATTCCGTCATATGCACCTGTTCCAATGCTTTCATGGCCCGCTGGCGGATTTCATCCTTGGGCCTGCGCTGTTTTTTCAGGGGATAGCTTACATTTTCCAGCACAGTCATGTGAGGCCACACGGCGTAGTCCTGGAACACAATGCCGATATTTCGTTTTTCCGCCGGCACGTTCACGCGTTTCTTCGCATCAAACAGCACCCTGTCGCCCACGGTAATCGAGCCCGTTTCCGGTTTATTCAGTCCCAGCAGGGCACGTACCAGCGTCGTTTTACCGCAACCGGATGGCCCCACCAGGCACACGATCGTTCCGCTTTCCACTTCCAGTGAAAAGTTTTCCAGTACCGTGTTTGTGCCGTAACGGAAAGAGATAGTGTCAAAGATGACGTTTGCCATCTATTATTCTCCTTGTGTTGTTTGTT